>Ga0172364_10004204_pt1 | contig 11437 bp, 9 predicted proteins | sample LakKivSesite10cm_FD_114545 | JGI IMG/M metagenome (GOLD analysis project Ga0172364, IMG submission 114545) | Sediment microbial communities from Lake Kivu, Rwanda - Sediment site 10cm | ecosystem: Environmental > Aquatic > Freshwater > Lake > Sediment | place: Rwanda: Western Province, Lake Kivu... | reverse complement strand
GCTGCGAGTGGTGACCGACGAGGTAGGCAATCCCACCTACGCGCCAGACCTGGCTCAGGCTATGGCTGCCCTGATCCAGACCGGGGCCTACGGGGTCTATCACCTGACCAACGCCGGACACTGCTCGCGCTACGACTTCGCCCGCCAGATCCTGCGCCTCAGCGCACGGGAACACGTCCCCATCAAGCCTATCACCCTAACCGATTTCCAGCGCGCCTCCACCCCTCCACGTTTCGCCCCACTGGCCAACACCGCCGCCGCCGCGTTAGGGATCACCCTCCGCCCGTGGCAGGAAGCGCTGGAGGAGTTTCTCAAGGCCCGATGATGCAGGCACAAATCGCAAATCGGCAAATCGGCAAATCGGCGAATGGCGAATGGCGAATGGCGAATCTCCAATCTCCAATCTCCGACCTGGTCAGCGTTATTATCCCGAACTGGAACGGCGCGCACCACCTCCCGACCTGCCTGGAGAGCCTGCGCCGCCAGAGGTATCCGCAGGTTGAGGTGATCGTCGCTGACAACGGGTCTACCGATGAATCGCTGGAACTGCTGGCGCGTGACTATCCCGAGGTGCGCGTGTTGGCATTGGGAGAGAACCGCGGCTTTGCGGGCGCGTGCAACGCCGGGATGCGGGAAGCGCGCGGCGAATTTCTATGCCTGCTGAACAACGACACCGAGGCTGACCCTCATTGGCTGGCGGAGGTCGTGGCGGCCTTCCAGCGCCACCCGCAGGCGGGGACCGTCGCCTCCAGGATGCTCCTCTTCGACCGGCGCGATACGTTCCACACGGCCGGCGACTTGTACCGCGTGAACGGCATCCCCGGCAACCGGGGCGTGTGGCAGAAGGACACTGGCCAGTATGAGGCAGAGGAGTACGTCTTCAGCGCCTGCGGGGGCAGCGCCGCCTACCGGCGGGAGATGCTGGACCAGATCGGCCTGCTGGACGAAGATTTCTTCTACTCCTGTGAAGACGTGGACCTGGCCTGGCGGGCGCAGTTGGCCGGCTGGCGGTGTCTCTACGCACCCCGCGCCGTCGTCTACCACAAACTGAGCGCCACCGGTGGGGGAACCACGGCCAGCTTCTACGATGGACGCAACTTTATCTATCTCCTGGCCAAGGATTACCCCGGCGATCTGTGGCGCATCCACTGGCAGGCCGTCCTGTGGGCACAACTGCGCCTGGCCTGGGAAGCATTGCGGGCCTGGCGGGGAGATGCGGCGCGGGCGCGGCTGCGAGGCATGCTGGCCGGCATCGCAGGCATTCCGAGGATGCTCCACAAGCGGCGAGTAGTACAACGCAGTCGAACCGTTGACCGGGCGTACCTCGAACGTGTCCTGGCGGGAGTTGACGAAAGCCCCTGAAGCGGGTATCATACAGAGTGAGGACGCCCAACCATGACGCCCGACATCGTCGCCTGGCTCACCGCTCCCCGAGACGTCCGCGAGCGGCGGGTACGCATCGCCAGGTACCTGGCCAACGAAGGGTACGAGCTGCCTCCCCCACCATCCGACGCCGATACCCGCGAGGCCGGGGCAATGCATCGGGTGCGCGGCCAGGAGATGACCGTCGCCTACAGCGTGGTGGACCAGGGCGGGCGACAGGTGTATCACTACATCGAGCACGAAGTAGATCACATCCTGCTGCGACGCATTGAGCGTGCAGAGGAATGGGCCATAAAGCACCTTGCTGCCATTCCTCCCATCCTTAAACGAGGACTAATAGCAGAGGAAGGGCTTGATCGGGTAGTCTACCTGAGTCGACGGGTCTACGTCGCCCCAGCAGGTAGAAAATACCGTATCCGTGTCATTGTGCAACGGCCAGCGGGTGAACAGTGGTACGTAGCCACACTTCACCCACGATGGGAGAGATAATGGGAAGGACATTGCACTTCCGGTTCGATTCGTTCGATAACTATTTCTGCCTGATGTTCGACGACCGGCCCCGGGAGCCGACGGCGGTCTGGCAGGACGACGTGTACGAATATCGCTTCCACCTCATCCGTGGCCTGCGCACCGGCGAGATCAAGGGCTTTAGCAACGACGGGGGCGACCTGGCGCGGGACTATGAACGGCTGATGGAATTGCTGGCCGAGCACCCTGTCCCTGGCCAGTACGACGTGCCCGACCTGGGTCTGACCGATGCGACGCTGTCGGAGATCATCACTGCTATCTACGAGCGCTACGTTGCAGGGCGAGCGCAAGAACCTGTTTATCCCATCGTCAGCGACGTCGTTCCCACACTCCAGGTAGCTGATCGCCCGGCTGACGAACCTGCCGATTGAAGTATCACCGTCTGAGATGTGCCCTGTAACCCGCATAGTACCTGACCTCTACGAAGAACTGGCGTTGCGCACCGCCGGGTACACGCGCGTGGCCGGCCTGGACGAGGCCGGGCGCGGCGCGTGGGCCGGGCCGGTCTACGCGGCGGCGGTCGTGCTTCCGCTCGACCGCACTGACCTGTTGGACTCGTTAGCTGGCGTGCGCGACTCCAAACAACTGCGTCCACTTCAGCGGGAGGCGCTTCTGCCAGCCATCCAGGCAGTAGCAGAAGCGGTGGGCGTGGGCTGGGCCGGCCCCGCCGAAGTGGACGAACTGGGCATCGCCGTCGCCACACAGCGGGCGATGTGTCGCGCCGTGGCCGGGTTGAACGGGCAGGTGGACGCGCTCCTGATAGACTACGTGCGCCTGCCGGACCTGGGGTTGCCCCAGCGAGCGTTCCCGAAGGCCGACGTCCGCTGCCTGAGCGTCGCCGCCGCCAGCATCGTCGCCAAGGTGACCCGTGACCGGCTAATGGTGTCGCTGGAACGGGACTTTCCCGGCTACGGGCTTGCTCAACACAAGGGATACGGTACGCGCCAGCATAGAGAGGCGCTGGCCCGCCTGGGGCCTTCGCCCATCCACCGTATGAGCTGGCGGCCGCTTCGCGAACTCGGCGAATAACCTGCAAGTCCTCGAACGAGTGAGGATGGCCCATTGAGAATTGCTCTAGTTCACGACTGGCTAAACCAGATCGGTGGCGCGGAGGACGTCCTCGAGACGCTCGTCGAGATGTTCCCCGGTGCGCCCATCTATACCTCGATGTACTGGCGAGAAGGGATGCCCCCGGCCTACCGCACCTGGGACGTCCGCACCACCTGGATGGACCGGCTGCCGGGCATCTACCGTCATCACCAACCCTACTTGCCTCTCTATCCGCTGGCCTTTGCCCGGCTCGGCCTCTCCGGCTACGACGTCGTCCTGAGCAACAAGTCTGGCTTCTGCCATGGGGTGCAGACCGGCGGAGCAGTCCACGTCTGCTACTGCCTGGCCCCCACCCGCTACGTGTGGGACTTTGAGGGATACGCTGCCCGCGATGCGCTGCCCCCCGCGCTCAAAACCGCGCTGCGCCCTATCATCGGGCTGCTGCGCCGCTGGGACTATCAGGCCGCTCAGCGGGTGGACCACTTTGTCGCTATCTCCCGCGCAGTCCAGGCCCGCATCCGCCGCTACTACGACCGTGACTCGGTCATCATCCACCCGCCGGTAGACACAACGCGCTTCCAACCTGCTCCTACCCACGACGACTACTACCTCATCGTCTCTCGCCTCGTCCCCTACCGCCGCATAGACCTGGCCGTGCGCGCCTTCAACGGACTGGGGCTGCCGCTGGTCATTGCCGGCGACGGGCAGGACCGGCAACGGTTGGAGGCTCTGGCCCGTCCCAACGTTACCTTCCTGGGCCGCGTGTCCGATCAGGACTTGCCCAGCCTGTTCGCCCGCTGCCGGGCCTATATCCTGCCGGGAATCGAGGACTTTGGCATCGCGCCGCTCCAGGCCCAGGCCGCCGGCCGGCCGGTCATCGCCTATGGGACAGGCGGCGCACTCGACACGGTAGTCGAGGGGGAGACCGGCGTCTTCTTCCACGAACCTGCTCCTGAAGCGCTGGCGGCTGCCGTGCGTGCTTTCGACCCCAACGTAGTGCATCCCCGCGCCTGCCGCGCCAACGCGGAACGGTTCGCGGTGGAGGTCTTTAAGGAAACATTGAGCCAGTTTATCACGGCTCAGCTATGACGAAATCCAACTCGCTATTGTGGAAATCCACAATGAACAGGCCCTCCGTCTTCAACCCCGGTCTCCGCGTGTTTCTGCGCCGTTTGGGTACCAGTGCAGCGATCCTGTTGGCCATTGCCTACCTCACGCTGTTCGGCCTGCTGATGGCCGAGCGAGGGCAGAAGGGACTGCCAGCCGAACCGCTGAAGGCGGCCATCGAAACCCTGTTCCGCATGGTGAACTATCTGGTCAAGCACCCGGCGACCTACTACTGGCACAGGGCGGACGTGCCGGCCTCAAGCCTGGTCCTTACACTGTTCGGCCGCAGCGCCGGCCTGCTCTTGCTTGCCCTCAGCATCGCTGCAGTCTTGGGGGTATCGCTAGGGATCGGAGCAGCGCTACTCCGGCGGGTGCGAGCAGCACCACTGGTGTTGGTAGTCTCCGTCCTGGGCATCTCTACGCCCAGCTTCCTGCTGGCCATGCTGTTCTGGATACTCGACATTCGAGTATATCGGTGGCTGGGGTTGGACACCGCGCTGCTGCCACCGACGGGCTTCGGTTGGGACGCTCATATCGTCATGCCAGCCCTCGTGCTGGCTACTCGTCCGCTGGCCCAAATCGTGCAGATCACCTACGTCTCCATGTCGGACGTACTGGGAGAGGATTACATTCGGACTGCACAGGCCAAAGGGCTGGCCTGGCGGGTGATCGTCAACCGCCATGCGCTGCGCAACGCGCTGATCCCGATCCTGACCACGCTGGGGACGTCCCTGCGTTTCTCACTCGCCAGCCTGCCAGTGGTAGAGTATTTCTTCACCTGGCCGGGGGTGGGCCTGGCGCTGTTACAGGCGATCCAGTTGGAGATCTCTCCACTGGTAACCGACCTGATCGTTTCGTTCGGTTTCTTGTTCTTGTTGACCAACCTGGCGCTGGAGTTGATTTACCAGATCGTGGATCCACGGTTGAGAGGCGCCCAGGCCGAGGCACACCAGGCAGAGTCTTTCGAACACCGCAGACTGCGCCGTTGGCAGGAACGGTTGGCCAGTGTGCGCGACGCGCTGGTCGAATGGTGGAATGACCTGCGACAGTGGCTTCCCGGTTCACGTCACAAGTCACCCGCGCTCTCTCCTCTACCCGTCCAGACCACAAACACCAGTTCCACGGCGGACGATACACTTTCCACTTCCCGATCATCGTGGTGGCATATCATCCGCAACATCTTGAGCAACCCCGCGTTGCTGGTCGGCACATTGTTGATCCTCACCCTCTGTGGATTGGCCCTCTTCGGCACGCGCATGACCACAGCGGACCCCGGTGAGACCCACGGAGTGACGATGATTGACGGCCAGATCAACGCGCCACCTTTCCCTCCCTCCACAGTCTTCCCGTGGGGAACCGACCACATCGGGCGAGACATACAGGCGCTGGTGTTGACAGGGGCGAGACGAACCCTGACCCTGGCGCTGGCGGGCACGCTCGCCCGGGTGCTCGTGGGCACTGTTCTGGGAGCACTGGCCGGATGGTGGCGCGGGGGCTGGCTGGACAGGCTGGTCACCGGCCTGGTTGCAGTCTGGGCCGCCTTCCCGGTCACGCTCTTTGCGATGATCCTGATCCTGGGTTTGGGCATCCAACAGGGGATGGGGGTATTCGTCGTGGCGCTGTGCGCCGTAGGTTGGGGAGAAATCGCCCAGTTCGTGCGGGGGCAGGTGATCAAGATCAAGCCCGAACTGTACATCGAAGCGGCTCGGGCCGTCGGGGCGCGCTCAGGCCGGATATTGACCTGGCACGTGTTGCCCCACCTGCTGCCGTCACTGCTGGTGCTGACCGGATTGGAGATGGGCGGCGTGCTGATGTTGCTGGCCGAGCTCGGCTTTCTCAACATCTTCCTGGGAGGCGGCTTCAAGGTCGAACTCGTCGGCGAACAAATCTTCCACTTCTCTGACGTACCGGAGTGGGGGGCACTGCTGGCAAACGTTCGTGACTGGTGGCGCAGTTACCCGTGGATGGCCTTGTACCCTGGCGTTGCTTTCTTTATGGCCATTCTGGCGTTTAACCTGTGGGGCGAGGGATTGCGCCGCTTCCTGGATGAAGCCCGGGTCAACGTGGCCCGTTGGTTGAACCGATACACGTTCGTGGCGGTCGGAGTGTTAGTGCTGGGAACAGTATGGGCCATGCGGAGTACGGCCGCGATGGCGCTATACCGTTCCCAGGCGCAGAAATTTGACGCCCAACAGGCGCTGGAAGACATTCGGACGCTCTCGTCTCCCCAGTTCCAGGGACGCGAGACGGGTACACCTGGCGCGCAGGCGGCCGCCGGGTACATCGCCGGGCGGATGGAAGAGCTTGGGCTGTTTCCGGCTGGCGAAAAAGATACATACATTCAGACGCTTGCCTGCCCCCGCTTCCACCTGGCCGAGGTACCCCGCCTGGAAATTCTGGACGGGCAGGGGAACGTGGCCGAAGCGCTGGCCTATCGGAAGGACTTTGCCGAGTACGTTCACTCCCTGCCGACTAGCGGCGCAGGTAGGGGCGCTATTGTGGGCCTGGCGCTCGGCCCGGACCCACAGACACCAGGGACTGACCCCTACGGCCTCAGCAGCCTTGGCCTTGGCGACAAGGTGATCATCATGCGCGAAGCAGACATGACGCGCATCAGTGTCACCAGCCTGAGCGGCGTGTTGTTTATCAGCGACGACCCTCTCAGGCTTCAAGACAAAAAGTACCTTTTCGGTGGGGATGATTGGGCCACACTCGGTTGGTTCGCCAGCAAAGCAGTGCCCATGATGCTTGTCACCCCCGAGGTGGCCGACGGACTGCTCGCCACGGCAGGCAGCAGCCTGGCTGAACTGGACGGTGTGACAGAGGGCCTGCGACCCGGCCAGGCGGCGCTGACCGGCCCAGGGGCAACGGTACGTATGGAGATGACGACGCACATGGCCGAAGACCCCGCGGACGCGTGCTACAACGTCATCGGCTTCATCCCTGGCACCGGTGCGGAAATGGGACCACAGAAAGGGCAAGGCCTGGACGACCTGGTCGTCATCGTCAGCGCCTATTACGACGGCCTGGGCATCGGCCCCGATGGCACGTTCTATCCCGGCGCCAACGACAACGCCAGTGGTGTGGCAACCATGTTGGAAATCGCCCGCCTCCTCAAGCAGAGTCCCTCCCAGCCCAAGAAGACGGTCGTCTTTGTCGCCTGGAGCGGCGGCGAACGTGGGGAGGGGCTCAGCGTGACCAACGTCATGGGCGCCAAGGTCGGCTTTCACGAATTGACCATCGAAACGGTGATCGAACTGAGCGGCGTAGGAGCCGGTGAAGGACAGGGGATTGCCCTGGGGCAAGGGAGTAGTTTCAGCCTGGTGCAGCTCTTTCAAGAGGCGGCTGGCCGGCTGGGCGTGTCCGTCACGACGCGCGGGCGGGGGACTCACTTCGGCATGCTTACCAGGCCGGGATTTGGCGGCCGCTCCGCGTTGACTGCCTTCGTGAGCTGGGATGGCGCGGATCGCACTGCCCACACTCCCGACGACGTCTTGGAGGCGATAGACCCTGATAAACTGAGGCAAGTCGGTCAAACGACGCTGCTCGTGGTAAGTGTGCTCGGCCATGCTGAACCCCAGGAAGCGGCCGTGAAACCACTATCGTCTGCCACCAGCTACGTACACGGCGCGGCGATGTTTGATGAAGGACGAGCACTGGAACATGCCAGAACCCTGGCCAGCGACGCATTGGCAGGGCGACAGCCCGGCACCCCCGGCGGGTGGGCCGCCGGCGATTACGTCGCCGCTCGCTTTGCCGAATACGGCTTGCAGACGGCCGGTGCGGGCAACACGCATTTCCAGACCTTCACCCTGCCCATCACGAGTGTCGTGGGTTTGCCAACCCTCACCGTTATGTCCCCCGACGGAAACGTGCTCACCCGCACCTATGCCTACCGCACCGACTATATGGCCCGCACCTGGGGCTACCTGGGTCCGGGGGAAATCGAAGGGCAGGTGGTGTGGCTGAACAAGTGCAGGGCCGAGGACTTTATCGGGCAGGATTTGGGCAGCCAGGTCGTCCTCTGCGATTTCACTGAACCCGGGTACGACGCCTACAACCAGATGATCGAACAAGTGCGTAGACGCCAGGTCGGTGGGCTGCTATTGCTGGTTCGAGGGAGGGAAGGACAGCAGTTCTTGCGCCAGTCCTACCTGGCCGACGCGGTGACGATCCCCGGCTATCTGGTCTCTGAGGCTGTCGCGCAGGATCTGCTCGTTGGCTCTGGCCACACGCTGGATGTGCTCATTCGGCGCCCTACCGTCACACCCCTCTCCACCACGGTGCGCCTGGCCGTGACCGTCCAGAATCCTGAGGTCAGGGCGCGTAACGTGTTAGGGCTGCTCCCTGGCTCCGACCCCGACCACAAAGACGAGATCGTTCTCGTCTGCGCTCACTACGACCACATAGGCTGTGATTCAGATGGGGCCGTGTATAATGGGGCCAACGACAATGCCGCTGGCGTTGCTGCCGTACTGGAAATCGCCCGGCTGTGGCAGGAGCAGGGCTTCCGTCCCGCCCGCAGTGTGCTCTTCGCTGCCTGGGACGGCGAAGAGTGGGGACGGAAGGGATCGTCGTACTATGTGCAGAACCCCATCTATCCGCTGGACCGCACCGTCGCCGTGCTCAACCTGGACATGATTGGCGCGGGTGACGAGCTGTACGTAGGCGGCGAGGGGCCTGTCGTCAACCAGCTCCAGGCCAGTGCAAGGGTCTACAGCATCACCGCCACGCTTGACCCCTGGATGTTGGGGGACGGCATGTCCTTCTCGTGGGAAGCAGGGGTGCCCGCGGCCATGCTCGCGTGGCGTCCCGACCCTACGGCACACACGCCGGATGACGACGTTCAACATCTCCAGCCCGACAGGCTCAGGACAGTTGGCGTCCTCGCTGCCCATACATTGGCCGCATGGAGCGGCGGCGGGCCAACGTTGCCTATACCGAGCGGAAGGCGTTACCTGTGGGATTGGGTCATACCAACTCCCACGTGTGGACCACCCAGGCCGCCCGGTACAATGATCTGCGATCATGGAGAATGGTCAAGGTAGAAAGGGTTTAACGATATGGAATTGCGAACCTATTGGAAGATACTGCTCCGCCGCTGGTGGCTCGCCGTTGCGCCTGTGGCCGTTGTCGTCCTTTACGTCGTCGCCACATACACCCCACCCGGACCAGGCTACCAGGTGGTGATGCGTTTCGCGGCGGGGACGAAGCCGGCCGGGCTCAGTCAGGATTACGACCGCTACTACCCGTGGCTCACGTCCGAATACGTCGCCAACGGCCTGGCCGACGTGGCCAAGACCGGGGCCTTCGCCCGGGCGGTCGCTGCGCGCCTGGCCGAAGCGGGCCTCGAAATCCCGCCCGGCGCCGTGCAGCCTGCCATCGTCACCGACAACGCCCAGTCCATCCTCGTCGTCTACCTCACCTGGCCCGACGCAGATCAAATCGTCGCCGTGGCCGGGGCTATCACGGCCGAACTGACCGGGAACGGCGCAGCCTACTTTCCCCAGTTGGAAGGCATTGAGCCGGCCGTCCGTCCACTGGACACACCCACACCCATCGCACTCCCTCCCGGACTGCGTGCTCAGTTGATGGGGCCAGCCATCAAAATCGCCCTGGCGCTGGTCGTGGGTGTAGCACTGGCACTCCTGTGGCACTACCTGGACCCCACCCTCCACACCCGCGAGGAGGTAGAGGCATTGGGAGTGAATATACTGGCAGAGATACCGAGACAATGAATCAATGAACAATGGGACAATGAACAATGAACAAATCGGGTGCAGAGATGAAGGGTAAGGAATTCGATATACAGGAGCGGACATTCGGGTTCGCAGTACGAGTGGTGAAGATGGTCAGTCGGTTGCCCCGTACTGTTGCCGGGATTGAACTTGGCAAGCAAGTGGTGCGGTCCGCGACCTCCATCGGGGCCAACGTCGAAGAAGCCGACGCAGCCGAGTCCAAGCAGGATTTCATCCACAAGATGAGCATTGCCCACAAGGAGACCCGAGAAACCCGCTACTGGTTGCGCATTATCCAGGCAGCTTTGCTTGACGATGCTGAAGTCCGGGCCTTGATCCAGGAAAGCGACGAATTAGTACGCATTCTGTACACCATCATAGAGAATGCACGTAAGAATCCCCGCAGCAAGACCGGCCGATGACAATGAGTCAATGAACAATGGATCAATGAACAACCACTGACTACGAGCATCAGTTGCCCATTGTCTCATTGTTAATTGTTCATTGTCTCATTGTTAATTGTTCATTGTCTCATTGTTAATTGTTCATTGTCTCATTGTTAATTGTCCATTGTCATGGTACAATACCGCCCGCTTCCCCGAGGAGATGCTAAACGATGGAACTTGAAGATTACATTCGCATTCTGCGCAAACGGTGGTGGATCATCGTCGTCGCCGTCGTGCTCACGGCTGGCAGCGCGCTGGCCTTCAGCAAACTTCAGCGCCCTGAATACACATCCAGTGCCGAAATCGTCATCGAGCCGGCGCGACCGGATTGGGGCCTGGCACAGTCGGCCAAGATGCTCCTGCGCACCTACATGACGGTCGCGGAGTCGTATACCTGGGCCCAGAAGGTCATTGACAAACTACAGTTGCCGATGACGTCCGAGCAACTGCGCAGCAAGGCCTACTTCGCCGCCGAGGATGACCGCATGGTGATCAAACTCGAGGTCGAGGCCTACGACGGTGACCAGGCCAACGACATCGCCCGCACCTGGGCCAACCTCTTGATCGAGTGGCGCGATGACCAGAACCAGCGCCAACGTAAAGAGGACCGCGTGGATGCCTACCTGCGCGACCAGCCCCGCTATGCCCAATCGTGGCCTAAGACCAAGGTCGTCACCGCCGCGGGAGGCATCTTTGGATTGGTGATCGCTGGGATAGTCATCTTCTTCCTGGAGTGGCTCGAGGCAGGCGTCGTCCGCACCCCCCAGGATCTGGAGCGCCAACTGAATCTGACTGTAGTAGGTGCTATCCCCTCCACCGAATAAACCACCCAACCACCCAAATAACTAACTGACCAGAGGGCAAACTATGGCCAAACAACCTGATCTAATCACGCTGACCGATCCCCGCAGCCCGGCCGCCGAGGCCTACCATACACTGCGCACCAACCTGACGTTCGCTGCGCTCGACAAGCCGATCGAGACCCTGCTCGTCACCTCTGCCGCACCCGGTGAAGGCAAATCCACCGTCCTGGCCAACCTGGCGGTCACAATGGCGCAGGGCGAACGGCGCACGATCCTGGTGGATGCCGACCTGCGCCGCCCCGGCCTGCACGAGATCTTTGGCGTCGCGAATGAGCGGGGGTTGACCACGATGATTGTCGAGGAAGCCGCCCTGGACGATCCG
>Ga0172364_10004203_pt1 | contig 11443 bp, 8 predicted proteins | sample LakKivSesite10cm_FD_114545 | JGI IMG/M metagenome (GOLD analysis project Ga0172364, IMG submission 114545) | Sediment microbial communities from Lake Kivu, Rwanda - Sediment site 10cm | ecosystem: Environmental > Aquatic > Freshwater > Lake > Sediment | place: Rwanda: Western Province, Lake Kivu... | reverse complement strand
TATTTTGATTTTTATTGGTCCTAGGGGTGATTCTGCTTTTTCTTTTGAGAAGGATATGTGTCCTGCGTATGCGACTTGTTTGTTTAGGCAGAAGCTGATGGTTTTTCCGTTAAGTCCTTCTGAGAGGGCTTTTCTTGCAGCGTCGCGGATGCGTTCTCTGCGGAGTAGGTTTTGCAGTTTTGTGAGGGTTTCGATTCCTTTTGCTTGTGCGGTTAGTATAGCCCCCTCATATATAGGTTGAATTTTGGTTTCAACGTTGCCGAAGATGTTTTTTATGGCTTGTTTTACTTTTTCCTCAGATTCTGTTGGGTTAATTTCTGTTTCTATGTAGACGCTTATTTCATCCATTTCTCTTCAACCTTCTTTAGAATTTCCCTGGCTTTTTCTTTAACGGTTGCCTTTTCTCCCTCATTCACTATTTTGTATTCTGCCATTGTTATAGCTTCCCCCAACCCCACGCTTAATTCTCGTTGGTCTCTCTCATGGAAGACTTTCCAGTTTTTTGGGTCGTCGGTTCTCTGGCGGCAAAAAAGCCGTTTGAACCTTGTTTCTGGTGATGAGTAGATGGCTATGAGGCTAAATTTTGGAAAATGTTTCTTTAATTCTTCCACTTCGCTTGGGCTTCTTATGCCGTCTACGATGATCTTGTTTTCTTTTGTGTTTTCTATTTTTGAAAAGCATCGTTTTGCAATAACATTGTTTCCTTCTTTTTGCCTTAAATCAAGCATTATTTTTCCAAGATTCTCTGGGCTAGGTTCAAGACGTCTTCTTTGTGCTTCTTCTCTAACGGCGTCGCCCATTACTACGATGCCATAGCCGCTTGCTCTTGCAACATTGACGACTACAGATTTGCCTGCTCCAGGCATCCCAACCAAACCAACAACGAGCGCATTCTTCATTTGTAATCGTCCTTTTATGCTTAAGTTGTTAGCATGATGCTATTTTTGTTTTGGGTATTAGCGGTTGTTTTTGAAGAGGAATTGGATATTTCGATGTTGGAATGGTTTGCTTAGTTGGTTTACAGAAGAGTTATTCGCAATTCTTATGTAACAGTTTGACTGTTTTAGATATGGAGAAAATGATTTGTTAAAGAGAATTATTTCTGGAATAATGCTGACACTGCTGTTAATAAGTATGCTAACTTTAGTGTTTAAGATTCAACCAGTTGAAGCAGAGCCTAAAACTTTGACTGATGCCGATAATCGAGACCGATATTCACTTATGAATCCTTTGGATAATCCTTGGGGTGATTGGAAACACTATCACAACTATACGGAAATCGTTAATACGCTTCTCTACCTGAATGGCACTTATCCAGACGTCGTTGACGTCTTTTCCGTAGGCAAAAGCTGGCAGAACCGAGACATCTACTGCATTAGACTGACGAACGAATCCAATATGCATTCTAAACCGAAAGTGTTCTTTGTTGGTTATCACCACGCCCGTGAGCCTATTACTGCAGAATTAACATTATACTTTGCCGTAGAAGCCGCAACCAAATTCGGCACAAACGAAACCATAACTCGTATGCTAAACTACAGTGAAATCTACATGGTTTCTGCACTAAACGTAGACGGTTTCGACGTGCTTAAACGGAATGATTGGCAACGCAAAAACGCACGCCCAATTGACGAAGATGGAGACGGTTTGTTTGACGAAGACCCGCCAGACGACGAAGATGGAGACGGTTACATAGAAGACCTCTTCTACTTATATGGCAGCACTTATTATTTCATAAGATGGGAAGGCTTAGATGACGACAACGATGGCTTGTTTAACGAAGATTGGGTTGGAGGCGTAGACCTAAACAGAAACTATGGTTATCAATGGAATGCAACGTGCGACAGTGGAAGCCCATACCCAGATGCAGAAGATTACCGTGGACCAGCACCATTCTCAGAACCAGAAACACAAGCAATAAGAAACTTGGCATTGCAACATGATTTCAAGTATGCAGTGAGCTTTCATTCAGGTGCTGAAGTCATACTTTATCCTTGGGGACATACAACAGCACCGTCGCCAGATGACCAACTTTTCAGAGAAGTTGCCGGAAATCTTTCTGAGTTGACTGGTGCCTCCTATGAGCAATCAGGGGAAATGTATACGACATCCGGCGGATGGGAGGATTGGATGTATGGCAACAGAAGTACATTCGCCTTCACATGTGAAATCTACCAAAACGATAGCGCATGGCATTATGAACCGGGTCCAGAGCCACATACATTTTGGGAAAGAGGAATCCTCCAAGCCTTCAATCCAGACCCAAGCCAAATCGAAACTGTAATCCAACGGTGGCTACCTGTCTTCACATACACCACAAACAGAACCATAACAGAAGCCTACGAGATAGGCGATCTGGATGGAGACTTTGACGTTGACGAAGATGACTTATGGTACTTCTGCGAAGCCTTCATCGACTACTACACAATCCACGTGAGAGATCCAAACTGTGACTTCGACGGCAACGGCAAAATAGACGAAGACGACCTATGGACAATAGCTGAAGCATTCATAGACTACTACAAACCAAAATAAAAATTTCCGGTTTCCGCTGATCGTTTCCAGCCTTTGCAAGGTCAAATTCATCGGTTCAGACGTAGCAGCATGTTTACGATGGTTCTGGAATACTGCTTTTTCAAAATTATCACAGAGGTTTCCCGCAACTCTTATTTTTCGCATATGCCATACTAGCATGTGGAGAAAGGATCGTTGAGGAAGAATGTTTCTGGGATAATACTATCGTTAATGTTACTAAATACATTAACGCTGGCGTTCAACATCCAATGTGTCAGCTCAAGATCTGAAACAGCATCAGAAACATTTTACGTGCCAAATTGCAAAGGAATCCAGGCTGACCCAAACGAGTGGCTGGTAGATAGCAAGGGATACAAAAATTCAGTTTCTTCAGGAAAATTGAACCTATATAACTACTCGAATCTACAGCGTTTCGCTCGATGCGAAAGCGAGCAAGTTGAGCTGTTGATTGGAGGTGATATTCCAAAATCGCAGCTACAAAATGTGGCAGAAATGGTTCTTGAGAATGGCGGAAAACTCGTCAGCACAATCTCGACGCGCAAGGACATTAAAGCCATCACGGCTCTAGTGCCCATAAAAGATGCCTGCATTTTCGCTCAAGAGCTTCGAAAAAATGGACTGGTAGAATATGTGGAGCCAAATTTTAGAGTGAAGGCTTTTTTTGCGCCAAACGACCCATATTGGCCTGATCAATGGGGACCGAAGAAAGTGGAAGCTGACGGTGCGTGGAACATTACGGTTGGTTCGTCAGACGTTATTGTAGCAATTATTGATACAGGTATTGATTACACGCATCCAGATCTGATGGCAAACTATGTGCCATTAGGGTACGACTGGGTTAACAACGACACCGATCCTTTGGATGACAATGGACATGGCACCCATTGCGCTGGGATAGTTGCTGCAACGATTAACAATAGTATTGGCATAGCAGGTTTGGCACAATCTCACATCATGGCGGAGAAAGCCCTAGACTTTGGTGGATGGGGATACTACTCTTGGATAATCCAAGCTATCTATCATGCCGTGCAGGCTGGGGCAAAAATTATCTCTATGAGCTTTGGCGGTTCTGACGATTCTTCATCGATTCACGACGCCATAAAATATGCTTATGACAACGGAGTACTTTTAGTTGCGGCAGCTGGAAACAATGGTAATTCTTTTCCCAGTTATCCTGCAGCCTACGATGAAGTGATTGCAGTTTCTGCCACAGATTCTGATGACAATGTGGCAACGTTTTCCAGTTACGGAATGTGGATTGAATTAGCAGCCCCTGGCGTACACATATACTCGACGCTACCTACGTACGATGTAACACTGAACGAACCACCCTATAATAAAACATTAGACTATGATTATCTAAGCGGTACTTCAATGGCTTGTCCACATGCGGCAGGCGTTGCAGCTTTAGTGTGGAGTGCATTTCCAGATTACCCTAACTACAAGATAAGAGAAATTTTGAAACGCACAGCAGACGACTTGGGGGATGTTGGTTTCGACGAATTTTACGGATATGGAAGGATAAATGCAGAAAAAGCCGTTGCAGGCATACCTGACCACGATTTGGCTATCAGCAAATGGCAACACCCATACGGAGTACGCCGCAACGAATTTAGCGTATTTAATGTTACCATATCTAACTTTGGCAGAAGTAATGAAACGAACATCGTGATTCAGTTTATTGTCAATCAGACACTAGAAGATGTCAAGACGATCAGCTTTCTAGAAAACGAGGCTTCGACCTTAGTAACGTTTTCATGGAGTACAACAAATGAAGGCAAATACAATGTAACGTGTTACATTGTCCCAGTTCTTGGTGAAAACTACATAGATAATAACGTGGCATCAAGCACCTTGCTTGTGCGACCCTCATTAATATTGAGAGTCCCAAGTGAGTATTCCACGATAAAAGATGCTCTGGGCAATGCGACTGAAGGAGACTTGATTTTAGTAGACGGGGGATCTTATGTTGAGGGACAGATAGACATATTCAAGAGCAACGTAACTCTAATCGGAACAGGCACTGTAACACTGTATGGCTTGCACACAAAGCCTGCATTAAAGATAATGGCTGACTTCGTCACCGTAAAAGGGTTTACTATACAGAACAGTAGTTGTGGAATATATGTACAGGGATGGGGCAACAATATCACGGGTAACTCTATATTGAATCAAGGCACATTGAATGGCTATTGCGGGATACATCTCTATAAAGCCTTTGATTCAACCATATGTTCAAATTCAATGATGAGCATCGACTATTCTTTAAACTCGAATGTGGAATATGGCATCTTATTGGAGTCTTCCTCAAACAACGTTATAGGCATGAATAATGCATCAAACGCTGCCGACATTTATTCAGTTGTATGTTACGGAAAGCATGGGATCGTCCTCTATTCATCCTCAAATAATGTCGTTAGCTTCAACAAGGTGTCTAATTCACATAATGGCATCTGGGTCTATTTATCTTCGAACAACACCTTTATTTCAAACACTGCAACCGCCAGTTGGTGCGGCATTCTCATCGACGCCTCCCCCCTCAACACATTGAGAAATAACACCATGACAGGCAATAGTGCAAACTTTGGCGTTCGCTTAGATAACCTAAAATTTCCATCAAATGCCGTAAATGATGTAGATTACTCAAATACTGTAAACGGCAAGCCAATATGCTACTGGGTTAATAGATTTGATGGTAACGTCCCATCAAATGCTGGATGCGTAGTGCTCATAAATTGCAGGCACATCAGACTCCAAAACCTAACTCTTACATACAATCTTCATGGTGCCCTCTTGGTTAATACGAATGATACTCAGATCCACTCAAGTAATATTATGTCGAACGCTGCGCGGGGATGGGAGTTCTATTGTGCCGGCATTTGGATGTTAGATTCTTCGAATAACACTATTTCTCAAAACAACATTTCGTACAATTGTGAGGGTGTGGATACTTATCTGGGAGTTAATAACACGATTACTTCAAATGACATTGTAGACAGCGGTAGCCCCGGAGGCAGCTGGGGCATTTTGATTGAAGAAACTTCATACTGCACCCTGAGCTTCAACAAAATCAGAAATACAGACTATGGAGCTGGCATCTGTATATCTGACTCAGAAAACAACGCTGTGAATTCAAACAATGTAGAGCGTGGAGTATTTGGCATATGTATCTCCAACTCGGGCAATGTTATAAGCTTTAACAATATTAGCGGATGCAGAATGGGCATAAAATTGTATACATCGTCATCCAACTGCACCATAGAATCAAACAACATAGTCGCCTGCACCGATTATGCAATACATATGAGTTCCAGTACCTATGACAACAGATTTTTCCATAACAACATCTTAGGGAATACAAAAGTTCATTTCGAAGGTGGAGGGAATTTCTGGGATAACGGATATCCCTGTGGTGGCAATTATTGGAGCGACTATACTGGCGTAGACGTGCATCACGGCCAATACCAGAATGAGACTGGAAGTGATGGAATAGGAGATACACCATACACTATTGCAATGACCAGTAATCGAGATGAATATCCACTTATGAAACCGTATCCTTGGGCTTTACATGATGTTGGAGTAACAAGTGTTGCAACTTCTGAAACCGTTGCTGCACAAGGATGTAATGTGTCCATAAGCATAATGACATTCAATTATGGCAACCACACAGAAAACATTGACATAGTGATTTATGCAAACTCGATCGCAATAGGTGAAATCAACAATATTGACCTGACGAGCAGAAACTATAAAATAGTCACATTCATTTGGAACACTTCTGGCTTTGTTAAGGGCAACTACACCATACGAGCGTATGCGGAGCCTGTTGTGGGCGAAACTGACACGGCAGACAACAATTGCGCAAATGGTCATGTGACAATTTCGTGGCTAGGCGATCTAGACGGCGACTTTGACGTTAACGAAGACGACTTATGGGCGTTCTCTAGGGCATTCATCGACTACTACACAATCCACGTGAAAAACCCAAACTGCGACTTTGACAATAACAGCAAAATAGACGAGGACGACCTGTGGACAATGGCTGAAGCATTCATCGACTACTGGAAACAACACTAATCACGCACATGAAAAGATTCCAAATATTATTTGGCTCTAGAGGCAGAACCTACAACTACTAACCATGCTATCCAACATAGGCTACTCAATCGCATGAAACAGAAAAAGGGGAGATGGCTAATCTTAATTTTTATGTTTCCTGTTTTTCTTGGTCTTCTGCTACTGTCTCCTTCGACAACGATTCTTCTGTGCTTTGCGACGTTTCTTGCGGGTTTTCCTGCTGAGCCTGAAAGGAATCTGTCTCTTTAGCTTCCACACGCTCTAAGGGCGGTTCTAGCAGTTTCTTTTCAACAACCTCAACTTTCGGCTCAGAAACTCCGCTTCCTTCTGATTGCGGTTCTATTTTCTGCTGAACAACCTCCCTAACAGCGCCAAGCTCTTTCTTTGCAGTTTCAATGCCCATCGATAGAATACCTATTTCACGTTGATAAACTTCCTCGTCTACTTCACCAGTTACGTGTTGAATTTCAAAGTTTGCAAGAAGCATCTCCAAGGTTTTAATCTGTGCTTCAAGCTCCTCCATTTCAGAATTCATCTTCTCCAACAAAGCTTTCTGCTGTCTTTCGATTTCTGCAATGGCTTCGTCTATCTCACTGTTAAACAGGTCGTATGTGGACTGAGAAATTTTGCCAGTGTTCAGTAAATTGTCTAAGGCTTGCTTCTTTTTCTTCGTCATCTCATTTTCTTCGTTTAATCTCTTAAAAGAATGCTTCCACGAAATCAATTTTAACACCGTCCATTTTTTAGCCGCAAAAGAAGGAAATAACCTTTGTTAACATGCAGATATATCGCTGGCTGTTTAAACACAAAATGTTCCATGAACTTTTTATATAATTAAATATTAAACATTTCATCCACGGAGAAAAGCTGTATACTGCTTTATGCTTAGATATCTCTTTCGTGAAACTCCCCTCCATTTATTTATTAGGAAAACACATGTGGTTTAATAAAAGTTCATGAAAAAGAAATGTTTAAACTTGCAAGTTTCTGTTTCAACTTCTGATTTGGAATTAGAATAAAGTTTAAATATTTATATCTGATTAAAATGTTAAAACGTGAATAAACATGACGGCGTTGACAACAATTCTTGGCGGTGAAAATTTGGAAGCAAAAACATTAAAACAGATGCATGAAAGGATAATTAAGAACTTTCTGGACATAATAGTTCTGGCTGAACTGAGAAATGGACCAATTAGCGGCTACGACGCAATATCGTTTATTCACAACAAATTCCAACTTCTTGTAAGTTCAGGCACAGTCTACTCACTCCTATATTCACTAGAAAGAAACGGGCTAATCCAAGGAACATGGAACGAAAGAAAAAGAGTCTACAAACTCACAGAAAAGGGCGAAAAAACAATAGAAACAATATTAAACGCAAACGACAGAATCCAAAACTTCATAACAACCCTCCTAAAAGTCCAATCCACTCCCTAAATCCTTTTTTCCTTGCAAACAAATAGAAATATTAAAGAATATCCTTGCTAACTTTTAAAAAGCGAAACAAAAAATGGGGGCCCGTAGCTCAGTAAGGATAGAGCACCGGGCTTTTAAGAAAGCAACATTTCAAAGAAACCCGGGGGTCACGGGTTCAATTCCCGTCGGGCCCGTATAAATGCATACGAGATGTTTTAACATTTTTAATGAAAAAACAAAAATCTTGCTCTATTAAAGTCCATCTTCTTTAGTAATATTCGTGATTACGGAATATTTGTTAAAGAATTCTGCATTAAATAAATGCTTGATGACAATGAGTACAAAGTCCAAAAAGCCAGCTGTGGCACTCACGATAATCGTAATTCTACTCGGTTTTACACTGGCGAACATCAGAACAGGTGCTTCAAGCGGCGCAACCAAGATTGATCTGTTTACGGAGAAAATACCCTTCGGCGGAAGGGGAATGAATCAATCGAGCGACGCTTTTCAGCCGCAAGAGCTGGTTATCCTTTATGCGAATGTGACGTATAACGACGACCCTGTGGCAAACAAGTTAGTAGCTTTCCAAGTTAATAATCCATCAAATGCTTTTCAGAATATAACGATACTAGGCGTCTCATCTACAAATGCAAGTGGTATGGCTCAGTTCTCTTTTAGAATCCCTTGGCCATCTGAAAACGCTGAACAAATAATTTTTGGTGAATGGGTTGCAATAGCAGACGTCGAAGTAGCGCAACAAGTGGTAGTAGACACTTTAACCTTTCAAGTAGGTTGGATAATTAAAATAACTAACATAGCAACTCTAAATGCCATGTTAGAACCTCAAACGAAATATGTAAGGGGAGACGTTATAGTTTTTAATCTAACTGTAGAAAATATCGCGTTAATACCAAAGTCGGCTACCATAATAATAGATGTTCAAGACGTAGCCAGCTACCCTATTATACACATAGAGATGGACAACCTAGTTTTTCAACCAAGCGAAAACCATGTGCATGGTTCTTCACAAATACCAGCAACAGCGACAATTGGAGAAGCAACAGTTTCGGCAGCTGCATTCACTGCTCCACCAAACATGGAAGGCGTCTTATACAGTCCAGCAGCTTCGTCCAAATTTGAAATCATTGAGAAACACGACATCGCAGTCTTAAGCGTTGCACCTTCAAAAATCCTCGCTTATATGGGTGAAATCGTTTACATCTACGTTGTTGTTAAAAATGACGGGGACTATGTTGAATCGTTTGATGTCACGGCATTTTATAACTCTGATGTTATTGGAAAACTATTCGTTTACAGTTTACCACCTGGTAGCGAAGTTTCACTTGTTTTCCCTTGGAATACGCTAAATGTGTCGGAAGGAAATTATACTTTAAGTGCAGAGGCGAGTGCTGTGCCTGGAGAAGTTAATGTGGAGAATAATAAGTTCGTTGATAATGCTGTTTGTATCAAGCTTTGGACATTTCCTCCTGTTTGGGAAGTTCTTGTAGGGCCTCTGGTCCTTTTGTTTGTATTAGCTCTGCTTGTTGGAATCTGCCTGATTTGTGCCCTCTTATTTATGTTGTGGAAGCGTAGAAAAAAGAAAAAGAGACGCAGGAGCACACAGCCGAATTCTCCCACAGAGGTTGGATTCAAAAAAACTAAGACATGTAGTGCATGTGGAAGGCAATTCAATGAAGTACATACCTTCTGTCCTTACTGTTTCACCTTCCATGGAAAAGACTATTAATAGTTGGTTAACATATTCGAAATTGTTTTTACGCTGTTTTCATATATGCAAGAAACAGTTCTATGAGATTGTCCGAAAGGCGGGTTGTTCATGCGTTGCCAAGTTAAGATGTGTCTTCCTTTTGGTAACACTGCCATCTAACTGTCACAATCGCGTGTTCTAGTAATTCAGATATAGAAGATTTTTCCATAAGTGTTTATTTAGAAAGAAAGCTGTTAAAGACTTGAGAAAGGAGAAATAGAAACGGGCTTTCGAAAACGAAGGAGGTGAATGTGTTGGAGTTTACAATAAATACAAAGCAAATGATTGTTATCTTTTGGACAATGATTTCAATTGTGCTGTCTTCAGCAATTGTGCTTAATTTCGGCTTTCCCTACGTCCCGTACTATGATTCATGGCCAGTGTTAGTGGGATTATTCTTCGTATTTCTGCTGGTGATGACTCTTCCAGTATACATCTTCATTGTCATATTGCAAGTACTATCTAAGTCAGAGACAGCCTAATGAAATAGAATGCTTTCAACGTGCTGCACATCGTGAATAGAGTGCGTTGCGTAGTTTAAAGGCTCTTAAAAATGCAGCGTAGCATTCTGTCGATTAAATTCATAGAATTTTAAGCATAATTAGTTTTGTTTGAAAAGCTGAAAGTGACGGAAGCCTTCTCCTTCCCACTTAGGCTAAAACTGTATAAGGTTGAATATTTATAAAACGCTTGCTGTTGGCGTCAGCATATATCACTCTTAAAAATATGCCTTGTTACACACTCATTTCAGTTTTGGAAACTTTGCTTTTAGGCTCATTTAAGGCTAGTTATTCTTGAGTTGAAATGTTCGAAGAAATTGCTGCCGACGCTGTTCGGATGTTAATACTGCTTTTTTGGGTTACCATAGCCTTCACTATAATTAGCGGCGCGTTTTGGATACGCTTTAACAAGAAAGCCTAGCAAATACTAACAGTCTTATGTGCAATTAATGCTTAGAGTTTTCGCTAGGCGTTTTAGCTCTTCGTTGCTCATCCATTCAGTCTTAAGGTATCTGCAAATCCTCTCATTGCTTAATCCTAAACTTTTAGCCTCTTCGACCGCATATCGGTAAGCCTCAATCTCAGTCGGCCTGTCAATGTAGTCGTAGCGGTTGTTAAAGAGTTCTTTTCCTTCTAGGAACTGTCTAACGTGGACCAGCTCGTGGACTAGATCCAGGTATATGTCAATTTTGTCGCCATTATTCATATAATAGGAGCTGACTGTGAGATGCCCATCTGCATTGCTAACCCACATATAGCTTCTTACCCAAGTGAACTCGACTCTAAGGTTGCGGAGCACTTCTTTTGTTTTTTCGCCAAAAATGTTTCTGATCGCTTTAGATTTCTCCAGACCTTTAAAGTAATCGGTAAATGGATAAGTTGGTCCTTTGATGCGTAATACTCTGTCAAGACGCAGTATGCTGATTACTCGTAGTATTCTCATCATTAATAGTTCACGCCAATCCATCAGCAGTCACTTCCTTCTGCTCTGTTCATCCCCAGACAATAACTGTGCTTTTGCATATACTTTAGCGAAATACTGAAAGTAAATCCGTAACATATAAATGCAATTTTTCTAATCTTCAATTCTGGTCGGGCGGTAGCTCAGCTTGGTAGAGCTTCCGAGCCAGCATAGGCTAAAAAT
>Ga0172364_10004202_pt1 | contig 11443 bp, 13 predicted proteins | sample LakKivSesite10cm_FD_114545 | JGI IMG/M metagenome (GOLD analysis project Ga0172364, IMG submission 114545) | Sediment microbial communities from Lake Kivu, Rwanda - Sediment site 10cm | ecosystem: Environmental > Aquatic > Freshwater > Lake > Sediment | place: Rwanda: Western Province, Lake... | reverse complement strand
TGCCCTTAACTGTAAACGATGTGCCCGGTCTATTTTGTTAACATTGTACCCGGTTCATACCCCCCCTGTATCCCCCAATCATGGGGGAGAATAAAAAAGGTTAGGGGACACCCCTATAACCCCGGCAGGAGATGATTCTCCTGCACCTCTGTAAGAAGCTAACCTCCCCTGCGAGGGAGAGGCTACGTATATTTGGGAACCATATTACCTGTCATTCCGGCGAAGACCGGGATCCAAAGGGCGAACACAGGGGTTCGCCCCTACGGGGCCCTCTTTTATCGAACGCCCCCTCGGTTCTGTAGCTTCCCCCTCTTTAATTAAAGAGGGGGACAGGGGGAGTTCGTGTTCCGGTTCTAGAATTTAAAATGCACGAAGATACGGCCGGAGTTCTTGTCGTCCTTCTCCAGCCGGTGATATAGCTTCTTGATATCGGGCTGCATGAGGAAGCGGATGACGCGTTTTTTCAGCTGGCCGCTGCCCTTGCCGGGGATTATCTCGACCAGGGCCACGCGGTTCTCTACGGCCTCGGTTATGACACGGTTCAGCTCCGAGTCGATGGCGAGGCCTTTGTTATAGATGTCGTGCAGGTCGAGTTTGATTTTTGCCATATATATTTGCCGATAGAGAAGGAGTCGATCCGACGTTTATTATTCGGCGGGTTGAAAACCCGCCCTACATTTCAAAGGACGTCGTTGAATATCTCGGAGTCCGTGTCGTCGTCCTCGTCCCAGCCGACCCACAGCTCAGGGTCGATGTCCTCCAGGGCGGTGCCGGCGACGCGGCGCACCATAGGTTCTTTATCGTTGAGCGCCTCCTGCAGGGCGGGCACGGCAGGCGCCGCTATTTCCCTGCAGGTGATCCCGATATTGCCTATGGCCCCGGCCGCCGCCACGCGGGTCATGGCATCCCAGTGCTTGAGCAGCTCGATGAGGGCGGGGATAGCCTGAGCGGCGTCCGGGCCCAGCTTGCTGATGGCGCTGGCGGCATTATAACGTGTCGTATTATCTTTGATTTTGAGCGCTGCAACCAGGCCGGCGACATCACGTTTCGCGGCCAGTTCGTCTATATTAATTTTGGGTTCTGTCATAAATTCCTCGGGTGGGGGCAGGGCAAGCCCTGCCCGACAAATAGGGCGCAACAAGCAGCGTCCCTACGGGACCTTTTTTATCGAACGCCCCCTCGGTTTTGTAGCGTCCCCCTCTTTAATCAAAGAGGGGGATAATGGGGAGTTCGAGGTATTTTAGAATTTATCGACTTCCGCCATCAGGGCGGAGAGAAACTCGGATTCGTTTACAGTGCGCACCTGCTTACTATTACTGAAGATGATGCCCTTCCCCTTGCCGCAGGCGATGCCGACGTCGGCATTTTTAGCCTCGCCGGGGCCGTTGACCACGCAGCCCATAACGGCTACTTTGATCGGCTTGTCGATCTTTATCAGTCGACGCTCGACGGCGTTGGCCAGCGCCACCACGTCGATCTCGGTGCGGCCGCAGGTGGGGCAGCTGATGAGCGTGGGGCCGCGGCGGCTCAGGCCCAGCGATTTCAGTATCTCGTATCCGGCGCTGACTTCCTCGCGCGGGTCGCCGGTGAGGGATACGCGTATCGTGTCGCCGATGCCCTCCCACAGCATGATGCCGATGCCGACCGCGCTGCGAATGGCGCCGCGGCGGGGGGTGCCGGACTCGGTGATGCCGAGGTGTATGGGGTAGGGCATGCGCTTGGCGATTATGCGGTTGGCCTCGATAGTCTCGGGAACATCGAAGGCCTTGAGCGAGACCTTGATCAGTCCGAAATCGAGGCTCTCCAGAAGGTCGATCTCATTCATCGTCGCCTCAACCATGCGCTCGACCGTCGTTTTGGTTGTATCCTTGGTCGGAGGCAAACTGCCGGCGTTGACGCCGATGCGTATAGGTATATCTCCCTCTTTTGCGGCGAGCACCACTTTCTTGATATGCTGTGGGTCGCGTATGTTACCGGGGTTCAGCCGCAATCCGTCGACTCCTGCGTCGATGGCCGCAAGCGCTAATCGATGATCGAAATGGATATCGGCGACGAGAGGGATACGTATCGCTTTCTTTATGTCGGACAGTGAATCGGCAGCTTCCCTGTCGGGAATGGCCACGCGCACGAGTTGGCAGCCGCATCGCTCGAGCTGTTTTATCTGTCTTATCGTCGCTTTGGCGTCGCGCGTGTCGGTCTTAGTCATGGACTGGACGACTACCGGAGCGCCGCCGCCTACGGCAACACTGCCGATATTGATCGGTCGCGATATTCGCCGCTTCATCATTTTATAATGAATCCCCGTCCGCTGACTATGCGCTGGATATCGTTGAAGCATACCACCGCGAAAAGAATGAACAACAAATACAGGCCGATGCTGTGGATGCGCTCCTCCGTCTTTACCGATACTAAACGCCTCCCGCCGCGGAGGCTCTCGGCCACGACGAAGAATATCCTCCCGCCGTCAAGGCCGGGGAACGGGAGCAGATTAATCAGTCCCAGCATGATGCTGAGCAGCGCGGCTAATATGATAAGCCCTCCCGCTCCCGATGTGGCGGATACCTCGTTGGTAAGCTGGGCGATTCCGATAGGCCCTGCCAGGGCATCCCCGGGTGCTACGTCGCCGGAGAAGATAATACCGAAGGAGTCCTTGATGCTGACGAATATAGAGCCGTACTCGGAGAGGCCCTTGGGTATGGCGACCCAAGGCGCATAGGCCTTATTCTCCCAGATTACATAGTTCTGCAGCACCATCCCGAGCCGGCCCTCCCCCTTGGGCGGATCGACACGCGGCACAGGGGTGAAGGCAAGAGCCACAACGCCGTCCGATGTGTTCCTTACCGCCATCAGGGTGACGGATTCATTCGGGCTCGTTTCCGTAAATTTCGTTACCGCTTCGTTTAAATCACTGACATTATTTGCAAGAGTACCGCCGATGCTGATTATGATATCGCCCGCCTGCAGGCTTGCGTTATATGCCGGAGAGCCGTTTATCACTTCGCTTATCAGGACGCCGGAGACCAGGCCGAGCACCTCCTGTCCGGCAGGGGGATCATCAATCGGGATGATCGAGGAGTTGTACTGAGTTTTCCCGTTCTCCGTTCCGCGTGTCAGGAGAAGGTTAACGGGCTGGCCCGGGTTTGTCTCGGCTGCCTTCTTTATCTCGTCAGAAGCGTTAGATAAATAATAGATATCTTTGCCGTCTATGCTTACCAGTATATCGTTAGCCTGGATGCCGGCCTGCTCCGCCGGCGAGCCGTTAATGACGGCGCTGACGATGATGCCGGGGTTCTCGGACACGCGCTCCAGCGGCAGCATGTATACGAAGGGCAGCAGGATCAGCGGGAAGAGCAGCATCGCTACCGATCCCGCGCTGAGCACGACGACCCTCGCCTTAACGCTCTTGCTTGCGAGGCTGTCCGGGAACGAAGGGTCTATCTCGCCCGACATCTTGCAGAAGCCGCCCAGCGGTATCCAGTTGATGGACCACAGCGTGCCGTTCTTCTCAAAGCCCCAGATACGCGGCGGCAGGCCCAGCCCGAATTCCTCTACCTTGACCTTGTTGCGCTTGGCGGTGAGATAGTGGCCCATCTCATGGACGAAGACCAGCGCCGTGAGTATGGCTATGAATATCAATATCGATATAAATATGCTCATGCCAGAGCTTCCTCCCGGGCCCAGGCGTCGGCGGCCAGTATCTCATCGAGGCCGGGTTTCGAGACGCCGCGATGTCCGTCAAGGGCTTTAGCGATCGTTTTCGCTATGTCTGTGAATCTTATTTGACCTTTGAGGAATCTGTCAACCGCAACCTCGTCGGCGGCCGAGAGCACGGCGGGATACGTGCCTCCCATGCGGCTGGCCTCGAACGCCAACCCCAGGCAGGGGAACTTCTTGATATCAGGCCTCTCGAAGGTCAGGGCGCTGGCTTTCGAATCGAGAAAATTGAGGCGGGGCAGGGTATCGTTCGGCACGCGCTCCGGGTGGAAGATGGCGTACTGTATGGGGAAGCGCATGTCCGGCAGGCTGAGCTGGGCCTTCACCGAGCCGTCGACGAACTCGATCATGGAATGTATTATGCTCTGCGGGTGAATGACGACTTCGATGTCGTCGATAGGCATGTTGAACAGCCAGCTGAGCTCGATGGCCTCGAAACCCTTGTTCATCAGCGTAGCCGAGTCGATGGTCACCTTGGGTCCCATGTTCCAGGTGGGGTGCGCCAGCGCCTGCTCCGGCGTTACCTGCTTCATTTTATCGACTGACATTTTGCGGAAAGGGCCTCCCGATGCGGTCAGAATCAGCTTCTTGACAGTTTTCTTCTCTCCCTGAAGGCACTGCCAAATGGCACTCGGCTCGCTGTCTATCGGCATGATGCGGGCTCTGTGTCTCCTTGCTTCGGCTGTGACTATGGCTCCGGCCGATACCAAGACTTCCTTTGTGGCCAGTGCTATGCTTTTCCCGGCCCTGATCGCGGCCAGCGTGGGCTTGAGGCCGGCCATGCCGGATATGGCTATCACAACCAGGTCGACATCGGGATGCGCCGCTATCTCCTCGGCGGTCGCTATCTTGCAGCCGGTTCGTTTCAGCTTCGCCGCGGCTTTGCCGGACTCGATGGATATCAGCCCTGGTTTGAACTCGTCGATCTGCCGGGACAGGAGTTCGACGTTGCTTCCGGCGGCAAGCGAGACAACGCGAAGACGATCGGGGAAGGCGCGCGCGATATCCAGTGTCTGCCTGCCGATGGAGCCCGTGGAGCCGAGGACGGCCAGCCGCTTTACAGAATTACCCATGTCACAAAGTAGTATACAACAACCACGGAGAACAGCATACTATCGAGGCGGTCCAGGATGCCGCCGTGGCCGGGCACGCAGTTGCCGGAATCCTTCACGCCGGTGCTGCGCTTGAGCAGCGATTCCGCCAGGTCTCCCAGCGGTGCAAAAAAGCCGATCAGCATGCCCAGGTCGAGTGATTGCCATAAGGGGAGCCTGAGGTTAGGCAGATAAGTACCGAGGATAACGACCGTCACCATCGCACCTACAAAGCCGGCGACGGCGCCTTCCCATGACTTTGACGGACTAATCTTGGGCGCCATACGGTGGCGGCCCCATTTCAGGCCGAACTGGAAGGCTATAGTATCGGAAGCGGCGTTTCCGACCATCGCCAGAATGACCAGGTCCCGTCCCACATTATCGAGATGCCGGAGGTGTACAAAATAGCTCAGCATCCAGCCAAGGTATAGTATGCCTACCATCAGCCAGGCCCAATTGACCGCGGCATGTTTGATATCTGACTGAAAAACCAGCCAAATCAGCGGCAATACCACCGATGCTGTCAAGAGCGGCGCATAGTATGTAGTGCCAAACTGGGCCAGACCGATAAATAAAAGCACGCCTATGGTGCCGAAGACGGTAATGGGGTGTCTCCTGGAGACGCCGATCAGCGGAAAGAATTCAATGGAGCCTACAACGGCGATGGCGGCTACGCAGATGGAGAAACTGGGGTCGCCGAACCATACGACGGCGAAGACGACCGCCCCCATCAAGAGGCCGGTGATCCAGCGTTTCATCATGATATACCCGTTCAGGACTTGCCTCGATTTCTAAGGCCTCCGAAACGCCTTTCCCTGCTGCCGAAAGCGGCCAGGGCCTGTTCCACCTCCTCCGGACCGAAGTCGGGCCAGAGCGTGGGGGTGATGTAGTATTCGCTGTAGGCGGCCTGCCAGAGCAGGAAGTTGCTGATGCGCATCTCGCCGCCGGTGCGTATTATCAGGTCGGGGTCCGGGAGGACCGCAGTATACAGATATCCTGATATCAGGGCTTCGTCGACCTTGTCCGGAGCAACTCCGTCCTCGATTATCCGCTTGACCGCGTTGACGATCTCGGAGCGTCCGCCGTAGTTGAACGCTATGCAAACGGTAAGCTTGTCGTTATTTGCCGTGAGGTCTATCGCCTTGCGCACCTTGTTTTGAAGCCGTTGCGAGACCCCGTCGCTTCCGCCTATGTGCATCAGCTTTATACCGTCGGCATGCAGGCTCTGCACCTCTTTATCGACGCTTTCCTCTATCAGGCGCATGAGGCCGCGGACTTCCTGGCTTGGGCGGCTCCAGTTCTCGGTAGAGAAGACATACAGGGTAACATACTTCACGCCATGTTCGGAAAGACATCTAATAATACGGTGGATGTTGCTTGTCCCCGCTTTATGACCGGCAAGGCGGGGCAGATTGCGCTGCTTGGCCCATCGGCCGTTGCCGTCCATTATAATGGCAACGTGATCGGGGGTATGACCGGCGCTTGATTCAGCCACTAGACCTCCAATAGCTCGGACTCTTTATCCTTGGCTATCTGGTCTACTTCCGAGATGAAACCGTCCGTTATTTCCTGGAGTTTGCTCTGAGCGCGTTTCTGCTCGTCCTGGGATATCTCTTTTTCCTTCTCCAGGTCTTTCAGCATATCCATGGAATCTCTTCTGACATTCCTCAGCGCGACCTTGCCTTCCTCCGCGCGTTTATGTACCAGCTTGACCATCTCCCTGCGGCGTTCCTCCGACAGGGGCGGTACGGGGATCCTGATTATATGTCCGTCGCTGGACGGGTTGAGGCCAAGGTCCGATTTCTGGATGGCCTTGGTGATGTCTCCCAGGGTTCCATTATCCCAGGGCTGGATGATGAGCAGGCGCGCCTCCGGGGCCGATATGGTGGCGATCTGCTTCAGCGGCGTCTGAGTGCCGTAGTAGTCTATCTTGATGTTATCAAGTATCATCGGCGAAGCGCGCCCAGTGCGTATGCCGGTGAGGTCCCTTTGCAGCACCTCGATGGCTTTGCTCATGCGGGCCTTTGCTTCCGATAAAACTTCATCTATCATGGTACACCTCTAGTTTTTAACTATAGTGCCGATGATATCTCCCTGCACCGCGTGCACGATGCTTTGAGGAGCGTCTACGTCGAAGACTAGTATGGGCAGGTTCTGCTCCATGCACAGAGACATGGCTGTGGCATCGGTAGCCTTGAGACGCAGTTGTAACGCCTTATCGTAGCTGATGATGTTGAATTTCTTGGCTTTGGGATTTTTCTGCGGATCGGCATTGTATATGCCGTCGACGCCGTTTTTAGCCATCAGCAGCACCTCGGCTCCGATCTCGAAAGCCCGCAGCGCTGCGGCGGTGTCCGTGGTCACGTAAGGATTGCCCGAGCCGCATGCGAAGATGACCACGCGCCCTTTTTCCAGGTGGCGCATCGCACGCCGCCGGATGAACGGTTCGCATACCGATTCTACATGAAGAGCGCTTTGAACGCGCGTGGGAACGCCGGTTTTCTCGAGGGTATCCTGCAGTGCCAGGGCATTCAGGAGGGTTGCCAGCATACCGGCGTAGTCTGCGGTTGTGCGCTCCATGCCCTTCTCGGCGGCCGTTGAGCCACGCCAGATGTTCCCCCCGCCTACCACTATGCCCATTTCAACGCCCATGTCCACCACCTGCTTTATCTGGCGGGCAAGGCCTGACGCAACGGCGAAATCTATGCCGTATCGCTTATTCCCAGCTAATGCCGCACCGCTTATCTTAAGCAGTACACGCTTATACCGGGCTTTCTTCATACCCTAAGTTCATCCTTTCCCCAGTTCGAAGCGGGCGAATCTGCGCACCTTTATATTTTCACCGGTTTTGGCTATGACCTCGGTGATAATATCCTGAATGCTTCTCTGAGGGTCTCGGATGAACGGCTGGGAGAGGAGGCATGCTTCCACGGGGTCGACCTCTTGGCGTATCTCGGCGGGGACGTCGTCGGCGCTGACGAAACGGGGATCGGTGGCTACAACCTGCATGGCTATATCGTGAGCTAGCGCTTTGAAGTCATCCGTCCGAGCTACAAAGTCGCTCTCGCAGTTTATCTCAACAAGGGCGCCCATGCGGCCGCCGTGTATGTAAACGTCGATCAAGCCGTTCTTCGCTTCGCGCTGCGATCTTTTCTCAGCCTTGGCCAGTCCCTGTTTCTGCAGGGCTTCCGAGGCCTTGGTCATGTCGCCGTCGGCATCCTGAAGAGCGCGTTTGCAGTCCATGATGCCGGCTCCCGTCATCTCACGCAGCTCCTTCACTAATTCGGCCGTGATGTTAGTCTTTGTCATCGCTTCTCGTCTTTCGGATGATGATTCTTTCCCTGCATTCAGGAAGCTTTAAGAGGCTGTGTTGCCCTCTTGTTTCGCCTCTGTTCCCGCCGGATTCACCTGCTGCGCAGGATTGGTATCTTTAGGGGCGGTTTCCGCTTCCGCGGCTTTGCTTGCGGCCGCCATCTCGCTGGCAGTGCCGAATCCGCCTTCAGGCGTGAAAGTCATGACTTCCTTAACCGATTCTTCTTCATAGACCATGGCTGCCATCTCGCGAGCCTGGCGGCCCTCCAAAATGGCGCTTGCCATATAACTGCATATGAGCCTTACCGCCCTGACGGCGTCGTCGTTGGCCGGGATGGGATAATCGATCTCATCGGGGTTGCAGTTGGTATCAACGGCGGCGACGATGGGAACACCCATGCGGCGTGCCTCGGTTACCGCTATCCGCTCCTTGGCGGGGTCGATGATGAAAACGGCGCCGGGGAACTTGGTCATCTCTTTGAAGCCGCCCATCTGGCGATTAAGGCGGTCGATCTCTTTGCTCAGCTTCAGCGCTTCCTTTTTAGGCAGGACTTCAAACTGTCCGCGCGCCTTCTGGTCCTCGAGCCGCACCAGATAGTCTATCCTTGACTGAATCGTATCGAAGTTGGTGAGCATGCCGCCGAGCCAGCGCTGGTTCACGTAGGGCATGCCGCAGCGTTTGGCTTCCTCTTCGATGGATTCTTTGGCCTGTTTCTTGGTGCCTACGAAAATGATGTCTTCGCCTTTAGATATTATGTCTCTGACGAAGTCTCCGGCTTTGTTTAGAAGCGTCGCTGTCTGTTCAAGGTCGATAATATGGATACCGTTTCTGGCCGTGAATATATATTTAGCCATGCGCGGATTCCACCGGCTTGTCTGGTGGCCGAAATGGACGCCCGCGGCTAAAAGCGATTTAATCGACACCTCTTCAGGTTCAGCCTTAACCTCAGGCTTCTCTTCAATCTTCTGTTCTTCCATGCTCCCCCTTCGTGATAATGCAATCAGTGCACAACAGCAGAGCATAGTATATCATAGGGTAGTTTGCGTGGCAATATCGTTGAAAAAGCGGCTTGTCCTGTGTTATATTGTTCAACGCTGGGAGGGATCGCATAGTGGTCTAGTGCGGGCGCCTGCTAAGCGCTTACCCTGGGTAAACTGGGGTCGAGGGTTCGAATCCCTCTCCCTCCGCCATCTTTTCACCCCGTCGACCTTTATATCAGGCGAAAACTCGAAAGGAGTTGTTGCCTATGACACACGGAAAGACACAGAATCAGCCCTGTTGTCCCCGGTTCGATCCGGCGCCGTGGGAGGGCATGACGCATGTATGGCAGGAAAAACCTTTTATCATGGAATCGATACCCGAGTTCATGCACATGCCGTTCCCGCCGATGATAGCAAAGGCGATGGGCAGGATGTGGAAGATGGCGCAGGACGCCGGCGCCGCGCCGGAGTTGAAGGATTTTATGTGTCTGGCCTATGATCCAAGCCCGTGGAAAGGGGAGCTCTACGTAGCTGTTACAAAGGAAGTGCCAGGTACGAAGAACGCTAAAATATCGGGCACGTTTATAAGCAAAGTCTTCGATGGGCCGTATAATGCCGTGCCCAAGTGGATCAAAGAGATGGACAAGTACCTCGCCGATCAGGGCAATAAAGCCTCGCGCTATTACTTCTACTACACCACTTGCCCGAAGTGCGCCAAGATCCACGGGCATAATTACGTTGTAGCTTTTGCCCAGGTATAGCAGTTTTAAGGATGTCAGCATGGTAAAGAGGCGGACATTCCGCCTCTTTTGTTTTCAAGAGGGAGATGCGCTGCAATCTGCTATAATTGCATCACTAGGATAAAGCACGGATAATCTGACTTTAGCATTGGAGTCTTCATGCCTCATTACCACATTTGGACCATCGGCTGTCAGATGAATAAAGCGGACTCGGAGAGCATTGCCGCCTTTCTGGAGCAGTGCGGTTATCGTTCGACGGCGAATATCGATAATGCCGATATCGTCGTGTTGAACAGCTGCGTGGTGCGGCAGAGCGCCGAGAGCAAGGTGGCCAACAAGATCGATGCACTGAGACGCCTCGATGATGGCAAGGTGCTGACGGTGACCGGATGTATCGTCGATGCCAATGTCGATGTGATGAAGAAACGTTTCCCGCGCGTCGACCTGTTCTTCGGGCCGCAGGATATCGGGGCCCTGTCGCAATACCTTCGCGATCGGGGGCTGTCGGCGTCGAATACCGACGAGCATGGGCATCGGGTCAAACATAAGGTCAGCTCGCTTGTTAACATAATGCATGGCTGCAATAATTTCTGTTCATATTGTATAGTGCCGTACCGCCGCGGCCGGGAGGTCAGCCGTCCGCTCTCTGATATCGTCGCCGAGGTCGAGTCGGTTGTCGCCGGCGGAGCTAAGGAGGTCGTGCTCCTCGGGCAAAATGTAGATTCGTACGGGCATGGCTTGCCGGGCAGTCCTAAACTGGGCGGCCTGCTGGAGGAACTGAATCGAGTCGAAGACCTGGCGCGCATCCGTTTCCTTACATCTCATCCCAAGGATATGAGCGATGAGCTAATCGAAGCAATAGCTCGTCTCGATAAGGTGTGCGAGAGCATCAGCCTGCCGTTCCAGGCGGGGGATGACGCTGTTCTAAAGGCGATGCGGCGCGGCTACACTAACGCGCAATATCGGCGACTCGTCGAGCGTGTCCGCAAGGCTATTCCCAATGTGGCGCTGAGCACAGACGTCATCGTGGGCTTCCCCGGCGAGAGCGATGCGCAGTTCGATAAATCGTGCAGGATGATAGAGGATATCCGCTTCGATACTTCGCATATCGCCTGCTACTCGCCGCGCACGGGGACAATCGCCGAGCGGGATATGCCGGACGACGTTCCCGCCTCCGTCAAAATCAAGCGCCGCAAGGAACTCGAAGCGTTGCAGGAGCGCATCGTCAGCGAGATTAACGGCGGGCTTGAAGGGAAAACAGTCGAGGTGCTGGTGGAGGGGCGCAAGAAGGGCAAGTGGTGGGGGCGCACCCGCAGCGATAAGCTGGTGTTCTTCGAAGATGCGACTGATCGAATCGGGCAATTGGTAGATGTTCGCATCGAGAGCACGAGCCCGTGGTCGCTGCAAGGGGAGATCGACCGTTAAGACGTGAATCTGTAGGAAATCGCGCGTCCGCATTTGCCGACATTTAAGATAAGCGCTTATTCTGCTATCATATACATATTGGTGTTCCGGCCGACAAAGGTCGTATAAGATGTCATCTGATAATAAAGATTTCGCTCGCATCGGCAAGCGCATCGCCGAGCTGAAAAAATCGCTCAATGC
>Ga0172364_10004200_pt1 | contig 11449 bp, 8 predicted proteins | sample LakKivSesite10cm_FD_114545 | JGI IMG/M metagenome (GOLD analysis project Ga0172364, IMG submission 114545) | Sediment microbial communities from Lake Kivu, Rwanda - Sediment site 10cm | ecosystem: Environmental > Aquatic > Freshwater > Lake > Sediment | place: Rwanda: Western Province, Lake Kivu... | reverse complement strand
GATTTCCCACCCCCCTTTAAGGATTAAGAGAAAAACTTGAGATTTTGATTTGAGCCTCTTCCACTTTGTTTGAGTGAAAAATACCTGACGAACCCATTAAGAAGCCTGTCCGGAATGGACGCTATGACCAAGGAGGCATTCTTGATTAATTTTTTATTTTGGCTTATATAAAACCATAAAGAAGAAGGCAATGTCTCCGGAAATTTCCATCGAACCCTTTCGCGGCGATTTAGAAGGCTTGGAAATGATGGCTCTCTCCTCCTGGAGAGACGAATACGGGCTTTCTTCCTTCCCCAATCTCTACCGGCCTGCTTTTCTAAGCTTTCTTTTCGAGCATCTGCCTGATAAAAGGCTTCTCATAGCAGCCTACAGGGGAAAAGAAATCGTGTGCTTTTTGGCCAACCTTCCACGGCGATTTCACTTCGAGAACAGGACTTACCGTACAGCCTTGAGCTGTCTTTTGGTCAGTAGAAAAGAATTTCTTCGTCAAGGCCTGGCCATGGAGATTATCAAAGAAGGGCTTAAAATCAATAACGAATTGAAATATGACTTTGCCCTGCTCTACCTTGAGACCGGCCACCGCTCCACGCTCTTGATCAAAAAGCTCGAGGAAGCTGGCCATCCCTTGGAATGGGTGAAGCGGATGCATATCATCGCCCGAGTTCTTGACCTTGCCCGCGTCTCTGCCTCAGAGGGCTTGAAAAAATGGGAGAAGGCGGCTATCCGGCTCATCGCTGCCAACCGCTCTCCAAAACCTGGAGACGATGAACATGTAAGAAAGTTCAAGCTGAAAGATGTTGAGATGTGCTTGAATTTGCTCAATCAATACCAGAATCATATCCGTCTCGCCCGGGTCTGGGAGCGCGACGAGCTCGCCTGGGAGCTTAATTATCCTGATGTCTCACAGACTCTTGTCTACGAGAAAGAAGGCAAGATTGAGGGCCTGATCAACTTCATCTACCACGACCACCTTGGCAAGACAAAAGAGCGCTGGGCCTGGATCAATCATCTCGCCTACCCTGGACTCTCAAGCAAGGAAAGAATCTCCTTTGTCCGTGCCTTCCTCAACTCCATCAGGGATGCTGGTTGTGTGGGCGCCATCGAGTGGACAAAAAAATATTATCCCCTGGCACCTTTATACCGATCTCACTTTTTTCCCTATTTCCGGGCCGTGAACATGTTCTCCTGGAATTTCAATCCCGCCATTTCCATCAAAAACGTTCCTGATGTCTATGAAGTCCAGATCTGACTCTATGCGGATTCAGAGTTCTCCGTTCATAAAAATCTCAGGGCTATTCATCAATTCATAAATTCATATGAAGCAGTTTATATTATTAGATTGTCATGGCGAGCGAACGGAGGAAGCATGGCCACCTCTTCAGATTAATCTTACGAGATCGCCGCGTCGCTTCCTGCCACACTTCGCTCGCGGCTTCGGCTCACCCTCGCCATGACACAAGAAATACTAAGTTTATAATAGTCTTCCGGCAATAAGAGTTGAACACCGGTTTTAGAAATGAGAAGTGAGAGAGTCAGCCTGATTTGGCAGGGATGGCTAAGAAACTTTTGGCTCTTCTTTTGAGTATTCGTCTTTGGTCATAAGGACTTCTTTGAAGGCCCTGACAACTCTTGGGTCGAATTGTTTTCCCGCATTGCTTTCTATTTCCTGGTAAGCCTTCCAGGGTTGCAATCCGGCTCGGTAAGGCCTATCGGTGATCATCGCATCGTAAGCATCAGCCACAGCGATGATGGCCGCCCCAAGAGGGATTCCCTCCATTTCCTCAGATTGCATTTTTTTCCCTTCAAGATAATATTTGTGATGAGCGAGGACAATCGGAACGGCCTCCTCCAGCACCCCTCCTACCAGAGAAATTATCCTCGCCCCTTTTTCCGAATGTTTGGACATCAGCTCCCTCTCACTTGAAGTCAGAGAAGCCGCCTTATGAACAATATCCATACTGATCTCAGTCTTCCCTATGTCATGGAGAAGGGCAGCAGTCTTGACGTTTTCTCTCTCGAAAGAAGGCAGCCCCATGACCCGGGCTATGTCTTCTGACAGAATGGCAACCCGCACGGAATGGCCCTTGGTGTACCTGTCGGCGGATTCAAGGTATTTGGTAAGAATTTCCAGAATCCCAATATAAGCTGCCCTTAAGTCCTTAATCTTCTTGTCTCTTTCCTCGTAGAGGTAGCCTATGGCGGCGCTGGTCAGGATTAAGAATGAGCTCCAGGCTGTCAAGCTGACGATGATGTAGGTCTTATCTGTGCCGGCTGTGAAAAAGGAAGAAGGGGAAAGAAGAATGAAGATAATGACGACAAGGATGCAGAGCAAAGCCGTAAGAACAGCCATTCTCTTTCCCAGAAAATAGCCAGCGGCGATTATCGGCAGGTAAAAGAAATTCAAGAATCCAATTTTGTAGGAAACGAGATAATTGATAAAAGCAACACAGATTAAAACGGAGAGAATAAGAATTTTTTCGAAGTGCTTAAAGACATACAATTTGATGTTATCCATCTTGACCCCCTTTTACAGAAGGAACAAAATTTGGATTTTCCTTTAGTTTCAGAGGCAGCATTATATTTTTACTCTAAATCATTTTTGAATAAAAAATATACTAAATACATTTATCCAAGTAAATACTCTATGGAGATGATTTTTCATTCTTCCTTTTCACCTTAAAGGAGTAATCTTTCCTCACCCTGGAATAAAAGAATTATATAAATACTAACCCTCAAAATCAATCACTTAAATAATAATCCTCAATAATAATACGGTTTCGATTATTTTCTTGACTTGGCCAAAAAAATATGTCAAAAATGGCTCAAAGTCAGAATTATGAAACAAAAGCTTCTATTCAAAGAATTTTTTATTCGCCAGCAAAAATCTTGTGCCTTTAGGCCTCAACCAAACCATCTCCTATCCGGAGGGAGTCAATGAAAAACAAAGGGAATCAAAAAAGCTCGATATACCAGGGAAGGGAAAAACGGTCTGGAAAGGAGAGACGCATCAGAGCGGACCGACGAAAGGCAAAAAGCTCTTTCCCCAAAAATCAAGAAAGGCGTTCAGGCAAAGACCGCCGCTCAGGGGGAGATCGTCGCTCAGGCGAAGACCGCCGTTCAGGGGAAGATCGCCGCTCAGGTAAAAATCGTCGCTCAGCTAAGAACCGCCGCAAGCGTTAGCCAAGAGCTCTGGATAAGAGCAACATCCTCACTCGCCAATTTTGACCAAGAGTCCTTTCTGCCTCACCATTTTAAAAATCCAGTTGAAAAATAAAAGGGCAAAAAGAATATAAGCTGCATTAAGGCCAGAAGACCTGAGGAGGTCGCTGAGAGGGAATTTTCCTGCGGCAACCACTTCTCTCATGCCTTCAAAGACATATGAGGCCGGGACAAGGCGAGCCAGGGCTCGGAGAAAGGAAGGAAGGACAGAGACAGGGTAGAAAACGGCCGAAACAGGCATGAATAAAATGCCAACAGCCCAGGCAAGCACCTCAGCTTCTTGACCGAAGCGCAGGATGAGCGCGGTGGTCATGATGCCAATAGCCCATCCCATGACTATAAGATTAAGGATAAAGGGGATGAGGGATATGCCTATCAGAAAAATATTAAAAGAATAGAGGATCCAGGCCAGAGTGGCCATCACTGTGGCCACAATCACCAGCTTGGCCACGCTGACCACCATCAGAGAAAAAATATACTCCGCGGGATTCAGGGGACTGGCAAAAAGGTTCAAAAGGTTCCTTGACCAGACATCCTCAAGGAAAGAGACGGATATTCCCTGCTGGGAGCGGAAGAGGATGTCCCAGAGAATCAGGGCGCCGATAAAGTAGGTGACAAACCCTGGCAATTTTTCTCTAAATTGAGCGAAATAGATGGTGATAAAACCCCAGACAAGAAGGTCCAACAATGGCCAGTAGAAAACCTCCAGCAGTCTGGGAATGCTTCTTTTGTAGAGGTACATGTGCCTGGTGAAAAGAGCGATGCAGCGGTGAAATTTCATTCTTTCTCTTCCCTCGCCACCTTGAGGAAAACTTCCTCCAGATTCTTTCTCTTAAAACTCCGTATGAGCTCCTCAGGCTTTCCCTCAGCAATAATCTTCCCTCGATGAAGGAAGATGATCCGGTCTGACATCTCCTCCATCTCCTTCATGTTGTGAGACGTGTATAGGATGGAAATATTGCGGTCTTTCTTTATCGATTTCAACAGGCTTCTCGTTTTATCGGCAATATCAGGGTCGAGGCTTGCCGTCGGCTCATCAAGGAAGAGCACCTTGGGATTATTGATCAGCGCCTTGGCCAGGTTCAACCGCGTTTGATGCCCTGAGGAGATTTGCCTGACTGTCCTGCCTTTTATGCCCTCTATTTCAAAAATTTTAAGGAGTTCGGTGATTCTTTTTTCTTTGTCCCTGACTCCATACAAACGAGCAAAGACTCTTAAGCTCTCTTTGACAGTCAAGGAAAGCGGCATGGAGACATAAGATGAAGAAAAATTGACATCTTGAATGATTTTCTTTCTGTCCTTTTTGAGGTTAAGGCCAAAGATTTTTATCTCTCCTGAGGTGGGAGTGGTCAAACCAAGGAGCATGTGGATAATGGTCGTCTTGCCTGCGCCGTTTGGACCAAGCAAGCCGAGTATCTCCCCCTGATAAATCTTGAAAGAGACATCATCAACAGCCCTTAGCGACTTAAAGAGCTTTGTCAGTCTGTTGACTTCGATAACCGTTCCGTTCATTTCATAAAAGAGAGATGCAATCTGCCTCTTTTTCCTGCCTTGAAATGTGCAGCTTTGTCTTTTTAGTCATCATAAACTCTTTTTCTTTTCTATCCGCCGCATTCTACCATAAATTGACTTCATTTTAGATAAATTTCATCATCTCCAAAAAAGAAAATCATACAAACAGAGATGCTCACTAAAATTTATCAGCTTGAAAAGAAAGAGATAAAGGGACTGGCAAAGTTTCTGCATTATGGAATAAAATAATAGCGATATGAAGAGGATTTCAAATGAAATGCCGCATAAGAAAAGCAGAAGCGATTAAAAAAATGCGTTGAGGACAATTTGACAAAATGAAGATTACAAAAGCTCTTCCGCGTTCTCAAATCAGCATCGAATTTCGAGCCAAAGATAAGAAGGAAGCGATTCAATCGCTGGTCGAGATTATGGTCGAGCAGGGCCGTATTCCCAAAGAGAAAGTTGAGGAAGTGATGAAAGCCCTTATGGAAAGAGAAGAGATGACCAGCACCGGCCTTGGCCATGGTGTTGCCTTGCCGCATGTCAAAACGAACGTCGTCAAAGAAATCTGCATTGCCTTCGGCCGGAGTGCCGAGGGTATCGGCTTTGATGCTCTAGACGGGAATCCCGTTCATTTCCTCTTTCTTATCCTTGCTCCGCCCGATAAAAGCGAAGAATATTTAAAAACCCTTGCTTCAATATCCATGCTTATGAAAAATGAGAAAGTTCGCTCCAAACTCTATGCCGCTAAATCAGCTGATGAGATTTTCAGAACATTTGACCAGAGCAATTCATAAGCCTCTGTTTGCTCCAGACGGCCATTCAAGAATCTCAGTTGAAAGGCAAGGAATAAAATGTTTAAGTTACCGTTTCCGTTCCTAAAGGCGAATCGCCTGGACCAGTCTCCAGTTCCCGCGTCTTATCTGACTCATCTCGGCAGCGGCCTCAGTTAAAAAGAAGCCATCAAGAAGAAGATGGGATGAAGAGAAAGAGAAAGGCATTAGGGCAGCATTTCCTGAAAAATCCTGCTGTCTTAAAGAAAATCATTCAGGTTATCTCACCAGAAGAGAATGACCTGGTCATCGAAATAGGAGCAGGCAAGGGGGCTTTGACTTTTCCTCTGGCAGAGAAGGCGGGCAAAGTCATCGCTGTTGAGAAAGACGCCTCACTCGTCCCCTTCCTCCAAAAAAGAGATGTCAAGAATCTAATGATTTTGGAAAAGGACATCCTGAGACTCGACTTCAAAGAAATCATAAGCAAAGAAGAAAAATTAAAAAAAAACGTGAAACTGGTGGGCAACCTGCCCTATTCCCTCTCCTCTCCGCTTCTCTTCAAACTCCTCCAACATAAAGAGCTCTTTTCAGAGTGCGTCTTCCTCCTCCAGAAAGAAGTCGCAGAGAGAATCTGCGGTCAGCCCATGTCGAAAATTTATGCTCCCCTCTCTATCCTTTTTCAGATATACTTCTTCGCTAAAATCCACTTTCTCGTCTCCCCTAACTCTTTTTCACCTCCTCCCAGAGTTGATTCTGCCCTGGTTTCTTTAAAAAGGAGAAGCCAGCCTCTATTCTTTATAGAAAAGGAAGAGCTTTTCCAGAAATTCCTAAGAGCGGCCTTCAGACACAGAAGGAAAACCCTCAATAATAACTTGCTTAAACTCGACTTTCCCTTATCCTTGATAAAAGAAGCCTTTGAAAAATTCGGATTGGATAGAAACATCCGTCCCGAGCAATTGACCATCTCCCAATTCGTTGCGCTCTTTAACTTTTTCTCCCAACAGGCTTTTATATGAAAATAACTCCTTCGATCTGGAAGCATCTCTAATTGCGTGATAACAGATTGCTATATTCTAGACAATGTTCTTAGGAAATAGCCGCAGCGACCATTGAGGATTTAGCCATCGGAATTCGCTCTTCGAGGGAACCCGACGAAGTCGGGCGGCGAGCATGTCTGAGCGAAGCGAGTTGCGCAGCCGCCGAGAAGAACGAATGGAGATGGCGTTAAAAATCCGATTGGGAGCGAGGCTATTTCCTAAGAACTTCTCCAAGTAAGGAATAAGAGGTACTTTCTTCCAACCTCTTCCCCTTTAGTAAAAAGAAATAAATATGCTATAATCTAAAAAATGAAAAATAACAGAGGGAACAGGTGAGCGAGACTTCCCAGAAGCGAGAGAAAGAAAAACAAAGCAGGTCCTCAGAAATTATCGGAATCATTCTGATTTTCCTGGCCGTCTTCATCTTTATCAGTTTGATCAGTTATGACTCTCGGGACCCCTCCTGGACAAATACCGGCTGGGCCAATGCCGCCCCTTCGAATTATAAAATTCATAATTTTGCGGGAAGGGTCGGCGCCTTCACCTCTGATGCCCTTCTCCAGCTCTTGGGATTCGCCTCTTTTTTTCTTCCCTTGGCCCTTATCTACCTTGGAATTCAACTTTTTTCTTCTGAATGGAAAAAACGCTTCCTCCTGAAAACAGGAGGAACCCTTTTTCTTCTCTTCGTTTTCTGCGCTTTTCTTTCCCTGATCTTTGGAATTCGTAACTGGAGAGGAGCAGACATTCAAAGCGGCGGCCTGACAGGCCAATTGATCGCTTCCCTTCTGATCCGCTACTTCAGCCTTCTCGGCACCTACCTTGTCCTTATCGGCCTTCTCCTTCTCTTTCTCATCTTCTCCACTAAGCTGTCCATTAAGAATATCCTCCACTTCTTGTCCAAACTCTTCCTCTTCACCTTCAAAGAACTCAGGATAAGAATCGTCCGCTACCAGAAGCTCAAGCTCCAGGAAAAGATGAGAAAAAAGGTCATTGAAAAATACTCTCAGTTAGAAAAAGAGGAGAGGGAAAAGCCAAAAACAAAAGAAAGAAAGAAAGAGCCGGTTCCAGAAGCTGTTCCTGCCAAGCCCTTCACTCCCCCTGCTTCAGAAAAATATCTCTTTCCTGAAATGGAAAAAAGAGCCGACTATAATTTCCCGCCCCTCAGCCTTCTTGACCCGGGGAAAGCTTCGGAGAAAATCGACAAGAATGAGCTTTACGAAAAAAAACAGCGGATCGAGGAAAAGCTGGGTGAGTTTCGGGTTGAGGGAGAGGTCAAGGAATATCATCCCGGACCTGTGGTCACAACCTACGAGTTCTATCCCTATCCGGGGATCAAAGTCAGTCAAGTGGCAAACCTGACCGAGGACCTTTCCTTAGCTCTTGGCGCAGAATCTGTCAGGGTGCAGAGAATGCCGGGCAAATCATCTCTGGGAGTTGAGATTCCTAACAATAAAAGAGAACTCATCAACCTCAGGGATATCATCCAATCAGAAAAATTTCAAAACTCTCCCTCCAAGCTGACCATAGCTTTGGGAAAGACCATTCACGGCGAGCCTTATATCACAGACCTGGACATCATGCCCCATCTTCTTATCGCCGGAGCCACAGGAACAGGGAAAAGCGTTGCCCTTAACACCGTTATTGCCAGCATCCTCTATAAGGCCGCCCCGGATGAGGTCAAGCTTATCCTTATCGACCCTAAAAGACTGGAATTCGCCCTCTGGGATGGACTTCCTCACCTTATCAGCCCTGTGGTTAAAGACGCCAAGAAGGCAGGCGGGATTCTTCTCGACACCATAAGAAAAATGGAAGACCGATATCATAAGCTCGGCTTGCTCAGGGTGAGAAATATCGAACAATACAACCAGCAGATAAGGCGAATGCTGAAGGAGAAAAAAGGGGAGCTGACCGAAGAGGAAAAAGAAAGCCTCAAACCCCTTCCCTATCTGGTCATCATCATCGACGAATTGGCAGAGCTGATGATGGTCGGAGCCCAGGATGTGGAATACTGCATTGCCCGCCTCGCCCAGCTCGCCCGCGCCGTCGGCATTCACCTGGTCATGGCCACCCAAAGGCCTTCGATCGATGTCATCACCGGGACAATCAAGAACAACTTTTCCAGCCGCATTGCTTTTCGCGTTCCCTCCAAGGTGGACTCGCGAATCATCATCGATACTTCGGGCGCTGAAAAGCTCCTCGGCTTAGGGGATATGCTCTTCATGCCGCCCAATTATCCTCGCATCATCAGGCTCCACTGCTCTTACATTTCTGTCCCTGAGATCACAAGGCTGGTCAAGTTTGTCAAACAGCAGGGAGCCCCCACCTACGATGAAAAAATAGTCAGAGCCCTCAAGAGTGAACCAGGCTTTGAATGGGAGGACAGCGGAGAAAAAGATGAACTCTATGAGAAGGCCGTCGAACTCATCCTCCTCACCGGCCAGGCTTCGGCTTCCTATCTGCAGAGAAAACTCAAGCTGGGTTATGCCCGGGCGGCCAGGATCATCGACCAGATGGAGCAGGAAGGAATAGTCGGCCCTTCTGAAGGAAGCAAGCCCAGAGAATTTCTTGTTGATCCCCGAGAGTATCTCGAAAAAATGAAGAAAGAGGAATGATTGTTTTCCTCCAGAAGACAGAAAAGAAAAATTCAAAAGGCCCTTAAGGACTCAAACCTCCAGAAAGCTCTGCAAAAGGCCTCTTCCCAACATTTCCAGAAATACAATTCCACAAAAAATAAAATCGAATGGGAAAAAATAAAAGAAAGAGCCAGGTCAATAAGAGAAGAGTGTGTCAAAAAACTTCCTCAGCTTATTCAAAAATTCACCCAAGAGGCCGAAGCGGCCGGAGCTGTAGTCTACAGCGCTTCCACTCCTCAAGAGGCTTTGTCGCTCATCGAGACGATAGTGAGCCAGAAGAAAGCAAGGCTTATCGTCAAATCCAAATCCATGGTCAGTGAAGAAATCCAGCTCCGCAGCTTTCTCGAGAAAAAAGGATACAAAATTGTCGAGACAGACTTAGGCGAATGGATCATACAGCTGGCGAAAGAAAGGCCTTCCCATATCACAGCCCCGGCTCTGCACAAAACCAAGGAAGAAATAGCAGAGCTCCTCAGCCGGCATCTCGGAAAAAAAATTCCTGCTGTTCCTGAAGAAATCGTCAAGATTGCGCGAGAAGAGATGCGCAGATATTTCGCCGAGGCCGATGTCGGAATTTCAGGCGCCAACCTGGCCATCGCCGAATCCGGGACTCTGGTTATTGTCAGCAACGAAGGAAATGCCCGCCTTGTTACCTCTCTTCCCCCGCTTCATATCGCTTTAGTCACTGCCGAGAAATTCGTTGAAACCATGGAACAGGCCGCCTCTCTGACTAAAGCCCTTGTTTTTGCTTCTTCAGGCCTTAAGCTGACTTCTTACGTCTCCTTTATCACCGGACCGAGCCGAACAACAGACATCGAAAAAGAACTGGTGATCGGTGTCCACGGACCGCTGGAGCTCCACATCATCATCCTCGACAACGGCAGGCTCAAGGTCAGCCAGGATAAAGACCTGGATAAAATTCTCTACTGCCTGAAATGCGGCGGATGCATGCTCGTCTGCCCTGTCTTTCAATCTCTGGGCGGCCATGTCTTTGGCGGACAGGTTTATCCCGGAGGAGTTGGCATCTTGCTGACTGCTATCACCCGCTCCTTCAAGGATGCCTCGCGCCTCCTCGACTTCTGCGCAGACTGCAAAAAGTGCGAGGAATTCTGTCCGGTGGGAATCCCCACCAGCGACCTCATCCAGGAACTCAAGAGCCAGAGAAGGCTAAAATTATGGGAGAGGGCTTTCTCTGCTTTTTTCAAAAAAAAATCTCTCGGCGAGATAGCGGCAAAGCTTCTTTCGATTCTCCAGAAGCCGTGGAAGAAAAACGGCTATTTAAAAAAGCTGCCTTTCCCCTGGGCAAAGCAAAAATCATTTCCAGCCCTGAATTTGAAAAAGGGCCAGCTTCGAGCAGAGAATAAAGGAAAAAAGGTTTACCTCTTCCAGGGATGCCTGGTTAAGTTTTTCTTCCCTGAAATAAGGGAGAGCGTTTTCGCCAGCCTCTCTCCATTTGGTTTTCAGGTTGTCTCTCCGCCTGAGCAAGCCTGCTGCGGAGCCCCTGCTATCCATTTGGGTCACAAAAAAGACTTAGAAGCCCTGGCTAAAAAAAATCTGAAATCATTCGCCAAAGAAAATCCTGATTTCATCCTCACCGTCTGTCCGACCGGAAACTCAATCTTGAAAAATCTCTATCCCCGGCTCGAGCCATCAGCCTCGCGCTGGAGCGACAAAATCTTTGATTTTACAGAATTCATAGTTAAAAAGGGATTGCGTCCGGAGAGAAAGAACATTCTTAAAGAAGAAGTCTTCTACCATTATCCCTGCCATTACTTGAATGCTCTGAAGCTCAAGGATGAGCCAAAAAGAATGCTTCAAGACTTGGGTTTTAGCTTTAAGGAAGAGGAAGAGCCTTTTGCCTGCTGCGGCTTCTGCGGCGTCTTTTCATTGAAAAATCCGGAAATCTCTGCCGCTCTATGGGAGAAAAAAAAGAAGAAGATCCTTAAAAGCGAGGCCTCGCTCATCGCTACCGACTGCCCGGGTTGCCTCTTCCAGCTAAAATCAAACCTACAAAATCAAGGTCGCCCTTTCAAGATATTTCATTCGGCTGAGCTATTTTCTCAATCCATGGAGCGCGATTCAGGCAGACAAAAGCAGCGAAGCTGAGATTTCCGAGCTTTTAAGCAGGGGATTAATGGAGTGTTAAAGAAGGAAGGCTGATTTGCGTTCTTGCCTTCACCCTCTGCCACTTCTCCATCGGAATGGAAAGGAAGATATCTACAAGCAGAGGGTCAAACTGCCCGCCTTGGGATTTCTCGATTTCGCGGTAGGCTTC
>Ga0172364_10004199_pt1 | contig 11450 bp, 6 predicted proteins | sample LakKivSesite10cm_FD_114545 | JGI IMG/M metagenome (GOLD analysis project Ga0172364, IMG submission 114545) | Sediment microbial communities from Lake Kivu, Rwanda - Sediment site 10cm | ecosystem: Environmental > Aquatic > Freshwater > Lake > Sediment | place: Rwanda: Western Province, Lake Kivu... | reverse complement strand
TGCCGCTCTGGAGGCAGCGGCAAGGCTCAGTCAGCGCTATATCTCTGACCGGTATCTGCCGGATAAGGCTATTGACCTTATTGATGAGGCAGCCTCAAAGCTGCGCATTGATACCGAGAGCGCCTCCCCTGAGGTCAAGTCCTTAGAGCAAAGAGTTAAGCATTTAATCAATGAGGAGGAGGCAGCCTCACAGCGTCAGGACTATGAGCATGCCGCCCAGCTTAAGAGTGAGCGGTTGCGTCTGGAAGAGGAGTATGAGCGGGCTAAGAGCAAATGGCTTAAGGAGGAGAAGATTGATGGGGTGGTGGATGCGGAGGATATCGCCCAGCTAATCTCCAAATGGACGGGTATCCCGGTATCCCAGATGATGGAGGGGGAGGCTGAGAAACTGTTGGATATGGAGGAGCGGATTCACGAACGGCTGGTTAACCAGGATGAAGCGGTTCGTGCCATCTCTGAGGCTATTAGACGCAGTAGAGCCGGGCTTAAGGACCCAAGCCGACCTATTGGTAGCTTTATCTTCCTCGGTCCCACCGGCGTGGGCAAGACTGAGCTGGCTAAAACCCTTGCCCGGTTTTTGTTTGATGATGAGAACGCTATGGTGCGACTGGATATGTCAGAGTATCAGGAGAGGCACACCGTATCACGCCTTATTGGCGCCCCACCGGGGTATGTTGGCTATGAGGAGGGGGGGCAACTTACTGAGGCGGTGCGCCGACGCCCCTATCGGGTGATTCTGCTCGATGAGGTTGAAAAGGCGCATCCTGAGGTTTTTAACAGCCTGCTCCAGATACTTGATGACGGCCGGTTGACCGACGGTCATGGGCGCACGGTAGATTTTAAGAATACGGTGGTCATAATGACCAGCAATGTCGGCGTGGAGTTTATCAAGCGGGATATGACCCTCGGTTTCGCTGCCAAGAAAGAGGAAGCCAAATCTCAGAAACTGGCCTACGAGACGATGAAGGAAAAGGTACTGGCGGAGATGAAGAAGACCTTCCGCCCCGAGTTCATTAATCGCATAGATGAGATTATAGTTTTCCATCAGCTGACTGAGGAGCAGCTGAGGAGCATTGTTGAATTGATGGTCAAGGACCTTCAAGGGCGTCTGGCTGACCGTAAACTGAAAATTGAGCTTACTGAAGGGGCGAAATCGTGGTTAGTCAAGGAAGGCTATGACCCAGTATATGGAGCCCGACCGCTGAGACGAGCTATCGAGCGCTATGTTGAGAATTCCCTGTCAACCAAGCTACTACGGGGCGAATTTAGCCAGGGTGATGCGGTTATGGTTGACCTTGGGGATGATGGTTTAACCTTTACCGTCAGAAAGGGAGCTAAGGCTGCTGCCTGAGGGTAAATTGACCGTGACGATTTAGGTTGTTAGGATAAAATGGGGTGCAGTAAGTATGAGCCAGGAAGTTAAGCCATCTCGGTCGAGAAGAGATATTTATCTCGGTGTACTAACAATAGTTGCTACTGTTGCTCTCTGTGTTGTGGCCATTCGTTATCAAGACTATTTGATGAGTATGGCACGCATGACCGGCTATAGTCTGGCTGGTGTCTTCCTTATCGCCTTTATCGCCGGAAGTGCTTTCAGTTTCACCGCGATACCCATCCCTTATTGGCTTCTGGTGCTCACCCTATCCAGCGTGTTAGCCCCCCAATGGGGACTATTAGCGCCAGTATTGGTAGGCATGACCTCAGCGTTAGGCACCAGTTTAGGTCACTTACCCACCTTCATGATTGGCTACGGAGGCAGGAAGACCTTCCAGGGATTAGCCAGGTTTACTGGTACTAAGAATGACAGTAATAAGCGTAGCTTATATACCCGAGTTATGGACTGGGCACGGCACCATGGTTCGTGGGCAGTCTTTTTCATGTCAGCGACATTCAACCCTTTACATTTACCGATGACGGTTGCTATGGGGGCGCTCCATTATTCGCCACCGAAATTTTTCCTTTTCTCCTTCCTTGGTAACACTGTTAAAGGCTTATTCCTCGGCTTTTGCGGCTATTTCGGACTAGGTTCCCTATTCCGTTTCTTGGGGATATTAGGGGGAGGGTAATATGCACTTTCTCTTTGTAGTATTGGGCATGTGCCTTGGAGTCGGAGGCTGGGAGCTGGCTGTTTGGGTGGTTGAGACTCGAGACAAAAACCAAAAATATAAAGCAGCCTGTACTTATGCTCAAGAGAGAGGCAAGCAACTCCTTGTCGCCGGTGGACCATGGGGTATCTCGCGGCGTCGTCGGTGGTTCATAGGGGCGCCGGCGCATGGTAACGGTGATGTTTGTCTTGACGTTGACCAGCGTGCGTTTTGGGACCACCCGCAGGGAGTAATTGCCAATGTTACTCATATTCCGTTCTCGGACAAAAGCTTTGGGGCTGCTTTCGCCAGTCACCTGCTAGAACACTTGCCAACCGTTGATGATGCTAAGCAAGCCCTGGACGAACTCAACAGGGTAGCTGAGGCTGTTTTTATTGTTTATCCCTCGCGACAATCTATTGTCGGCTGGATTATACCAGACCACCACCTCTGGGTGTGGCAAAAGGGCGACATCATTTATCTAAAACAGAGAGGCAAGTCAAAAGGTAAAGCTAAGGAGGAATATAGAACTTGAGCCTGCTCCGAATGCTAGGCATGCCAGTCTAGGCTTGTGTTTTCGGTTATTTTCTGCTAAATTAGATAGTGTCTCTATGGGGCTGTAGTTCAATCGGGAGAACGTTTGACTGGCAGTCAAAAGGTAGGGGGTTCGAATCCCCCCAGCTCCACATAATTATGGTGTTATTGCCCTTCGCCTTGATATTTCGGGGCGGGGGGCTGTTTACTAACCTCACCCCCTTAATCCCCCTCTCCGTAATAGGGAGATATAGTCTTAGCATGAGGGGGAAAGATTTTTAGAGAGGGGTGAAACCCCTCTCTTACTTACATTTCCCCCTTCCCTTATTAAGGGAAGGGGGTCAGGGGGATGGGTTGCTAAACAACCTCGCTTCAGAGATTGCACTGTAGTTTCAATCTTGTTACAATTACCCTCGGTAGAATGATGGCTAAGTATAATCCTCAAGAGATAGAAAAGAAGTGGCAGCAGAGATGGGCTGAAGATAGGCTATATGAGGTTAGCGATGATGCCCCACGTCCCAAGTGGTATGCCTTAACCATGTTCCCTTACACCTCAGGTGACCTCCACATTGGGCACTGGTATGCCATGGCTCCGTCAGATGTTCACGCCCGATTTAAGCGGATGCAGGGCTATAATGTGCTTCACCCTATGGGATTTGATGCCTTTGGGCTTCCGGCTGAGAATGCCGCTATCAGCCGGGGGATTCATCCCTATACCTGGACGATGCAAAATATAGACAACATGCGTCGTCAGCTCAAGAGCATAGGCACTATCTATGACTGGAGCCGGGAGGTGATTACCTGCCTGCCTGAATACTATAAGTGGACACAGTGGTTCTTCTTGAAGCTATACGAGAATGGCCTGGCTTACCGGGGGAAGGCTCCGGTTAACTGGTGTCCCCACTGCCAGACGGTGCTGGCTAATGAGCAGGTGGTAGATGGTTTTTGTGAGCGCTGCGGGGCAGCGGTCAGTCGGCGAGATTTGGAGCAGTGGTTCTTCCGCATCACCAAGTATGCCGATGAGCTTATGGAGCACAATGGTATTGACTGGCCAGAGCGGATAAGGGTGATGCAGAGGAACTGGGTGGGTAAGAGCGCCGGCACCGAGATTTCCTTCGCCCTTGACCATCCTGGAGTGGCGGAAAAGGAAATCAGGGTATTTACCACTCGCCCTGATACCACCTTTGGCGTTACCTTTATGGTTCTGGCTCCAGAGCACCCTCTGGTAGCTAAGCTGACCTCAGCCGATAGGAGGGCTGAGGTTGAAGACTATGTGGCTCAGTCACGGCGCCGGACAGAGATTGAGCGGCTTTCCACCGAGCGGGAAAAAGACGGGGTATTCATCGGAGCGTATGCGGTAAACAGGCTCAACGGTGAAAGGGTGCCCATCTGGATTGCTGACTATGTGCTGCTGACCTATGGCACCGGGGCGGTTATGGGGGTGCCAGCTCATGATGAGCGTGACTTTGCCTTTGCCAAAAGGTATAACCTGCCAATCAGGGTGGTGATAGCTCCATCTGGGTGGCGGGGGGAGGAGCTTGAGCAGGCGTATACTGAACCAGGCACTATGGTGAATTCAGGGCAGTTTGACGGACTCCCCAGCCAGCAGGGCATTGAGGCAATCTCTGATTTCCTGGAGAAGAAGGGATGGGGCAAGCGAACTATAACCTACAAACTCCGCGATTGGCTTATCTCCCGACAGCGCTACTGGGGGGCACCTATTCCTATGGTTTACTGCCCAAACTGTGGCATTGTCCCTGTCCCTGAGAAAGACCTGCCAGTATTACTCCCCGAGGGCGCTGAGTTTAAGCCCACCGGCGAATCTCCGTTGAAATACTGTGAGCAGTTTCTCAATACCACCTGTCCGCGGTGTTCAGCTCCAGCCAAGCGTGAGACTGACACCATGGACACCTTTATGTGTTCCTCGTGGTATTTCTTGCGCTATGCCAGCCCCAATTGTGATAACGCTCCGTTTGACCCTGACAAGGTGAGGCATTGGTTACCGGTAGACCTTTATACTGGCGGTGCTGAGCATGCTGTCATGCACCTGTTCTATGCCCGCTTCTTCATCAAGGCGCTGCGGGATATGGGGCTGGTTGACTTCGGTGAACCATTTGCCCGCCTATTTAACCAGGGGGTGATTATTGTTGAGCGCCAGAAGATGAGCAAATCTCGGGGTAATGTGATTACCCCTGACGAGTATGTTTCTGAGCTTGGTGCCGATGCTGTGCGTGCCTATCTTATGTTTGTCGCCCCTTGGGAGCAGGGAGGGGAGTGGAATGACAGCGGCATTAGCGGCGTAAGCCGATGGCTTAACCGGGTGTGGAACCTGGTGACGGGGAAATATAAAGAGAAAATACCAGAGCTTGTTATGAAAAGGATGAAAGGTGAAGAAGTTGATATAGAGAAAGCAGAGCGGGATTTGTCCCGAATTACTCACCAGACAGTTAAGAAGGCGACCCAGGACATGGAAAGAATTCGGTTTAATACCATGCTCGCGGCACTTATGGAGTTCACCAACTACCTGGTTAAGCTTAAAGAGGAAGGGGCGGTTAGCTTTTCACACTGGCAGGAGGCTATAGATATCCTGCTCCGGCTTCTAGCGCCTACCGCCCCCCATCTGGCTGAGGAGTTGTGGCAGCAGGTGGGTCATAGCTATAGCATCCATAATCAGAGTTGGCCCAAGTGGGATGAGGAGCTGGCTAAGGAAGAGGAGATTACCTTGGTGGTTCAGGTTAACGGCAAGTTGCGCGACCGAATTGCTGTCCAGGCGTCTATCACCGAGGCTGAAGCCAAGCAGGTAGCCTTACAGTCACAGCGAGTAAAGGCTTACCTTGAGGGCAAGGAGGTCTTAAAGACGATATATGTCCCCGGCAGGCTGGTGAACCTGGTGGTGCGCTAAATACTAGGAGAGTAAAAGAGAGGCGAAGTCTCTCTTATATAACCCATCCCCCTGACCCCCTTCCCTTATTAAGGGAAGGGGGGAGTGAAAGCAAGAGAGGGGGCAAAGCCCCCTCTCTAAAATTCCTTCCCCCTCTCCTTCCCAAGGAGAGGGGGACACAGGGGGGAGGCTAACAAAAACTAAAGGGGATGGTAAATAAAGAATCCCAACGGGGACTAAGGAGGAGGATGAGGATAGCATTCATCGGCGGTGGCAATATGGGGGAGGCGATGGTGTCAGCCATTCTGGATAAAGGCTTGACCAGACCGCAGGCTATCGGGGTTAGCGATGTTGATAAGGGGCGGCGTGATTACTTGGCACGGAAATACACTGTGGCTGTGACTAGCAGTAATCGGCAGACAGCGGCGACGGGCGATGTGGTGGTTCTGGCGGTTAAACCGCAGAATTTGGCTGAGGTGATGACCGAACTTGGTGGTCGGCTCAAGCCGGCTCAATTGGTACTATCTATCATCGCTGGGGCAAGAATTGATACCTTGTCTCTGGGGCTAAAGCACCGCTGTATCGTTCGGGTTATGCCCAATACCCCAGCCCAGATTGGTGAGGGGATGAGCGTGTGGACGGCTACGGCTGAGGTAACCGAGGAGCAAAGGGGGTGGGCTAAGGCTATCCTTGGGGCTATGGGCAAGGAGATTTATGTTGACGACGAGAGTTATATTGATATGGCTACGGCGGTCAGCGGCAGCGGTCCAGCTTATTTCTTCCTTGTCGTGGAGTCGCTGGTTAATGCCGGGGTAGAAATTGGTCTTCCTCGGGCTCTGGCTCGTGAGTTGGTGTTGCAGACGATGCTGGGCTCAGGTTACCTTATTCAGAAGTCGGGCAAAGAGCCAGCCGAGTTGCGCCGAATGGTTACCTCCCCTGGTGGCACCACCGCCAAGGCTCTGCTTTGCCTTGAGAAGGGGGACTTCTCTCAGTTACTCATTGAGGCGGTTAAGGCTGCCTATGATAAAGCCAAGAGATTGGGGGGTTAGTCAATAACCCCGGTTTACTATCCCTCTGCTTCGCCGATTTGCTACCTATTGCCCCAAACTTATATTATATGCCGGTTGTATGAAATTCCAGCTATAGGGTTTAGATGAGGAAAAGGCGCCCGCAGTGGCTAGGGCTAGTAATTATTCTGTTGCTTGTGCCGTTTGCCCTGCTGTCAGCCCAGGCACAGGCTAAGCCTGAGGCTGACACCTGGACTAGATATCCTATCCCCCAGAAGGGCGAAGCTGGTGACTGGGTTCTGACCAGCGATGCTACCACTGAAGGAACTGGTGTTACTGCTATCTGTGTTGCTTATGATGGCACGCTCTATGCTGCCACTGAGGAAGCCTCGGGTTCACCCTTAAACGGCTATAACCTGTTTAAGTCCACCGATGACGGTTATACCTGGACACCATTGTGGAAAATACCAACTAGTGATAAGCCGTCTGTCTCCGACCCCACCCCCAAAATCATAGCTCTTCTTCTGCCCCGGTGGGAATACCCCGATATTTTATACCTGGCGACTCAGTATAATGTGTATAAGTCCACCGATGGCGGTGAGGATTTTGCTACTGTTGGTGCCAGACCAGCCTACGGTAGTGTGACTGACACCACCAGTAGCTGTCTGATTACATCGTTTGATGTCACTTATTACCAGGGCAGCCACTGGTTGCTGCTGGGCTCGGCTGACGCCGATGTTGGCGATTACGGCGGTATTTATTTCTATGATGAGTCGCAGCCTTTTACCTCCTGGGGTGACCTTCGGGTCGGGGGTGGTGCCGCTGGCACCAAGTATGATGTCCTTGATGTCGCCTTCTCCCCCAACTTCACCGACGATATGCAGGTGGTAGCCGTGGTAACCGATGAGACCGATACCATTATCACCACCAAGCTTGGCAGCTCAGACTGGGGTGCCACTATTGGCAATGCTATCCTACCTGACGTAGTGGCAACCGGCGGTTGTCTTGCCTTCCCCGGCGACTACGACTCATCAGATGTAGAAGATAGGTATATTCAATATGTCGGTCTTGATGCCGGGGTGGCGAGCGCTGTCTATATGGTAATGGGAATGGAAACGCCCGATAGTTCTCTGGTTTTGCCCATGTTTTTCCCTGACCCAAGTAAAGCCGTACACAGTATAGTCGCCGCCGGCGAAGCCTTTAATGCCACCATCGTTGCTGGCTTAACCGATGGAGATGTCTTATCCAATGGTCGTGCAAGCTACACACCGCCATCGGTAACCGCTACTGCCAGTGATACCTGTGTGGCGCTGGGCGGGTTTTACTCCTCTGGCTACATTGTCTATGCTGGCACCTCCGGCACCAACGGTGGCCTTGCCCGCAGTATTGACAGCGGGGCTACCTTTGCTCAAATCGCCTTTATCTGTGATGACCTGCAGACTATCACTGACCTGGCGGTGTCACCAAATTATTCCAGTGATGGCACCATATATATGATTACCGAGGGCAATTCCGGTAGGTCAATACTGTGGCGCACCACTAATAGCGGCGCAACCTGGGATGCGGTATTAACTGAGCGTCAGGGGATAACCCTTTCCTCCGGTTCAACAGTAACCGTGCCCAAGTTTGATAAAGTGGCTATATCGCCCCGTTTTGCCTCAGATACTACGGTATTCATCTGCCAGGGGGGAAGCGCCCCCGATATCTGGAGGTCAACCGATAACGGCTCCCGCTTTTCACCCCTGTCCACTAAGAGTGGCACTCCAGGCACCATCAATTCCTGGGCAATTGTTAATAATAGAGAGATATTGGTTGGTGATAGCGGTGGCAATTTCTATAAGACAACCAACGGTGGCAAAACCTGGAGCCCGGCTGTGGCTACGGGATTATCCAGCTTCAACTCTATGGCTCTATCCCCAGGCTATGAGAATGACAGCACCATCCTGGCTGGGGGTGATGGTGGCAAGGTCTATCTCTCCACCGATGGTGGCGAGACCTGGGAGGAGTTAGCCGACACCGGGTTAGCCAAGTCTACTCTGGTAGTCTTTGCCCCCAACTACGCTGATAATAAAACGGTCTATGCCGCTGACTATGGGGATGGGGCTAAGGCTGGTGTTATGCGCTATGTCATTGGCACTTCCACCAGATGGGAGCGGATAGATGATACTTCACCAGCTCGTATTGAAGAGATTGGTGCCAGCACTTCCCCCCGAATAAGGGGTATGGTGGCTGCCGATGATGGCGATGGCTTGAGCACCTTATACGTCACCGACCCCGACCCGGCAGCCCCCCGGGTGGTTGGAACCACGGCTGCTGAAGGCGGCGTGGCTCGTTGTCTCAATCCTACCAATGCCCTTTCCCCAGCCACTGAAGCCCCGGTGTTTGAGATAGTGAATACCGACCTGGCGGCCGGGGTTGGACTATCTGGTCTATGGTATGCCAAAGGCTCTCATACCCTGTGGTCTATTGACACTGCATCCACCCCAATGGTTCTTTATACTTATGAGGACACCCTTACCCTGTTCCCGGAGCTTGCCTCACCACCTGACGGAGCTTGCTCAGACAGGCAGACAGACTGTCAGCTTTCCTGGAACCCGGTTAGCCGCGCCACGTCATACGATTTGTGGTATGACATAGCCCCCAGTTTCAAGCAAACTCCGGTCCAAATATACTCTGAAGGAGCAAAGGTCAATATCACCGGTCTGGATAGTGGTACTACTTATTACTGGAGGGTGAGAGTGGGTAAAGCGGGCAGTTCAAACTTTGTGCCCGGTACCACTATTACCTTTGGTGCACCAACGCTTAGCCGTTTCTCTACCAGTTGGTCGTTTACCACTGCCCTCGGCGGTGCCCAATGGTCACCACTGGATATCCCCTCTGGGGTAGCTCCATCGCCTGGGGCTACCAATGTGCCAATAAGACCGGCTTTTGTCTGGAATCCGGCTGACGGGGCTACCGGCTATGAGTTTGAGTTGTCCCGAGATAGTGAATTTTCAGACACGGTCATGGCTCTAACTGGTGCTAACGCCTTATCCACTACTGTCTTAGCATGCACCCAGGATTTGGAGTATGACACTACCTATTTCTGGCGAGTAAGGGCTATCAGTGCTACCAGCCAAAGCCGGTGGGGGGTTGGGGTGTTCACCACCGAGGCGGCGCCGGAGGCGCCGCCCCAACCCCCTCCCTCTCCTCCGATTTCACCATCCCAGTCAGTGGTTCCTCTATACCTCTGGGTGGCACTGGGCATTAGTGTAGCTCTGGTTTTAGTCGTGCTTAGCCTCATAGTAATAATGTCAAGGCGAGGCTCTAGCTGAGGTCGTTTAGAAACCTATCCCCCTGACCCCCTTCCCTTATTAAGGGAAGGGGGAGTGTAGGTAAGAGAGGGGGCGAAGCCCCTCTCTAAAGTGTCTTCTCTCTCTCCTTCTCAAGGAGAAATACTAAAAGAGAGTTAAAGAGAGGCTTAGCCTCTCTTATAAAACTGATTCCCCTTCCCCTTGACAAGGGGAAGGGGATAAAGGGGATAGGGTTTATAAAAATTAAGGGGGTGAGGTTAATAAACAATCTCTAGCTTGGTAAAGTTTGACTTTCAATTAGCATCCGCTCTAAAATTTAGGGCTTTGTCCGGGAAGGAAAGGATGATTTAACATGAAGGGCTGGCGAATTGTGACTATTCTACTTTTGTGCCTGGTTTTAGCTGCAACTGCGGCTTGTGCTGGCGAACAGCAGGAAGCTGAGTGGCAACTGACTGAGGTGGTGCGGGGTGACCTGACGGTCAGCATCAGTGGCAGTGGTAACATAGGTGTTTCCCGTGAAGCGAACCTGGCTTTTGGCAGCGGTGGCAAGGTGGACAAGGTATATGTTAGCGAAGGTAACACGGTCAGCAAGGGTGATTTGCTGGCTAAGCTTGATACCAGTGCCCTGGAACTGGCTTTGGTTCAGGCGAAGGCGGCTCTGGCTCAGGCAGAAGTAGCCAGAGATGACGCTAAATATAATCTAAATCAGTTAACGGACGTACTACATGCCTCCTATGACAGGGTGACAATAGCTGAGGCGCAGCTCAAGGCAGCCGAGTTACAGGCTGAGGCGGCGAAGCAGGCTGTTACCCAGGCACAGAGGCAACTGGATGAGGCAATAATCACCGCCCCATTTAGCGGGCTGGTAGCCGCAATAAATGTTAAGGATGGCGATATTGTTCCATTGCCTACCATGGGTCCCAAGATAGTGGTTCATCTAATTGACCCCGGCAGCATGGAGCTCACTGCTGAGGTAGATGAGATAGACATTCCTGATGTGAAGCTGGGGCAAAGCGCCATTATCACTGTGGACGCATTACCTGGCAAGCAGTTTGACGGCGTGGTTACCTCCATTGGCTCGATGCCAATTGTGGAGGCTGGTTTAGTACTATATAGGGTCAAAATTAGCCTTGATGTTCCCGAAGGTTCCGGGCTTAAGCTTGGCATGAGCGCCACCGCTGACATCATAATCCAGCAGCGGAATAACGTCTTACTGGTGCCCGACCGGGCTATTGAGCGCGATAGCCAAGGTAATCCTATAGTTTGGGTTAAGCTCGACGAGCAAATCGAGAAAAGACCTGTGGTTATTGGCATAAGCGATGGTCTTCAGACCGAGATTTTAACTGGGCTTGATGAAGGCGAAATAGTAGCGGTGAAGAAGCGTGCCACACCAGAAACCCCAGGAGGGTTCCTTTTTGGGCAATAGGCTATGGGTATGATTGAGTTTGAAAGTGTGACCAAGGTTTACCGCATGGGCAATGTAGAGGTCTATGCCCTGAGGGGGGTAACCTTGTCTATCAAACAGGGCGAGATGATTTCTATCATCGGTGCCTCAGGCTCGGGTAAGTCGACCCTGCTCCATGTCATCGGCTGCCTGGATAGACTTACCTCGGGTAGTTACTTCTTTGAGGGGGCTGAGGTCAGCCGGCTT
>Ga0172364_10004192_pt1 | contig 11465 bp, 10 predicted proteins | sample LakKivSesite10cm_FD_114545 | JGI IMG/M metagenome (GOLD analysis project Ga0172364, IMG submission 114545) | Sediment microbial communities from Lake Kivu, Rwanda - Sediment site 10cm | ecosystem: Environmental > Aquatic > Freshwater > Lake > Sediment | place: Rwanda: Western Province, Lake... | reverse complement strand
TCCAACCAGAGTCCGGTCATGCCGCTCGCCTGCGTGGTCAGGCCGCCCGTCCCCGAGAGCCGTGAGGTTCTGAACTGGGATAGGATGCTCACTAGACTCTCTCCAGGAGAGAAGAAGCCCGAGATCGACTCATTCAAGGGAGACCCGGAGAGCAGCACTGGGAATGGAAAGGCCCAGCGCCCCCCTGAGATCATGCTTGAGAACTTGCCCAAGAGGGTCGAATCCGCCAGTTCCTCCTCGTTGAGGCTGTGACCGAATGCTGAGACAGCCGCTGATGAAAGGGTCGAGCAATCCACTGGTTGAGACCCGAGGAGGCCACTGTAGAATGAGGAGAGTTGCAACCAAGGTCGGGCGTCCGCCGCAATCGTGAACCCAAGGACAGCCAAGCATGGGAGGTCTCGACCCATCTCGAAGCCCGTGGCGTAGTTCGCCCACATAACTGACGACTCGAACCTCGTGAGATCGACGGACATCCCGAACCTCTCGTCCCCCTGCCTCGTGAAGAGCCCCTCAAGGTCGGTCAGCCCAACGCTGAGGGCGTATGACTTCATCTCGTCCGGGACCTCGGAGTATTCCTTTCCCTGAAGTATGTACTCGGATATCGCGATGATGTCCCTAGCCCTTTCGACGCTTGTCATTGAGGAAGCGGCGTCGGCGATCTCGGTTCGAAGCGTGGCGCCAACGGAGGCGAGCGCGGACCTGTAAATCGGGATTATGACATCTTCCTCGGCCCACGACAGGCCCGCTATTGCTGCTGATGAGGTCAGGTACACGACCGACTCCTGCGTTGCCAAGCCGACCCCAAAACTGGGCTGTGCCGGCTTGATCAAGATCAGGGCGTTCGCCTCGCTCAGGTTCTCGCCCAACTTCGTGGGATCTAGTCCTAGTGACCCGACCCAGTTCATGTCGTCGCCCCCTGCGAAGTGGAAGCCTTGAGCAGCTGATCTGGGGGCGAAGGTGGCCTCAGCGTAGCTGCTCTCCTGAACGCCCAGGTCCAACCTCAGCCCGGGAGGAAAGGCGAGAAAGGCGACTGAGGAAATCATGGCGGCCAGTAACACGCCTGCCGCCGCCATCCTCAAGTTCCGGGCCATCTTGTTGGCTGGTTGCGAGCAGGTGATAATTCTAGAAAATGGACGATCAGAAGGGCATGGACTTGAGCGCGCGGTACACCTCATACCAGCTGAAGGACACCGCGAAGGCTCCGAAGGCCAAGAACAGGGCAGCCTCCCTCGTCAGGGACCTGAAGAAGAATAGCAAGTAGACGACGTACATCACCGACAGGAAGCACGCGTAGAAGAAGAACCTGGGGATCGGTCTGCCGACGATGAAGACGAAGTCCCTGAGGGGCCCCACTGTGGCCCTCCTCGTGACGTTGTACGTAGTGCTTCCCTCCTCCCTGTCGAGGAGCCCCAAGTCTCTGAGGACCTCTAAGTGATGCTGGGCAACGCTCGGGCTTGAGAACCCCAAGGACCGCTGAACTTCCCTGACGGTCACTGGCCCTCCTTTCCCCAGGGCGAACCAGTACACTGCCCAGGACTTCCCCTTGAGCCTGAGCTCGATTTCCTGGTCAGGTATGGCCATCCGCGCTCAAGTGCGCGTATTTGGCATAAAAGCATCATCCGATGTGACTCAGGCTGCAAGCTGTGTAGGGCAGGGCTGCCGCGCGCGACGGTCACACGCCCGAGCTCCTCAGGTGTTCGTAGGTGAGCCTCACGCCTTCCTCGACTGAGACTCTCGGCCTCCACCCGGTCGCTGCCTTCAGCTTCTCGTTGGAATAGCATGACCTCCTCAGGTCTCCGAGCGCCATCCCCTTCCTGATGGGCTCGATCGTGGAACCGACTGCCTTCCTTGCCATCTCGAAGAGCCTGTTCATCGAGGTCTCAACCCCAGTGGAGACGTTGAACATGTCGTTGTCCGTTGATGCCTTTGTCAGCATGTTCACGAGGGCGTCGACCACATCGGTCACATAGATGAAGTCCCGGGTCTGATTGCCGTCCCAGAATATGATAGGACTCTCTCCCCTCATTAGGGAGGTCAGGAACTGGATCACGACTGGGTGCCATCTTCTTTTCTCGTCTATTCTCTGCCCAGGGCCGTACACTGTGGCGAAGCGGGCAATCGTGTACTTGAGGCCGTAGGTCCTCGAATACATCCTGGCAAACTCCTCCGTCGCAAACTTCCCCAAGTCATAAGGGGTCTTGAAGTCGCGGACAGGATAGGTCTCGGGGGTGGGAACGACCGTGGCGTCCCCGTACATGCCTGAATTCGAGGAGAATATGAACTTCGCACCGATCTTCTTGCACGCCTCCAGTATCATCACCGACGACTCGATGTTGACCCGCGCGTCCATAGTCGGATCGTTGAAGCTGAAGGATCTTGGGTGACATGCCAGGTGGTAGATAGCCTCAGGCCCTCCCGCAGAAAGCTCGTCTGGACTGATATCCAGAAGATCCTTCCTCACAAGGACCACGTCGCGCTCAATAGATTTGAGGTTCCCGATATGCCCGTTGCTGAAGTTGTCCACGACGGTCACGGCGTGGCCGTCATTCACGAGCCTTGCGCACAGATGTGAACCTATGAACCCGGCACCACCAGTTACCAGAACCTTCATGACAAACCCAACCTTTGATACGCATTCAGATTAACCTTTGCCACAGCCTCAAGTGAGTGCTTCCTGAGTATCCAATCCCTCGACTTCTGCCCTAACGTCAACATCTCATTCTTTGTCATCGAAGACAGCGCGTTGACAATATCATCCGAAGTCTTCGCGTTGATTACCGGGGGCATCTCACCAAATGCCATCATGTTGAGTTCCTGATCTAAGAACATTATGACAGGCTTGCCGCATGACATCGCCTCGGGAGCAGCGGTGCCGTAACTCCCTATCACGAATTGATCCAGCACGACGTCGCACTTCCTATACATGGATATCAGCTGAGGTTTGGTCATCGCCTCGTGCCACACGACGTTTTCCGTTCCCAGCTTCTGCAGAAGGCCGGCGGAGCGCTCGAGGTCCTCGCCCCACTTGCACAAGTGAAGTTCGGCCTCAGGGTTGAACTTTCTCCGGTAGATGTCGAAAGCCTTGATGATGGTGTCGTTCCCCTTCTCGCGCCATATTTGTCTCGAAGGCGAGAAGAGGGTGGTCGGGACGTCGCTCGGCGCGCTGGTGCCCGGCGAGTATCTGTCGGAATCTATGGCGAACGGGCAGAAGTAGGTCTTGTCTTGCAGCGACACGGACTGGAAGATCCTGTGGGTGTCGGGGTTGGTGTACATGACGAATGGCGCTGTTCGATAGGATCTCAGGGCGAGTCTCTGTTTGAGGGACGATCCCAGTATGTATCTGATGAAGCCAGCATCGAACGGTATGTAGGGCACTCCGGAGGCCATCGCGTACATAGACGAAGGCTGGTGAGCGACCACCAGATCGTACTCCCTCATCATTCTCACTATCTTGGTCCTAGCCGCGATGTCCCGCAAGCCACCCATTCGGGTTCCAACGTCTATGAACCGGACCCATGACGGCGGCGTCCAGAGACCCATGAGGCGGTTGAAGTCTTCGTCCGTCATGTTGGGTCTGAACGGGACCGTGGTCGTGTCCACTTCTTCCCAGTGAGGATACTGAGTGGCGGCGCCGTACTTCATCACCACGACGTCAGCGTCCGCGCCCATCTTCCTGAGGCCCTTCACTATCATGTACGCATCGTTGGCCAGGTTGAAGAAGTGAACGATCCTCATGTTTTTTCAGCCCTTGGCTCCATGGCGCTCAGGCCGAGCACATCTGATTCAGAGAGAATCGCCAAGGTCCCTTCGCCGCATATGAGAGGACCGCCAACAGGAACCTGTCGACTCGACGAGACACAACGACAAACAAGTCCTTGGTGGCGACCACTCAAGTGCGTTTTTCCCTGCTTTCCGAGGACTTGAGCCGTCCCACTAGCTTGGCTGGCGAACCAGCCCAGACCTCCCCCTCACCGATCTTGGTGTCGTCGGTGACGACGCTTCCTGCCCCCACCACTGACCTATCTCCAATGACGGAACCCTTGCACACGACTGTGTTTGCCCCAATGTACACGTTGTTCCCAATCCTCACTGGAGCTCTGTCCACATGCGTGTAGTTCTCATGGTCTTTCTCTAGTCCTTGTGTCGCCCACCTGACTGTGTCGTGCGTGTATATGTGGACGCCGCTTGCTATCGAGCAGTGTTCACCTATCTCAAGTCCTCCGCTTCCATCTAAGAGCGTGAAGTATCCGACCCAGGTTCCCTTTCCGACCTTCGGCTCTCCTACAACTATGCAGAAATCATTGTACTCCTTTCCCACTCTGTTCACTACCTTAGGCACGGGTTGCCCCGACTTGGGCATTTGATAAACGTTAGCGCCAATTGGCCGCGGGTGGATAGCTTAAAATAAAGACTGCAGTTCACGGCTGCCATGACTTTGCCCTTCATTCCTCTTGCCAAGCCTCAGGTCGGGGATGAGGAGTTGGCTGAGATCAAGAAGGTTCTTGACTCCGGTTTCCTGACCGAGGGGAAGGTCGCAGCTGAATTTGAGAAGCGAATGACGAACTACATCGGCTGCAAGCATGCCGTCGTGACGACATCATGCTCTACTGCACTTGAGCTTGCACTGAGAACCCTTGGGATAGGTCCAGGCGATGAGATCATCGCGCCCGATTTCACGTATCCGATAACTGCCTCAGTCGCCTACCTGATCGGCGCTGAACCTGTTCTCGTCGACGTTGACCCGGACACGTACTGCATCGATGTGAGCCAGGTCAAGAAGGCAATCACAGGCAGGACGAAAGCGGTCATTCCAGTCTCTCTCTTCGGTCAACCGTTGGACCTCGACGAGTTGAAGTCATTGCAGGAAAAACACGGGTTCAAGATCGTGGAGGACGCGGCATGTTCGATTGGCTCGTCATACAAGGGGAAGATGACGGGCTCCGTCGCCGACATAACCTGCTTCTCTTTTCACCCTAGGAAGGTTATGACAACAGGGGAGGGCGGCCTCCTCACAACGAACGACGACTCGATCGCGAGCAAGGCGAGGTCGATGAAGAAGTTCGGCATAGTCGTCACGCCGGACGGAAGGGGGAGGTTTGACTACCGCGGGACGAACTACAAGATGTCGGACATTCTGGCTGCAATTGGGGTCGTGCAGCTCTCAAAAATCAACTCGATGATAGAGGACAGGAGGAAGAAGGCTCAGGCCTATGACAAGCTCTTGGCTGGCAAGCCGCACGTCAAGAGCCCATTTGTCCTTGAAGGAGCTAAGCATGTCTATCAGACCTATTGCACTGTGCTGAAGAAGCAAGGCATTAGAGACCAAGTGATCAAGGCGATGAGGGAGAGAGGAATCGAGACGCAGATCGGCACCTTCTGCCTTCACATCTACCCTCTCCTTGCATCTGCGAGAAGGATAGGAGACTGCACCGTCTCTAAGACGCTGTTTGAGAACACGCTGGCCCTACCGCTGCACTATGCGTTGACCCCAGAGGATCAGAAGAGAGTAGTCAGCACACTGGACGAAGTATTACAGAAGCTCTAGGAAAAGGGCCTGAACATCAGCCTACTACTTCTGACGCGAGCTTCATGTACTCAGCCGAGACGGACTTGTAGCTGTGATGCATGAGGGCCCATTGCCTCGATTGGTCTCCCTTGACTCTAATCATGGAATGATCCTCCGCGAGTTCGATCATTGACTTCGCGATGCTGTCCTCATCACGGACGTTGACAAGCGGCAGGTCTCCCCCGTAGTGGGGTTCGTATCCCTCCACCCTTATGAGAACGGGCTTCCCACACATCAGCGATTCTATTGTCGTAGTCCCGTATGAACCAAGTATGAACTGATCCAGAACAACGTCGCATGTCCTATACATGCCGATCAGATCGCCCTTGTCCAACGGCTGCATCCACGTGATTTTGTCTCTCAGCCCGAGTTCCTCACTCAGCGCTCGCGAACGCATCAGGTCTCCTCCCCAACTGACCAGCACCAAGCGAACATCCCTTTCGACTTTCAGGACATCGGCGAACGCCTTGAGCATGATGTCCGTGCCCTTCAGCTCCCAGTTGTGCCTGCTCGGGCAGAAGAATAGCGTGCCCGAACTCCTGAGTTCAGAGAACTTGTCAGGAACTGGCCCGGGAGAGTACCTCGACTCGTCAAGGGGTAGGCGAGCAAAGACAAGCTTCCTCACCTTGAGGTGAGCGATCGTCTTCTCCTGGTAGGGTAGGTAGTACACCAGACAGTTCGCGTGCTCGTACGCTCTCCTCAAGAGCCGTTGCCTGGGCGTTCTCGACGCCGCTGCCGCGAAGAGATCTCCGCCTGCGGTGTGAGCTATGAGGGGTTTCAGAGCCCACTGGGCCCAGATGGGTCCGACATCCCAAGCGGAAATGAGGTCATACTTCGACAACTCAAGCACAACCTTGGCGGAGCGCAGGCCAATCAGCCCAACCTTTCCCGAGAGATTGTCCACTGATCTGACCCAGTCCTCTCGAACCACGTCCGGCTGCTCCCATTCAGGCCTAGAGAACTCATGAGCTCCCCTCTCGAACACTAGGCACGCGTCGGCTCCGTACCTCCTCAGGGCGAGCACATAGTGAAGGGCGTCGTTGGCGATGTTGTTGAAATGAACTATTCTCACGACGCTCCGTGAGCTGGGCGGATTATAAGTGTGAGAATTCATCAAACGCTTAAATCAGCCTTGGCAATCTCGGTGCCGATTTGTCAAAACCCAAGGTCGTCATATTCGGCGCTGCAGGTTTCGTGGGCAGGAACCTGTCCGAGCATCTGAGCAGGACATACCAAGTTGTGGAGATCGATGCAATGGAGAGCTCATCGCCGTTTGGGAATGAGTACATCAAGCTGGACATCATGGATCAAGAGGGCGTGCTGAGAGTCGTTTCTGGATCGGATTACGTCGTGCACCTTGCCGCTCATGCCTTGGGGCCATCAATGAAAGATCCGGTGATGAACGCGAAGGTGAACATCGTCGGCACGCTCAACATACTTGAGGCGGCCAGAAAACAGGGGGTCAAGAAGGTGATATTCACGTCCGCATCCTCGGTCGTGGGAGAGGCCGCGGCAAGTCCCGTGCTTGAGGACGCCCCCGTGAGTCCGAAGACGCCCTATGGCGTCGCGAAGCTCGCGTGTGAGCACTACCTCAGGATCTACGGAGAACTGTGGAACTTGGATTACGTCGTTTTCAGGTTCTTCAACGTCTACGGGCCTCATCAGAGAAGCGGGCTAATACCCTCTCTGTACGCCAAGATATCGCAGGGCAAACCCGTGGAGATCACCGGAGACGGCAAGCAGATCAGGGATTTCATCTACGTCAAGGATTCGTTGGAGTTCTTCGAGAAGGCGATGGCTGACGACAGCATATCGAAGACTCTCCTGAACATGGGGACGGGTAAGGGCACGGCGATAATCGACATCGCAGACACGGCTTTCAAGGCCTTAGGCAAGCCGCGCTCGATACAATATCTTCCTGCTCGCAAGGGCGAGATATCCAACTTCGTGGCCGACACAGAGAAGCTGCGCAGAACTTTCGGGTTCGTGCCTGAAACTCCGGTTGAGGTAGGTGTAGCAGAGTCTATCGCTTGGCTGAGCAAGAACTCCTGACCGACCAACTGAACCACAGAACGGGGGAAATGCTCATAACCAAAGGATAGGCGGCTTGGCTTCGCGATGAACTACGAGGAGGCGAGATACGCTGGGCTCATCTCGTTTCTCTCCTCGCTGCTGTCCGTTGGGACTGGGCTTCTGTTCTCCGTCATGGTGACCAGAAGGCTTGCCATAGCCGAATACGGGGTCTGGCAGTACTACTCCGTGGTGATGGTCTATCTCTCTCTCCCGGGCTCCATAACGTCCTACTGGCTCACCCGAGAACTAGGAAGGGGCAACTCCGTGTTGCACACCGGCCTGTCCTTCAGCGGCATTCTGTCGGCCGTGGCCAGCCTGCTGCTGGTGGGAGTGTCCATTCTCTCTGACCCATCAGTGCATCTGAGTATAGACATCTTGACGGCGCTCGCATTGTGTCTGATTCTCACGTACGTATCTAACTCGCTTGACGCGGCGGCGAGCGGGGTCTCGCCACTGCTCTACGGCGTAGGCAGGTTCGTGCTCGAAATCGTGAAAGTCCTAGTAGGCCTCTTCCTGGTCGTCATATGGAGGATGGGGCTGCTGGGGGCGATCATCTCCATCAACGCGGCGCTCGCCCTGAAGAGCCTCGTGATGTACCTCCGAATTCCAAGGGACAGGGGAGGTCAAGTCAACTTGTCGACAGGCGTGCTGTGGTTGAGAAGATGGTGGATACCAACCCTAGCTGCCCTCCCGGCCATCGTCTCATCGTCGGATGCAATCGTCCTGACCCTGATGACGGGGTCAACAGTGCCCACTGCTTACCTCGGGTTGTCCAAGACCGTGTCCGTAATCATAGGATTCTCAAGCCTGCTGGCCATATCCCTGTACCGGGGCCTTCTGAGCGGAGGCAGCAGGGGTCACATCGAGGAATCAATGAGGCTCGTGTTCCTCTTCGCGATTCCAATGACTGCTGGCCTGACGAGCCTAGCTTTGCCGATAGTCCACCTCTTCGGATCTGGTTACGCGCCCGCGGCCCTAGCCACGCAGTTGTTATCGCTCGCTGCCTTCTTCGCGGTGATTCGCGACTTCTCCGTCACGGTGATCCAAGGAACTGAGGCCGTCGACAACAAGAAGGGCGCATCCCTGTCCGAGTTCGCCAGATCTGGCCTTGTTGTTCCGCATGCCGTCCAGTTGGGGGGCTACGTGACATATGTCCTTATTCTAATTGCGGTTGTGTGCTACGTAGGCGCGTCGGCCGTCTCACCAGGAGATCTGACCGCGATCACTGCAGCTATCTACCTAACGGTGACCGCCCCGATGTCGATCTTAATCTGGAGACTGTCTAAGAAAGCGTACCAGTACCGCACCCCTTGGGGCGACATCGCGAAGTATGCCTTTGCCACGCTCGTCATGCTCGCGGTCTTGTGGGTCACATACCCGGCCCAAGCAGTCAGCGCGATAATATCGGACGTGCTCGTTGGCCTGATTCCGGCGGTCGCGGTCGGGGCAATCACTTACTTTGTGGTTCTTATCGCGATTGATGGCAGGACGAGGGACGCGTTGCGGGAGATGTACGCAAGTATGATGAAGTAGGGACACCCCTGATCGTCTCGCATCTACCGCTGGGTTACTGAGGGGTTCTGCACCCGATTCGGCGACTAGCTGCTGTTCTCTTCTCTTTCCAACCAGTACTCAAGCGCCAGAAGCCCCAGCATCTTGTTGATGTAGCGTGGGTCCATCGTTGCCTCAACATGCCTGACAGCTCCCGCAAACCACTCCCTGCTTATGAGCCCGGATGAGAAGATCACACAATCATCCAGAAGGCTCTGCGCCACCTCGTCCTTGCCATGCCTTCGCCACAGCGTCGGCAGATCCATGCCAAATCCCCTCTTGCCACCCCTGACATCGGCTCCGTGCTTTCTTGAGATGGCCCTCAGAATCATCTTGCCCTCCCCGGATTCATCGTCGTATTTCAGCTCTGGTGGAAGGTGGGTGGCGAAGTCGATGACCGGATCCTGAAGCAGAGGGGCGAAGCCATCAACCCCCAAGTTGGAGTACATGCGGGTGTTCGCGGGAACCCAGTCAAACAGGAGCTTACCGTCGAAGTCCGCGAGGAATACTTGGCTCAGCGGGCCCAGCGGGTTGTCAAAGAACTCCCTGAACATCGAGTATATCCTCTGCCAGTCGAACCTGATCGCGCGACCAAACATCTTCTCCTGATCCGGAACCCAATCCCTCTCATGGCAGGCTACATACAGGGCGGCTCGCTCCACCCATCCGCTCGTGCCCCCGACGGACTCTAGGAACTTCTTGTATCTGAACGTGTACCCCCCGAAAAGCTCGTCTCCGCCGTCCCCAGTGAACATGAGGTGATTGTGCCTTCCAGCTTCTTGAATGACGTAGTAGAAGTAGAGGTTCCATCTGGGTTCTCCAGCTATTGCGACGATCCGCCTCAGATCCTTCAGTGGATTCTCCACACTGACGACCCTGAAATCGCAGCCGAACAGTTCTGCTATTCTCTTGGCCTCATCCGACTCATCCATTTCGTCGCTGAAAGTCACGGAGACGGCAGTGACGGGCAAGTTGGGATAGAGGTTTCTGATAATCGATAGAACCAATGTCGAGTCAACGCCACCGCTGAGGCCGATGGAAACGCCCCTTGGCTTATCTCCCTCAACCTTGCGCCTGACTTCATCTGATATCAGATCTTCGGTCGTCTTCTCTGGCGATTTCGCCTCTGAGGGGGTGAAGTCCCTCCACGACCTCTTTCTCATGAGAGGTTTTCCAGTCGGGCTGTATCGCAACGTGAGCATGTTGGCTACGTAATCGCTGTCGACTCCTGTGGGCATATTCCGCTCCGGAGCGGAGTGTATTAATGTCTTTCAACTCTTCGACAGTCCGATTGCCCTCAAGAGTTTGGCTTTCTGCAGTGAACTCACGAAGCCCCTGAAGTCCCTGTCGTAGTACTGGCCATATCCGACGTAGTATGGGTCGCCCCTGTACACGAGATCCGCGAACAGGTAGTCGATCAGCATCCTGACAGAAGCCCCCACGGGGAACTCTCCGGAGCCGCGCAGGATGTTCCTGACCGACCTGGCGAGCGCGTACGGCGGATAGTAACCAAGGCACCTCATCATCGCGCCGTACTCCACAAAGCGGTGCTGTGACCCGAACTTCCTGCTGTGAGCGTACTTGAGGTCGATGAACTTGTTCACGTGATATCCTTGCTGGAGCGCCTTGTAGAGAACCCATGACTCGTACCCATACTTGGGCGGGTATCGCCCACCCACTGCCTGGAAGAAAGACTGCCGGACCAACCTTCCGGCCCCCTCTGGGAGGTTCTCCTCCGCGGCGCGGATCCTCAATCCTCTGGTCCCTGAAGCCACAGCGAGCTTGGGATCTTCTTCGAAGTGGTCGAGTAGGAAACTCACGTAGCCTGGTGAGAAGACGCAGTCATCCGCAGTTATGAAGTGATAGTCTGCTCCACCCAGTTCATCCGCGAGCTGGAGGGCCTTGTTCCAGTTGTGGACTATGCGCCTTATGTCGTAGCCCCGGTCCTCGTTAGTGATGACTTTCAGTTGGGCGAATTTCTCCCTGATCTCGGCTAGTTTCTTGGGCGTGGAGTCAGAGGAGCCGTCGTCTACGACTATCACCAAGGATGGAGCTGCGTCTTGGTGCAAGACGCTCATCAGAGTGCCAGAGATCGTGTCCTCCGAGTTCCTCGCCGTCACGACAGCGGACCAACTTCGCCGCATCGCTCATCAGCTGTTGGGGCGTGATATTAGCGTTGCAACCTGACAAGCGTTGCCAACGTGGAGCGTCGGGACGTTGAGCGGCCAAGCCCGCGCCAAATCTTATGAATAGCCTGCTTCGGCTGCTGACCAGT
>Ga0172364_10004191_pt1 | contig 11466 bp, 4 predicted proteins | sample LakKivSesite10cm_FD_114545 | JGI IMG/M metagenome (GOLD analysis project Ga0172364, IMG submission 114545) | Sediment microbial communities from Lake Kivu, Rwanda - Sediment site 10cm | ecosystem: Environmental > Aquatic > Freshwater > Lake > Sediment | place: Rwanda: Western Province, Lake Kivu... | reverse complement strand
GATTACAGGTCTTCGGACGCAACACAACCTTGACACCTACCTCGCCCCATCAGAGTTTCCGTCCCCTTGCGGGGATTACAGGTCTTCGGACTGTTTGTTGTGCAGTTAGACTCTCTTCACTGCGAAGTTTCCGTCCCCTTGCGGGGATTACAGGTCTTCGGACTTTGGACAACCTCGACTAATAAAGCCAACCGCGCGGGTTTCCGTCCCCTTGCGGGGATTACAGGTCTTCGGACCGAAGACGAGATTGCCAACCTGCTCGAGAACAGCAAGTTTCCGTCCCCTTGCGGGGATTACAGGTCTTCGGACCGCCTTTTGTGCCACCCCCATACGTACGGGTTTTTAGCCCCATTTGCCCTTCTTGACTGCCATATATGGGGGTGAGCCGAGTGCTTATTTTCTACACTCCATAATCCTGTCACTTTGGCCTTTTGTGCCATTTCGCTCTCTGATTGCTTCCCACCCATACCCCTGTATGCTCTCTGATGTCATTGTATACTCTCTGGCACGTTTTGTCAAACATCGTTTCCACGCCCACCTGCGCCTCACATCAGCCTCAAAATCCGTCCAGGGCCTATCGTCCTCCACAACCGTTTCTGGTATAATAGCAGGTGAACCCGAGCACAAGAAAGGATTGCGACCCATGAAACAATCCTCTGCCAGCCGCTGGATGCAGAGCCCCAACTATGGCCGGGCTATCGCCAGCCGGTTCGCCCGTTACTCGGCCCGCTATTACCGCGTCATCATCGCCGTGCTGGTGGTGACATTGCTCGTCCTGGAAGCTGCACGCGCCCCTCTATTCCCGAAGGCGCTGACCGCTGGCGGTGTTCTGCTTTACGCCATCTACGTCGGCGGGCGATTGCTTCTCCCGTCCCGCTGCATGCCGCGCTACTACACCGGCCGCGTCCAATTCGCGCGCGCCCAGGCCGGCATCCTGAGCCTGACCGTCCTTCTGGGAGGCTATGCCATCTCTCGCCAATCCACCTCCCTGTGGTTACTCTATCTCCTGGCAGTAACGATCATCGGCGAGCACTGCCACACGCCGGAGCTTTTGCTCAGTGTAGGCGAAATCGCCCTTCTGTTGATTGGATTAGGCTACGTGGGCAGCGGTCTCTCTCTCGCCGTCTATCTCAGCTTCAGCCCTGCGCTTGTCACGGCCTCACTCCAGGCCATTGTCATCTTGCTCCTTGCCTTCCTGTTGCACTACATGGTGCGTAACGTGGAGGCACGCGATACTTCCATTGCCCGCTACCGGAAGATGCTGGACGCTCTGGTGTTCAATATCCGCTCACTGCACGACCCGCAAGCAGCCCGCGCGTTGGTGCTGAATATCTGCCAGACAATGTGCGCTGCACGTTGCTGCTCAATCTGGTCGCTTGACCCACAGGCCGGCAGGTTAGTTCTCGCCGCCTGTACGAGTGGGGATGGTGGACACCTTGATTGTCCAGCCGTGGACAATCATGCGCCGATTGGGTTTTCGATATCGCTGGACGATGACCGGCTGCCGGCGTGCGTGGCCAACACTGGCCGGCCGCATTTCGCATCCCGGGCCGATAATCCGCCGCGCCATTTGGCCGACGCGCTCCCTGCTCCACGTCCATTTCTCCCTCACGCCCGCCTGGAAGTGGGAATCCCCATTCCTGACTTTCAACCTCACCAGGCGGTCTCGCTTGCTGTGATGTGTCTGGCCTTTGAGTGCCCTATGAAACACGAGGAAATGAGGCAAAAATACGATGTTATCTCCGAACTGGCGCGCTACATGACTCCCATCCTCTACCATGCCAGCCTGCTGGAACAGTACCAGGCGCTGCAGCAGTTGGCCCGGACTGTCACTTATAGCCTCAATCGTGACCGGGTCCTCGACACGCTGCTGGAACTGGTCACCAGTGTATTTGGTTTCGATTTTGCCACCGTCTCGCTCATGGACGAGGTGCAGGGTGTGATCCGTTCCGTTCGCGGGCGAAATGTGCCTGATGAGTGGATCGCCATGGCGGTACACCCCCTGGATAGCAACGACATCCAGGCTGATATCATCCGTACCGGCCGCACCGAAATACTGACTGGCTGGGACGACCGCTTTGACCGGCGCATTTGGGAACGGTTCGGGCACCAGGACATGGTGCGCGTCTTTGTGCCAATGGTCACGGCCGACCCGGCCACGGGCCAGGAGAAGCACATCGGCATGCTGGAAGCGGGCTATCGCAAGGGCAAACGCGAGTGTATCACCTGGGAGCAGGTGAACCTGTTGAGCCCCTTCGTGGATCAGGCGGCCATAGCCGTTGTCAATGCTCGCCTCTACGCGCAAAAGCAATCCACGGCCGAGGCATTGACCGCCCTCCACCACGGTGGGCAGGCCATCCAATCGGCGGTCTGGCAACCCAGGCGACTCTTGGAGCAGATCGGCAGTAGCGCTGAGCAGGTCCTGGGAGCTGACATCGTCCTTTTGTTCGGATACGAAGAGGGCCGTCACCAGGTAGAACTTTTGTTTATCGGCGGTGACGTCCGAGGCAAAGGTGAACCGTCCCCTCGTCTGGACGAAGGGAACATCCTGGATGCGATCATCCGGGAGCGCAGGCCGTTCTACTATCCCGATGCACAGCGTGAGCCACTGTTGGTGGGATACGGCGGCGCCGATGGTCAGCGCCGGCGCACGTTCACCCAACGTCAGGATGTCGTCTCTTTCGCTGGCGTGCCGTTGCTGAGCGGTGAGGAATTGCTCGGCATCATGTGCGTGAACTATCGCAGCCGTCACTGCTTCCTGGAGGACGAACGTCGCATCATTGAGCTGTTTGCCCAACAGGCCGCCACTGCCCTGCAGGGCGTCCACCTGCGCGAGCAAGACCACAAACTGACGGTAGCCCAGGAACGTACCGTCTTTTCCCGCGAGTTGCATCATTCCGTTTCACACGACCTTTTCGCTACTGCCCTCAAAGCACGTACCGCTTTGCACCACCTGGGCACACAAGATGGGCGGGTAGCCCGCGAACTGCGTGATATTCTGGACATTGCGGAGAGTGCCAATCGGCAGCTTGGCTACCTGCTCTCAGAGTTCAGTGTCCCTGACCTTCACGACCAGGATTTCCGCGACGTACTGCGGGAAACGGCCGAGCGGATACGCCGATACTATGACATCAAGGTTCGTTGCGAAGGAAGTGGTGAGGCTGACATTCCCCCTCGGATTCACTTTGCGCTCTCGCGTATCATAAAAGAAGCGCTCAACAACGTCATCCGCCACGCCCATTGTCGGCACGTCACAATCTCCTACACGCTGTGCCAGGAGGAGATCGCCTTGGAGATCGCCGACGATGGCGTAGGGTTCGATCTGGAGCGCGTCTTGCACCGAGAGGACAAGTTTGGCATCAAGAATATGCAGGACTATGCCCGTGACCTGGGCGGTCACCTGGAACCACACTCGGCTGCCGGTCATGGCACGCGCATCGTGGTTCGCGTTCCTCTGCAAATTCTTTCAGAAGGGAGTTCGACGTGTGTGGCTCAAATACACCCTCAGTGATCAGCGTTATCATCGTTGACGATCATCCGATGACGGTGGATGGGCTGGCCGGTTACCTGGGGACGGCCAACGATATGGAGGTCGTTGGCCGTTCTGGTGACGGAGAGGAGGCCGTGGCTCTGGTGCAGGAGAAAGTGCCCGACGTCGTGTTGATGGACCTGGTACTGGAAGGTAGCGAGATTGACGGTATCGAGGCCACGCGGCGTATCACCAGCGTCAGTCCCAGCACCCAGGTCCTGGCACTGTCGGCTTACGACGACGATGAGCACGTCTTTCCAGCGCTCAAGGCCGGTGCTATGGGGTACGTGCTCAAAACGGCTTCCTCGGGTGAGATTCTCGACGCCATTCGCTCGGTGGCCCGCCGGCAGCCATTTCTCGACCGCCGTATCTACGACAAACTGCGCCAGTTCCTGGCTCAGGTACGGGAGGAGGTTCTGCTGCCTGAGCCCAGTCCCCGTCTCACGCCCCGTGAGCAGGAAATCTTGGACTTGTTGGCCGAAGGGTTGAGCAACCAGGAGATTGCCGCCCGGCTGGTCGTGAGCATCAAGACGGTCAAGACCCACGTCAGCAATATTTTGCAGAAACTACATCTTTCCGACCGCACCCAGGCCCGCTTCTGGGCGCTGCAGCAGAAAGCAAAGCCAGCGGGGGACAAACCCGCTCGCTGATAAAGTCTTGCCGCCCGGACGTCAACCTGCGGGCTGAATCCCAGCCCCGCAGGGGCTTTGCTCTTTCAGCGCGGGCTCGCACATCGTACCCGTACCCAGGCCAGGTCTTATGTCCCTCTCCTCTCACAGCTACTACTGCTCAGTACAGCATTTCATCCCCTGAGTTCAGCCCCCAGCTCCGTCTGCCACCCATAGCTTTTGCCCCCGTAATCCTGTACAATGACAGGCGAGCGGAGGTGAAAGATGATCAAGCGGTTTCGATGCTGGAAACGGGCCTGCCTGTTGGTTCTCTTGATCGTACTGCTACTCTGCGTCGCCCTGTGTATGGCAGCGATCTTCATAGCGGGGCGTGCGAGTGCGCAGGGCATAGAGCAATCCCCCCTCGACGTCCTCCTGCTCATTGACCATTCCAACTCCATGTGGGACAAGCGTGGCATCGGGTCGGACCCCGACTTGCTGCGCGTTCAGGCCGCCAACTTATTCATCGCCTACCTGGGCGTAGACGCGGCCCGGCCCGCGAACCGCCTGGGCGTCGTCCACTTTGGTGGGGAGAGCATCCTGGCCGTCCCGCTCACGCCGCTCGATAGCCCCGAGCGACGCCAGGGTATCCGCGCCGCCATCGCCGATCCCCAACGCCTGGGCTGGACCGACCCGCTGGCCGCGCTGCAACTGGCCTACGAGACCCTCTTCCCCCAGGGCCAGCGCGCCCCGGCCCGCCAGCCCGTCGTGATCCTGCTCAGCGACGGCAAGCCGGAGCTCTTCCCGGCCCCCTCTCCCGCTGAGCGTGCCGCCTACCTGGCCGACCTGCGGGCGCTGGTCGAGCGCTTCCGCGAGCACGGCTGTCCCATCTTCACCGTCGCGCTCTCGAACGAGGCGACCGATGCGGACCCCGAGATCCAGACCATCTACCGCAACCTGTGGCAGGAGATCGCCGCCCACACGCCACCGGCGGAGTATCACGAGGCGCGCACCGCCGCCGACCTGTTGCCCATCTACCACGCCGTCGTCGCCCGGCTGTCCGGCGTCGAGGCGGACACGCCAGTCGTCGAGACGGTCGTCGAAGGGCAGGCCCAGGAGACGATCACCGTCGAGGCCGGGCTGGCCCGGATGACGCTCGTCATCCTGCGCAGCGATCCGGCGTTGGAAGTCAGGCTGGTGCGGCCCGAGGGGGTACCGGCCCGGCCGGGTGACCCTGACGTACAGCACACCGGGACTGCGGGAGCCACCCATGAAGAGGTTTGGGCGATCCGCGATCCCCGTCCCGGGCGTTGGACGCTCGAATTCCAGGGGGACAGCACGGTGGTGGTGTGGCTGGACAGGGTCTCACAGGCGCGCACGAGTGTGCCAGCGTATGTGATCGAGGTGGCGACGGCGCCGGCCTACGTCCCGGCCGGCCACCCCCTAAATGTAGAAGTATCCGTGCGCGAGACCACGATGGGAGAAGTAGTGACCGGACCAGATTTGCAGGTCGTCGCCGAATTGCGCCGCGCCGGCTTCGCCGAGGCAAGCATCCTGGCGCGGGACGACGGGCTTGGCTGTGACGGAGCCGCGGGGGATGGCCGCCATTGCCTCACGCTGCCCGATCCTCCTCCAGGGGCCTGCACGCTCCGCCTGCGCGCGTTCCTGGATGGCGCAGAGATCGCCCGCCGCGAGAGCGCCTTCGAGGTGGTGCTGCCTCCAGCGGCAGATGCGCCCCCGGAGGTGATGCCGCTTGCGGTCCCCGTCACGGCCGAACGCCCCACACTGAGTGACGCTCACCCCGGCCTGGGCCGCGTCCTGCTCCTGGCGCTGCCGCTCGGGCTGGCGGTGGCAGGAGGCGTGGGTGGGTTGCTGGTCCGGCGACGTCGCAGCCGCGTGACGCTGGACGGCAGCCTGCGCGTGCTGGCAGCGCCTGCTGTGCCCTACCCTCGCCCCGGCCCTCTCCCTGGGAGGGAGCGTTCTCCCCTCCCTACGAGGGAGGGGCAGGGGGAGGGTGAAGTTCCCGAATGCACGACCGCTCACTCTCACCCCGGCCCTTCGACAGGCTCAGGGCAGGCTCCTCTCCCTGGGAGGGAGAGGGAGCACCCATTGGAGGGGAGCGTGCTGGACCTCCCGGCGGTGCCATCCGCCGTACTGGGCGGAACGGGCAAGGCGGCTGTGCCGCTGCCTGGCGAGTGTCCCCGCGTCGTGTTGCGCGCCGCCCGCACGCCGGATGGCGAGCGTGAAACGTGGGTCGCGCCGCTGGCGGGGGAGGAGGCCAGCGCAGTGGCGTTTAACGAGTGCCCCCTGGCGACGGCGCGGCGGCTGTGCGATGGCGACGTGCTGACGCTGGGGGCCTACCGTCTGCGCTACGAGAACCTGCGCCAGGCCGGCGCCCGCCGCGCCCGGCGCCGCCCGCAACGCACGACAGACTGGCTTGGAGGTGTGGGATGAAAGACACGCGAGAGGAACCAGAAACCGAACCAGAAACCAGGTTTTTCGGAAAAAACCTGGTTTCTACACCTGCTCGTCTGCGCCCGACGCTCGTGGTCGGCCTGGGCGGCACCGGGCATCAGATCGTGGCCCACCTCAAGGCCTGCCTGGTGCGCGCCTACGGCGACGTGCCGCTCGAACGCATCCGGCTGCTGGCGTTCGACACCGCCGACGAGACCTTCACCATCTCGCTCCACGGCCAGCCCTTGTGGCTGGAGCCGGACCGCGAGTTATTCCACATCGGGCACACGCCCGTGCCGAACATCGTGCGCCACATCGAGCGCCAGCCCGCCATCGCCGCGCGCCTGCCGTGTATCCAGTCCATCCCGCCAGTCGCGCTGCGGGCAGGGGCCAAGCAGGTGCGGCCGCTGGGGCTGCTGGCCTTCCTGTGGCGGTTCGACCAGATCGAGCGGCGCATCGCCGACGCCGTATGGGAACTGGCAGGCAAGGAGACGCTCAGCCGGCGGGCTGGCGCCACGCAGGGCATCAACGTGTTTATCTGCAACTCGCTCGTCGGCGGCACCGGCTCGGGCCTGTTCCTGGACGTGGCCTACCTGGTGCGGGCGATCTTTTCCGAACTGGGGAGCATGGGGGACTTTTGCTACGTCACGGGCGTGGGTGTGCTGCCCCAGGCCTTCCGTGGCATTGATGGGCCAAACATCGTCCCGAACGCCGTGGCTGCGCTGAAGGAACTGGGCTACTGCATGCAGCGCGGCGGCTTCGCGTGCCAGTACCCCGGCGGGCGCTTGCTAAGCTCGGCCGAGGCTCCGTTCAACCTGTACTACCTGGTGGACGGCGTGGACGAGCAGGGGTACACCTGGCGTGGGCTGGACCAACTGTGTGCCATGATCGCCACCGGGCTGTTCCTCCAGATCGGTTCGCAACTGGGCCGCAAGGGAGAAAACGATTTCGACAACGTGGACGGGGTGCTTGCGCAACAGACGCCCGACGGCGAAGGGACTTTCTGCGGCAGTTTCGGCATCGCCACGCTGTACTTTCCGGCCCGCGACGTGGCGGCCTGGTGCGCGGCCCGGCTGGCCGGCGCGGTGGTCGAGGCGGGGTTGCTTGGCCCGGCGGGCGAAGGGGAGGCCGAGGAAGGGGCCCAGGCGCTGCTGCGGGCCCACGCGCTCGACGGGCCGGCGCTGCTCCGCGAACTGGCGCAGGACGACGAGGGAGTGCCCCTGGCGATAGACCTGCGCCTGCCCGCCTGGCTGCAGCAGGCGCGCGACGTCCACGCCGCGCAAGAGTTGCCCCGCTACGTCCACGATTACCGCCAGATGCGGGTCGAAGGCGACTTTCACACCTGGATGCGGGCCAACAGTGCGGCGCTGCAGGAGCGCCTGGCCGGCGGGCTCGAGCGTTCCATAGCCGCCGTGCTGGCCGATGCGAGCGGCGGCGTGAACGTGGCGCTGGCGCTGACCGGCGCGCTGGACCGGCGGCTGGAGACACTGGAACGGGCGCTGGAGGCGCAGCGGGCGGCGGCCGAAGCGGAGCGCAACCAGGCGGAACTCGACCTGCAGGAGCACGAGCAAGCGCTGCGCCGGACGGCGGCCGGCGTGTCCATATTCCGTGGCCGGGCCATCGCCGCGGCGCGCGGGCGCTACGTCGAGGCGGCCGAACGCACCCTGCGGCAGGTGCTGGCCGGGATGCTGGTGGAGACGGCGCTGGCGCTGGTGGCCCGCCTGCGGCGCGCGCTGGCTGACCAGGCACAAGCGCTGGATGCGTTGCGCACGCGGCTGACGGCCGTGCGCCGCCGGCTGGCCGAAGAGGAGGCCGAGTTCCTGCAAGGTCTCGGCCGGGAGGAGGTGGCCTGCATCTGCCTGGCCGAAGCGGACTATTGTCGCGCGCTGTACGAACAGTACGCCCCGGCGGTGCAGGAGGCGCACGTGGAGTTGCTGGGCAGTGCGGCGCCGGCCGGATGGACCGCGCTGGGCGTGGACGAACTGGCCCACCTGTTCCGCAGCGGGGCGGCCCGTTTCTTCCGCGCCGTCGCCGCGCTGACGGTCGAGGACGCGCTGCGCACCCGGGCCGCGGAAACGTCGCCGCAGGCGTACCGGGAACGGCTGTTTCGCCTGGCTGCCCCCTCGTGGAATCTGGACGTGACCCGCCTGCAGGACGGCGTTGCCCAACTGCGCACCATCCAGGTGCTGGGAGTGCCCGAGGCTGGCATGACGATCCTGGCCGGGGACACGCCGGCCATCGTCTCTACCCACGATCCGACGACGGTGACCGCGTTCCTGGCAACGATCGGCGCGCCCTACAGCGTGCTCCAGCAATACGAGTCGTACGGACGGCAATACGAGGCCGCCCGTCGCGCCCGGCCGTTGCACGTGTTGACCCAGTTCCAGGTCGAGGACGAGCAGGCCAGGCTGGCCTTTGCGCTGGGCGCCGTGTTCGGGATGATCTTTAGCCGGGGCTTTTATTACTACTACCGGCCGGAAGATCCGCTCGACCCGCCGCTCAAACTGGGCAACGGGCTGGCCAACTCTGTCCGCCACTTTGCGCAGGCCGACACGCTGGCGCAGGAGGTGACGGTGCGCGTGGAGCGCGCGATCGAGGAGGCCGGCACGGCGAAAGCCATTTCTACCCTGACCGATTACTACAGCCGCGACGACGGCAGTGACAGCGATGGGAGTACCGCGCTGGACGCACTCGTCGCCGACCTGCGCAAGCGGGTGCGCGCCTACGCCGCCGAACTGCGCCAGGCCCAGCGGGCGATGGGAGTAGAGTGATGGAGCATACAGTCCGGCCTACGTTGGTCATCGGTATCGGAGAGTGGGGGGCGCAGGTGGCCGCGGCCTTTGCGCGGCGTGCGGCCAAACGTGCCGGGCCGTCGCCGCTGCTGCGCGCCGTGGCGCTCGTCGCCGATGGAATGGATCTGCCTGCCACGCTGACCCACGAACTGGAACAGGTCCGCCGCCTGGACACGGTGCAGGCCGCCCGGCAAGCCGGCTGGCGGGTGGAAGGTGCGCCCGGCAGCGAGGTCGCGCTGGTGGCCGCGCTGGACGATGAGCGGATCGGCCGGGCAGTGTCCGATGTGGCGCGCCTGTTGCACGAGCATTCTGAGCGTAACCTGGCGCGCCGGCTGGTGCTCAGTGCCATCCTGTGGGCGCCGCGGGGGGTGGAGGGAAGGGAGGGGAGGGAAGGAAGGGAAGGAAGGGAGGGAAGCCCTTTCACCGACCTGCTGCTGTTCGACGGGGGATGCTACCTGGTGAGCCAGGTAAACGCCGAGGGCTTGCTCGTGGGCAGCGGCGCAGAGCAGGCCGAGCGGGTGGCGGGTTGGCTCGTGCTGTGGGCCACGACGTCCCTGCCGTCCGTGCTCGACCGCATGCCACTCACTGAGGACGGCCGCTGCTTCGGTACGCTGGGGCTGGCCGGGTGGGAGTTCCCACTTGAGGCGCTCACGACGGCCATGGCCCGCCGCTGGCAGCACGAGGCCCTGAGCCGCTTGCTGGCGCCGTCCGATGTTGGCCCAGGGCTGGCCGCGGCCTTTCTGGAGCGCCACGGACGAATCAGCCCGCCCTGGTCGCCGGAGGCCCCTTTGCGCTTCCAGGTGGTAGGTGAGGACTGGACTGCGCCGCCGCTCGACCTGGTGCACACGTTGCCGATGGAGATAGACGAGGCGGTGCAAGGCGAAGGAGTGCGCCTGGGCGAGTTGTTCGCGCAGGGCGACGCAGCGCTCGACGCGCTGTGCGACGAGGGGCAGCACGCACTCGCCACAGAGGTGGACGCACTGCTGGACGGTCCCGGGCTGGGGGCCACCGTCGCGTTTCTGAATGCGCTGGAGGAGGCGGCGCGGCTGCGCACCGTCGAGTTGGAGCGGGAAGCCGAACGCTCCAGTGCCCGCGCGCACGAACTGGACGAACGGGCGCAGGAGGCCGGCCGCGTGCTTTCTGACCTGGCCGCCCGCTTTCCCCCCGTTGGGTTGCGCACGCTGGTGCGGCTGGCGCTGCGCCCCTGGCGGTGGCTGGACCTGTGGCTATCGTACCGCGAGATCAACCGGCGGGCGGGCGTGTACCTGGCCTATCGCCAGGGCCAATGGCTGTTCCGGGCCGAGGCGCGCCAGTACCAGTGGCAGGCCGCTTTCTGCGCGCGGCAGGCAGCGGCGGCCAAGGAGGAAAAGGACGCCGTAGGGCAATTGCGAACCTGCCTGGAACAGTTGCGCGTGCGCCTGGCCCCCGCTCCGGCACTCGAACAGGCGCTTGCCCGCGCGCTTGAAACCGCCGCCCTACCCACTGCCCTGGCTGACCACTTCTACCGGCAGGTAGCGGGCAGTGGTGGAGCCACGTTGGCGGGAGTAGTTGCGATCTATGGCCCTCTCTCCCGCTGGGTGCGCGAAGGTCACGACGTCGAGACGCTGAGCCTCGTTCTGGCGGAGCATGCCCGGGGAGAGTTTGATTTCCTGGCCGAAATACGCCTGGACGAGCTACTGGCGCGTACGTACGACGAGGTGGAGTTGCGCCGTCGCCTGGCGGCGCTCGTGCATGCGGCCGCGCCCTGGTGGGCGTGCGACGAGGCGGCGCTAAGTGCAGAGGAACGGGCGTGCCTCCATCGGCTGACGCTGGTCGGCCTGCCTCAGGCGGGCGATTCGCTGCTGGCGGACCTGCTGAATGACCGGTTGCTGGCGTGCTTTTCGACCGGCGACGACCACCAGGTCGTCGTGGCCCAGGTCATCCAGGGGCTGTCGCTCACGGCGCTAGAGAGGCAAGCGGAGTCCCGCACTGGGGAGACAAGCGGAGTCCCGAACTTGTTCGGGCGGTCGGGGGAAAGCCCCCAACGAGTTGGGGACTCCGGGTCAGGGGAGCGAGCGGAGTCCCGAACTTGTTCGGGCGGTCG
>Ga0172364_10004188_pt1 | contig 11472 bp, 7 predicted proteins | sample LakKivSesite10cm_FD_114545 | JGI IMG/M metagenome (GOLD analysis project Ga0172364, IMG submission 114545) | Sediment microbial communities from Lake Kivu, Rwanda - Sediment site 10cm | ecosystem: Environmental > Aquatic > Freshwater > Lake > Sediment | place: Rwanda: Western Province, Lake Kivu... | reverse complement strand
TAGTCAACTTGGACGTATGTTTCGCTGACTTCATCGTAACTATAGATGTATATTCCGCTGCTTGCAGTCGCTATTATGTCTAGTTTGCCGTCGCCTGTTACGTCTCCAACTTTTGGAGGCTCGTTACAAACTACTGGAAGAGTGGCATCTAGTTTCCATGCGTACAGGTCCCAGATTTTCGGGTTTGTGCTTCGGCACGCTATTATTTCTAGGTTCCCATCAAAGTCGACGTCAGCGATTGTCGGTTGCGAGTGGCTTGCTGAGTAGCCGGATAATATCTTTCTATTTTTACCGCCAGTTGTAAGGACACTTCCTGTTAGAGCATTGTAAACTGCAAGGCCGCCGCTGCCAGTGCTTTGATGGGTCACAATTACGTCTAGTATTCCGTCTTTATCGACATCAGCAAGCATTGGAGTTTGGCTGCTACATGTAATATCAGAGTCATTCCATATACGCGTTAATGTGTATGGGTCAAGGCAACTGACTCCCCACTCACCATTAATGTAAGGTTCTTCAGGTGTGGGTGCTGATCTGTAACCATAGCGTCTATCACCTTGATAAAGTTCAAATATCCCATCAAAATTAGCGTCGCCAATTGTTAGTCCTCCCGAGCACGGATGCCAACTTTCATTATTTTGGCGTAATATCTTTCCATCATAACTCAACACGGTGAAATAGTCATCTCCAATGTAGGGGCCTTGGCCAGAAGATACAAAGATTTCGCAGAACCCGTCACCATCAATATCGGCGACGGGGCTGAAAAGACTATAGGAAGAAACAGCGGTGTTCTGCCAGTATATTGACCCATTACTTCCATGCAAAACTGTTGGGTAGCTACCAGAGATCACTATTTCTAGAAGCCCATCATTATTGATGTCAACTATTTCAAATGGAGTGTGCCTTGTTACTCCTCCAACTGTAACTTGCCATACAATGTTTCCAGTAGCGCCTTCTAACGCTGTTACAGTACCTGTCCCACGATATCTTGGGTCATCACTTGAGCCCCCTGTAACTACTATCTCTAGTTTGCCATCACCGTTGATGTCTGCAGCGAGTGGACCGATGTATGTTTGTGCGTTTGATCCGAGGCTTCTTGTCCATTTTGCTGTTAGTCCAGGTGATGCAAAAACGGATTGTATGTTTATGGATAGGAAGATGAAGTTAGCTAGAAGAAGTATGGTGAATGTGGAGCCTAATATTTTTCGGTTTACGGATTTTTTAAATAAACTCATGTTGTCAACTACTCCTTTCTCCGACTATTAGTCTAATTTATAGTTGGATTCATTAGATTTAAGTCTTCTAGTGCTGTATAAACATATATGGAATACACTTCTAGAAAGTAGTTTACTGTCGTGCACGTATCTAGTGAATTTTCCTCAAACTTAAATTTAGGAAGACAAAGATTTTCAGACTGTATTAATGTTGAACATGAAAACAAGAATGTTTATTATATCGTAATTTATCCGATATCTGTAGGTTGAGAACAATGCTTCACTATCATAAAAAAGTAGTATGGACTACTTTTCTGTTGATTATTCTTGCTTTTTCCGTAGCATCGGCAAGTTTTGGTTTCCAGTCTTCTAGTGCCATTTCCTCTAGTGGTACAATTAGTTATTGGCCGCGCGTGGACATAACAGTAGATATCAGCAAAGTGATAGGTGTAAACAATTTGAGTTTGGGTTTTCAGCTTGACCACAGTTCATGGATAGGTTTCATAAATTATCCTCAACGTCGGCAATTAGCTCAGGATGGAGGCTTTAAGCTTATCCGTGTTTTTGATTTTAGGCCTACTAATCCTCGGCTTATGCCTTGCACTTATTGGAATGAATCGACTAAGACTGGAACGTGGGATTGGGCGAATGTTGATACGCTTGTGCAAAAGATTTTTGAGATTGGAGCAGAACCACTTTTCTGTCTTGGTTATGCGAGACCAAATATACAGAATTATATTCCGCCCGGAATGGCCGTAAATCCTAACACTCAGCTACCTTATCCTGACAGTTACGCGGCATACGCGGCTGAATGGGTTAAACATTTCAAGGAGCTGGACTTACATGTCTGCTATTATCAAATCATGAACGAACCTGCAACATATTTTGGATGGGCTCCTAACCAAACTAAACTAAGCTATTATGTGGAAGTTTGGAATGCTGCCGCGAGAGCTATGCGGGCGATAAATCCTAATGTTAGGCTCAGCCAAGACTGCGTTACTCGAAAGGGAGTTTTGGAGTATTGGATACAATATGGAGATGATATTGACTTTTTGGATTTTCATAAATACGACCATTATGGCAGTGAAACATGGGTTGACGACGTAGTAGTCTTAGCGCGTGCGGAAACACGATATTTTGAAACTGGGTCGACTGCGTGGGGTGTAGAAGATGCCCGTCGAATGTGGTATAATGCTCGTGGAAAATGGCTTCCCGTTATTAATTCCGAGAGCAACTTGAACCCGACCTGGGAAAAGGGAACAGATCCTAGAATACAGCAGATGCTTGGTGCAGTTTGGACTACTTTGGTATTGAGAACAGGGATTCTCAAAGGATTAAGCTATAATGTTTATTTTGAGTTCTCAAGTAGTGCTTCATATGGAAAAACTACGGAAACTGGAGGATACGGCTTTGGAATGGTTAATAGCGACAATAACAAGCCGTGGTATCCATATTACGTTCATTACATGATTGGCAATAGTCTAAGTGTCGGTGACTTGATTGTGGAAACCATCTGTAGTTCTGATGATGTGAGAACTCTCTCATGGATTCACAATCAAATTTTAAATATACTTGCTATTTGCAAAGTCGACGAGCCTAGAACTTTAAGCTTACATGGGTTTGAGGGGCAGTTGAATATTTCTAAAATTGATAATACTATTTCATGGGAAAACCCAAGTGTGCAAAATCAAATAATGAATGCAAGTGAGTCCTTAGTCCTTAATGGCTATACGGTTGCTTTGATTCAATTAAGACTTAATGTTTAAAAAGAGCGCTATCATTAAGCTTTCTTCAAAATAAACAATTTTTGCAAGCTGCGATTCTTAAGCAAATCTCGCAAGCTTAAATCTAGAGGTAAGGAAAGGAGTACCGCCAAGTTTACTAAGAAGTAATAAATTACTTTGCTAACTCTTATCTTTAAAGGGAGTGGTTTTGCTTCAAGCTGCCATTTGTATATTCCTTCTTTTTTAAAGATTTTCTTCTTGATCGCGGATAGCGCGCCTAGAAGTAAATGAAAATCAACCCCCTTTAATTTCTCTAATTTTAGTCCCGTCTCCTCGAAAATATTTTTCCAATCTTGTGTTGATCTAAAAGTTGTTGGAAAATCTGAGGATGTAAGCTTGGATGTCTGAGGTGAGGCTTCTAGAATTAACGCGTTGCTTGCTTTTTTAATTACCCGTGCAATTTCGCAAACGCTTCTCCTAAAGTCATCCTCATAAGTTATGTGTTGCAGGACTGTGACGCTTAAAGCAAAGTCAAAACTTGAATCCTTGAATGGCAGATACGACGCAGAAGATACCACAAATTCACATGTTTTTCCTTTTTGCCGTAGCCTCTTTTTGGCTTGAAATATCATATTCCTTGAAATGTCTATGCCTACAACGTTGGCACCACGATCTAGAAGCCTCAGGATCCATCTTCCCACCCCACACCCTATGTCTAAACCAAATGACCACCTGAGATTCTCTAAAAATGGGGTCAAGCATGTTCTTTGAAGAAAATCTGCATATTTATTAAACCATCCATAGGCTGTGGGATTACAAACTGCCTTGATACTGTCATCTGCAAATCGTTCTGCGGTTTTTTCCCAAAAGTCTCTTTTATCTGACATGTTTTGACAACCCCATTTCCATGAATTACGGATTTCCATTTTCTAAAGAAGCTATAACCACAATGCCGTTGTCATAAAGCCGATTGTGGGATACGCTGAAATTGTAGGCAGCCATATAGGCTTCTTGAGGATGGTAAATTGAGGGGTATGTAACTCCTGCAATGTTAAAGATCAAGAGACTCCGGTATGGAAAACGAGCGAACGGTTTAGTTAAAGTTGTCTCGTCCAAAAACCGTTTCTCATACTGCGAATCTGGAAGGAACCTACCTATGCGATTAAATGTTTTATAATCCGCTACAATTCCACCAGTTTGGTAATAAGAATTCAAAAAGTCGGCGAGAACGTATATGCCGGTGGAACCTAATCTAACATCTTCTACAGCGATGATAGGGTCATATGTGTTTTTAGGACGAACTTCGTAAAGTGTACGCATAGATGACAGTATCAAAAGTATGATTATAATAGGCATTAGTGCTTTTCGCGATTCTATGCAAGAAATGAATTTTTTCGATAAGAAAGAGAACGGCAAAAGCAAGGACAAGAGTACAAGCGTTATTGTCCTTATATCAGAGAATGGTGTTTCAGGCCTTACGGAGGCCCCAATGTATGATATAGTCGCTATGCAAAGCCATAAAAGCAGGCACACTATTATTGATCGGTGTACACTTTCCTTGCTCATTATCACTCGATTGCTTCGCTTTACCCAAACAAGTATAGACACCATTACTATTATTATAGAAATTGTAACCAAAGAAAGATGGGTTAATGAGGATATCAATAAATCTTCGTAAGTGCGTGTGCTTGCTCTTTGCCATGGAATTGTTCGCTCCGGTAGTTGACCTGAGATCAATTCATTTATGAATCCAACGAAACCACTAATAGCAGATGCTGTATACCGCTTTAATGACAATGTGTAGAGTTCTGCACAAAATATAAGGTAGGCTAGCGGGATTATTGAAAAAAGAATAAATTCTTTCTTTCTTAGAACTGCATATACCAGAAAATACGGAATTAGTATAAGGATTCCGTTAGTGTCTCCAAACGTGATTCCGAGAATAAGCAATAGCAAAACGATGCTTTCAGTTACTTTCGTAAATTCTTTTTTGGTAATAAACCATAATGCTATAACGGTCAAAAGAGTTGAAAAATATATTGCATATCCGCTGCGTTCGGAATATACAAAAGATACCAGTGCAAATGAAATCAAGGGAAACATCAGATTGGTTAACACTTTTCTTTGATAGCCGATTTCGATGCGCTGTGTTAATGTTTTATAAAATAAAATCCCAATAAGAGCTGATAAGGACCCAAATAGCAAAAGCGAAATGCACACGGCTAGATCGGACGAAAATCCTCCTACATCACATAATATGTGCAGAACCACGGGTTGCAAAAAGAAATAGGAATGCGCAGAATCAAACACTAAATGACCAGAAATATCATATTGTCGACTTAGAAGAATTGTTTCCAGATTACGTGTGTTATCTAAAAAGTATGGTGTATTGAGTGATGAACGCCAAATGAGGTAAAAAATAGATGAAAGAAATAAAGTAATCCAGATGAATTTCTTTTTTGCTTTCGGTTCGATGGAAAGTTCAATTTGGAAAAGTGTGATTAGGAAAACAAAAAAAGTAATCAATAAAGTGATCCTTGACAGTAATGAAGAGACAACGTAACAAAACAAATTTCCAATAATTAGGCCTAAGCAGATAACCGCAAGGAAACTTGAGACTGCTGAACTTTTTACCTTATTTACATTAACCAAGTTATTCCATCCAGTATAAAATTATGTTGCAATTTTGTTACATAAATCTAAAAATTTTTGCAGAGTTTTTTCATTTGAAAATCTTTTCCTAAACCGTTCTCTATTGCTTAAACAAAGATCAAACACATCACTAATACTTAAGCCATTTATGTAATCTATTTTTTCCGCAAGTTGCACAGCGTTACCTGTATCAAAAAGGAAAACCCCCTTACATCCTTCCATTAACTCAAGCATTCCTCCAATATTAGAAGCAATGATTAATCTTCCCCGCAATAAGGATTCAGCGGCAACATAGCTAAAAGTTTCAGCAAATGTTGACGGTATTATGACTGCTTTAATTTTTCGGTAAATTTCATCTAGCTCTCTGTATCGAAGTTTGCCATAGAGGATAAATCTAAATTTGTCAAATAGATCAGCATCGTAATGTTTGTTATTAATAAACTTAGTTGCATATACATTAACAAGTTTCAACTTTTTAGCTCTTCGATGATGTAATGCTCTTAATAAAACATGAAAACCTCTAGCGTAACTAGGCCCACCAAAATATCCAAAACCATCACCATTAATTTCTGTAAAGGGTAATGAAGGTAACGGATTATAGATTACATGAATCTTCTTACTAACTGAAGGGGCATGCTTAACTAATAAATCCCTATGAGTGTTAGAAACACAAATAATAGCATCCGCACATTCAATGAAGCATTTCAAAATCCGCCATACTGTTAAATTGAGAAAGACCGAGCTCGTTGTCCTAAATAAATTTTTCTTAACACTTTCATAAGCATATATACAGCCGGCAGAGCAAAATTTACCTTTTCTGCAGATCCCATAACGTCTTGAATCATATAAGAGAGCTAATGGACAAATAGAAATATAATCATGAAGATGCACGATTACAGGTTTACGTAATGCCTTAGCCAAAGGAATAGCAGAAAACCAATATCTTGGAATATAAACGATGTCAGCTTGTTTTATCAGTTTTCTCATAAAACTAGAGGTAAGAATGTCAAGCCTTCGCAAAGTTGAATATTTAACGCTTTTTTTACTAAGCAAAGGTAACCTGTATATCATCAAGTTATTCTTTCTCGAAACCTCTGGTTCTCCAGTAAACCTATTTGTAACTATGGTCACATTTATTCCTGCTTTTTTCAAAAGTTCAGCGTACAAATAAGTAGCAAGTTCGCTACCACTTCCATGAGGATATAATAATTCACACAGCATTAATATGTTCAATCTTATTAACCCCCCAAATCATTAGACCACTTCAAATAACATGTAATTGGGAGAGTTATAACCCGTTATCCCGCCTCTTTATTTCTCTGAAATATTCTGTTATAAACTTTATAATAGACCTCAGTTGTACTCTATTAAAAACCGCCTTTTTTAATCTCTAATAACTAATAATAAACTGATGTGATATATAAAATTCCAAAATCGCTTCATTAAATTTTTTAAGGTATTCATAGAAATAGATTTGAAAATCTCGCATAATAATTACAACCTTCTTTTTAAGCCAGTTTTTGCTATTAGAACCCGATGAAAATTACTTAAAAATTTTAAGCCTTTATAGTATCGCTTCAGCTCATTTTGCAGAGCATAACCTATAGCAACAGTCTTGAAATAGAATGATTCATGAAGTAACCTCTTCTAAGGGATATACGCTTTCAAATGTAAAGAGCCTCTAATCTTTTTACGATATCGTCCCAGTCCAAGATTTTAATGCCAATCCATTTCTTTGAAGTGACATCTTTGTTGATATTGCTCCCAAGAACATAATTAATACGATCCACCAACTCATTAACTTTAATTGGGTAACTTAGACCAAAGCAGGTTTCGTTATCGATCCATTCAACTAAAGCAGAGTTTCTTGACACTATGCAAGGAACCCCAGCTGCTAAGGCTTCGGCTACCACGATTGCATAGGATTCATATTGAGAAGGCAGTACAAAAACATCAGCATTAATGTACTTTTGAACCAGTTCTTTTCGGGGTATATTCTCATAAAATCTAACTCTGCTGTGAACTTTTAGTTTTCTTGCCTTTTCAATTAGGCTTTGTTTTGCTGGTCCGGTACCGACGATTTCCAAGACTATATCACTCTTTAATTTAGGTAACGCCTCAATAAGATAATGCACACCTTTATACCAATGTAATCGTCCAACGAACAAGATATGCTTAACATCGCTCTCGCTCTTTTTTAAACCTTCAAAATCTCTTAAATCGACCCCGCATGGAATCACGAGAACTTTGTCTTTGCTAATGTCAAAATGTTTAAGAAAATAATCTTTTTCGTAATTGGAGCTTACGATAATTTTATCTGCAAACTTGAGTGTTCTTTCTCCAAATGGTTTAAACATTTTTATAATAAAACCACGAAATTGAGAAACACCGAGTCCTCCTAAATGCGTCGATACAATAAATCTCTTTTTTCGGGCTAAGGTCGAAAAATGCACCGGAAAAGCCTGATAGCAGTGCCCATGAACCACATCAAATTCAGCCTTTCTTAACCGCAAAAGCATATCCAAGGAAAAAAAGTAAGCACCACCTGGCGCTATACGCCTAAACCTCTCAACCTTAACACCATTCACAACCTCAAAACGAGGCAAACTACCAGGATTAGTCGCAAAAACAGTCACATCATGTCTTTTCGCAAGCCTTTCCGAAATATTACGAACATAAACAGAAACGCCCCCACCCTTATCAGCCACATAAGGACCCATATAAACCTGTAAAATCCTCATCCAACCCACCAAGACAAAAATGAAATTAGATCTTCACTTCTGAAACTACTGCCATCAGTTTGCCAGACTTATCTAGTGGCAACTCATCCACAAACTTCACATCAATTTCTATATCGTCACCAAAACCAAGCGTATGCCTAACATGCCCAACAAGCTCATTCGCAAAAACGCTCTCGTTGACTTTTTTATCTAGCTGGACAAAAACCTCAAACCAATCCACCCGCTTCTGGACAACCCTATATCGCATAATATTTTCAGAAAAACCGCATATAGCGTTAGTAAAAACCCTAGGCGATACTAAACGATTGCCAGGTAAAACCAGAAAAGAATCCTTACGACCTTCAACAACCTCCATTAAAGGCAAGGTTCTGTCACAAGTGCACTCATCATCTGACGGAACACCAACATCACCAATCGCGTATCGAATAAGCGGCATAGCATAATTAAACAAACTCGTATAAACAACCTCACCACGCTCACCCGCCGCAACAGCCTCACCATCCTCATCCACAAACTCCATAACCACACTATCCACATCCATATGATACCCAACCCTCTCAGGACACTGCCAAGCACTTCTATCAATCTCTGCACAGCCAAACTGGTCCAAATAAGGCGCATCAAAAACTTCCTCCATAAACCTACGCGAAGCAACATCAATCAAATCAGCCGTGCCAAAAACAATCCTAGGCCTAATCGCCTTTATTCCACGCCTATCCAACTCCTTAGCAACCAAAAACAAAGCCCCAGAATACCCGTCCAAAACGTCAGGCTTCAACCCACCAATAACCCTAACCTGCTCATCAACACCCATAAACACCGACACACAAGTCTGAGCATAAACCCCAAGCCTACGCTGAACCCCCGTAGTATCGTGAAAATGATGAGGCGCAGTGACCACAACCCAACGATCCCTAGGTCGCTGACCACAACTAATATTCGCCCTCATATAAATCGCCTTCCGCCACTCATCCTCACGACCACAAACATACGTCGTAAAAGGCTCACCAGTAGATCCACTAGTCCTAATCGCCTTTAACCGATCAACGTCAAATTCAACAGAAACACGTTGCCGTGCAGGCACCTGCCTAAACTCACTCTTCCTAACCAAAGGCAACTTCGACAAATCATCCAAACTCCTAACATCATCAGGCTTAACACCAGCACTCCTAAACTTCTCATGATAGAAAGAAACATTCTCATAAGCATACCTAACAACAGTCCTAAGCCGCTTCTCCTGATACCGACGTAGCTTGTCCTTATCCCAGTAAAGCCGTCGCCTAGCACCTGCTAAATAGTACAATAGCCTAGCAAAGTTTACCATAAAACCGCCCTAACCAACAACCTCATCTATCTTGCGACAAATATCCTCTACAATCCTAACGTTATCTCTAGCATCCTCTTCACTGACAGGCAATTTGCCATCCTTCTCAACAGCACGCACAAACGCCTCAAGAAAACCATAATGCGCACTAACCTTCTCTCCCCCAGATAAAGCAGTAAAAGAGTTAGAAGCCGTGGTTCCAATCAACGAAAGAAACTGAGACGCCAAACTCAAATTACCCCTACCTACCGAATACGGATCTTCAGTACGCGGTTTATATTTAATAACGCTTCTTCCCCACAAATCAACCTGCAAACCTATCTTACTCCCAAAAACATAAAGCGAATCCCCATGAAAAGGAGAATTACAAGAAGCAACAACCAAACCAACGCCATTATCCCCTTCAACCAAAACCCTAAGCTCATCAGCTTTCATCCAAGAAAAACCACCAAGACGCATAGCCAAAACACTAGAAGGCACAGCATTCTTCAAAAACGCCTGCAACAAATAAACAGGATGCGGCAAAATCTCGAAGAAAATCCCACCAGGCAATTTGTGACACCAATGCTCACCATTCAAACACATATAATTATCCCTACGAACAAAAGTACCAACATCAACACTCAGCACGTCACCAACCGCACCAGCTTTAACAAGACGAAAAGCCTTCTGAAAAGCAGGATTAAACAAGTTCTGGTGCACAACACAAAGTTTCACGCCTTTACGCTTGGCGACACTATACATCTCATCAACTTCTTTAATGCTAATCCCTAAAGGCTTCTCTACAAGCACGTGGCAGCCAGCCTCCATAGCCTCAACAGCTAAAGGAAAATGCGTCGTAGGTGGAGTGCAGACATCAACAACATCCACTCCAGCCCTAAGCATATCCGAAAGACTGGTAAAACAGTTTTTAACGCCGAACTCTCGGGCAACATCTTGCGCAACCGTCTCCACTTTATCGCAGATAGCAAAAACATCAACACCCTTAATTTTCTTAAAAATAGGAACATGCCTATGCTTAACAATATGCCCTCCGCCAACAACACCAATTTTCAGCATTTGTATCCATCCAAAATATAATATCTTATAAAGGTTTAAACAGAGTCTTTTAAATGCCAGCGTGCAACTTTCTTTAATATCAGCATATAACCTAAAGGAATGACGCTCAGTATTCCCAATTTTAAAGCAGTCTTGTAAAAGAAGCGCAGTTTTGACCAAATAATAACGGGTGGGTAAACCACTTTCCTTATACAAAATTCGCATTCAAGCCCAACCCGCAAAATCATATTCTTTAATTGTCCTATTGAAGGGACATTTATTTTACCAAGTCCCTCGTGTCCAAATTTCTTAAAAAACCTGCCTCTAACTTTAAGAGGAACGAAAAAAGCAAAAGGCAAACCGGAATGCAGCTCTATTGGAAAAAATTTGTTAGGAATCTGAATAATTAAATATCCATTTGCTTTCAGCAAACGAAACACATCTTTTATTACAGCCTCTTGATTCGAAACATGCTCTATAACTGAAAACAGCGATATCATATCAAACACTTCATCTCTAAATGGCAAAAAACGGGCATCCGCAACAACCATATGTACATTATCTACATCCCTTAGAACATTGTTTTCAGGAAAATGCAAATCCACAACCAAAATGTCATGAGCATCCCTTCCAAAGGCAAGCGAATTATAACCTAAACCAGCACCAACATCTAAATAACGAATAGATACAAAATCACGAACTGCCTCTGCAAATAAACTTTTCAAGTACTTCGCTCTTTCACCTGCAGACATCCCAAGACTTTTCCATATCTCGCGAGAGAG
>Ga0172364_10004186_pt1 | contig 11477 bp, 10 predicted proteins | sample LakKivSesite10cm_FD_114545 | JGI IMG/M metagenome (GOLD analysis project Ga0172364, IMG submission 114545) | Sediment microbial communities from Lake Kivu, Rwanda - Sediment site 10cm | ecosystem: Environmental > Aquatic > Freshwater > Lake > Sediment | place: Rwanda: Western Province, Lake... | reverse complement strand
GTACGTGATAATGTCCAAGTCCGGGCTGATGTGCAGGCCGTAGAGTTCGAAATCGTCACCCGTGTTGCCTACGATCAAGAGATCGTTGAGCGGGACGACTTGAACGAGTCCTCTCAGCAGTTTGGCGGCACCGACTCCTCCAGCGAGAGCGACGACCGGTCTCATAGGCAATCACTTGTAAGCTCGGTTCTGACCTCATAAGCATAGCGTTTACCTTGACTCTTAAAAGCGCCGCTCACGTAAGGCTCATCATGAGGGCGTTAACTTGGAACTTACTCAGGTCATAACGTCTCGAAGAAGCATCAGAAAATTCAAACCTCAAAGAGTTCCACGCGATGTCATCCGTTCAATTCTGGATCTGGCTCGGTGGGCGCCGTCGGCTCACAATGCGCAACCGTGGCGCCTGATCGTGATCGATGACTACGAAGTGAAAGGGAGATTAGCAGTGGAGATAGGCAAGGTCTGGCTATCAGACATGCTGAAGGACGGAGTCAGCCGAGACGAAGCTGAAACCTTGGTGAAACTCAGAACTTGGAACAGGATCACAAAAAGCCCAGTCGTCATAATTGCATGTTTAGACACAAAAGATGTGCGCAAATTTCCAGACGCTCGAAGACAGAAAGCGGAATACTTGATGGCGGTGCAGAGCGTTGCTACGTACGTACAAACATTGCTACTTGCAGCTTATGATCATGAACTTGGAGCGTGCTGGCTGTGCACTCCACTCTTCTGCCAGAGCGCCGTGAGAAAAGTGCTGAGTCTACCGGAAACGTTTGAACCGCAAGCCATGATCATAATCGGACTCCCAGACGAAAAACCCACACCGCCACAAAGAAAACCCCTACATGAATTCTTAAGGCTCAACCGTTGGCCGAGACCGAGAACCTGACGTTTAAACAGTTGCCGTTTACTTTCCCCTTGACAGTTTGACGAACAGCTTGACAGCGGCTTTTCTGGTCGGAGCATGTCAACTATAAAGGGTTCCCGCTTGTTATAGTTGTTGGGCCCCGTACGTTTTTTCAGCGTGTTTCAACCGGTGGTCTGACTGGGGTGTGAAGTCGATTTCGGTCAGGATGGAGACTCGGGGTTGGCGGAGTAGGCTTCGCGGTACCAGACGACGGTTTCGTTCTGTCCGATTACGTATCTGTCGGAGGCAACTTGACCGAATGTCCATCCGTAGGCTGAGTAACTCCACCACAGCCAGTATTTTCCGTCGGAGTTGGGCACGCTGTCTATGGCGTTTACGGAGGCGCCTGCTAGGCTTTCTGTGTAGTTTACTGAGACAGCGAGTTTGGTGAGGTCGAGCAGGGTGGAGCCGGCGTTGATTTTGGTTTCGTTTATCCAGCGGATAGCGGTTCCGTTGCCGTAGTTGATGCCGAGGTTGGCCGTGATTTTGGTTTCTTTGACTTTGGATGAGAGGTCGCTGTACTGGTAATAGTAGTAGCCCGTGGTGAGCGATGATGCCGAAGCCCAGCAGAGCACGACTAGTGCCAGGAGAATCCACTTCTTCATCTGGAAGGGTTTGTCATTTTTTCACGACTTTTCTTAACGCTGTGATCGTTGGGACTGATAGGACTCCAAATATAATGAAGTTGGCTCCTTCATGTAGCACTGCGAAAGGTGCTCCGATGAGGATGACGACGATTACGAGCGTGCCGAAGACCGAGGCGTACACGGTGTTGGTGATCAAGTCGTAGAAGACTGTTGGGAGGAAGCCCATCGTTGCGAAAAGGATGCTGAGTCTCAGCCGTTGATTGCTGAGGCTCGTTGAGCAGCGTTTTCTCTAGTAAGCCGCCGGCTATGCCGTAGATGGTTTCGGCGAACATCGTTGCGACCCAGATTCGCGGATCGTAGATCGATCGTGTGGAAAATAGGTGCACTTTGTCAGAATCGAGTAGGAATTGATGGAAAAAGCGCATAGAATTCCGAACAGAGTAGCTGATTTGTCAAAGCAGGAATCAGTTTCAGAACTGCGATTGTCTTCTAGATTCCTCGCGTGTTCAAGCATGTCACTTACATATAGAAACGGTATTGCTGTTTGATTCCTTTGTCTCGGGGAATTAGGCCAAGTATGTCTCCAACCTTACGGGCACAGCTCAGGGTTATTGGCAGGTAGCAGCAATAATCAGTGGTATTCCAATCCAATCTTGTCAATGCAATGATTTCCTTTCCTATTTCATCCAACGATGTGTCGCCATAGTGTTCAGTTATCTCCAGAGGTCGCGGTACACGTGGACCTAGGTAAGCTCTCTGGTAAGGAACGTGGCCCTTTGTGTAGACTAGAAACGATTCGTTCCCAAGCTCTACACATGTTCCTCTGAGAACTGCCCGCTCACCATTTCGATAAAAGAAAACATCACGTCCATCACTAATTGAGATGAAGTCATACTTCGGTATGTCTTTGCTTGCTTTCAAGAAACCTGCGTACTCTGGCTCAAGGTATCTTGAAGTCTTGTGAATAACAATCCGATTGGGGTTCTGGTTATTGTGATGTTCCCTGTAGACGCTGATGGCGTCATCTAATATCTTGAAAGCATCTTCCTCCATGAGGTGCGGTTCTCCTAGTCTTCTTGTGTCCCATTTGAAACTGTTTCCGCGTACTACCATTCCTTCCCCTGTGTCGCTAAATACTTGAGCCAGGCTTGCGCACATGTTTTTCTCGCGCGTCGTTTGATCTAGGTAGAATGCAATACCTACATAGCAAGTGCCATCTCTGAGATATCCCGCTCTCCAAGGGAAGTGATTGGCTTTGTAGTACAGTGCAACAGCGAGATTCCATGCAAATGTGGAAGGGTCTTGTTTCTTCAATTCTCGTTCTGAGATCGTGCCATCCTCTCTAGCAATTATATCCAAAACGCTCTGAGTCAGTATCTGAGTAGGAACATCATATTCCAGGCATCTAGCTTTCAGTACACGTCGGAAATCCTGATGAACAGCCATATCTAGAAGATTCTTCACGCTTTCACTGAGTGGAGCTAGTGTTTGATGAGTTTCCACTAATTCCCTTATGCGTTTAGCCTCGCGCCTGTCAGCTGCCGTCAGTGTGATTTCTCTTCGAGTATTGGCCATTCCAGCACCACATTCCGCTTCGATTCTTTCGGGCTCATGACAGATTATTACATCTGGAACGGAAACCCGCCTGCAGATCACTCCAACTTTTTTGGCATAAAACTCAGCAGTTCTTCTAATTCTGTTCTCTGGATTTCTGATTTCAAGCAGCCGTTCCAGTTCCTTTGATAATATATCTTCGTTGTAATCGGATGACATAACAAGCTTACATCGAAAGGCCTTTTCAAATCCAGGGAAAGACTGTGCGGTGAAAGGCTTGGTTCCTGAACTTGGAACTACGTTTCTGTTCAAATACTCTAGGCATGATGTGGTATCTTGGATTCCTTTACCTGTGCTTACTATGCCTATTCTTATTGTATAGAGAACCTCAACTCTTGAATCACACGGACCATTGATGGATAGTCCGCGTTTTTGATCAATATCTTGTGTTCCGTGTCCAAAATAGAGGGGAGCTTCTTCAACATATTTCCCTTTGAACTTTATTGCAGGCTGTCTGGATACGACCGCATTATCGGATTTCATCACTGTTTGGGTCAAAGCAAACCACTATCCATTTCCTCAGACTCTTTGCCTTCCGACTCTACAATTTTCCCTGCAATCTTTTCAGAATAATCGGCGCTTGGCCTCTCATGCCATAAGCGTTTCCTATAATCGCCTTCGATGCCTCGGTTCATTGTAGCAAATACTGGCGTAGCTGAAATGGAGGCGTTTGCATTGCCTCCTAGAAAGAGATCAACCTTGTCTGAGCCTTTTGAGAGAATATAGATCCAAAATCTTACCTCATCGAGCACTGAATGGTTTCTCTGTCTGTTCATCCAACGCGAAGAGAGTGAAGACATTCGAGACGGAGAAACATTAGCTTTCATTCCGTCTTGTGTGAAATGCCAACCGGGTTGGACTTTCAGATAGGGCCATCTATCAATCATAGTGAAAGTAGCCTTGCATGATCTATGCACATAGTAGGGATTCTTTGTAGGAACTCTCTTGACCAAGAAACGTGTGTACTCGATTTTCCCAATCTTCCAATGGGCAAGTCTGGTCTGATTTTCCTTCTTCTCAAGCTGGAAGAACGTTTTCTTTGTATTCTTCCAATCGTAAGTCATACGGATTTGATTCTGCATGTGCGCTGTCATAGCTCGGTTCAGAAGCTCTATTATGACAGACGAATGTCTTCCAGCCATCATGTCTTCTGTGCGGATTTTTTCAGTTGACGGCTCCAAGCACAATTCACCAAATCTATATTGCGGATTTTGTAGGTTGGCAAAAGAGAAAATCTTGCATTCGTCTTCATCGAGCGCAAACGTTGGCAGTTCAACGTCTTCTCCCAACAATTTCCACACATCCTGCCGCCTCTTCACCTTTGCGTTTGCTATATGGATAAAGAAAGGAATCTGGAGGGTCGGAAAAATGTTGGATGCCAGCTCTTCATCTTGTGGGTCCGCTGTCATTGACGCGTTATTGAAAAGAGCCAGAGATGATGGGGCCGGAGGCTCTTTACCCATTAATTCACGCAGAGTTTGACCTTTGATCCGTGCAACAAGCTTTGCAAGTTCTCGTTCGAAGTTGGAATCAGTCGTGAAGTCCAACCATTTGAGGATGCGTATCGAAGGTGGAGGCTCGCATCTTCTTCGCATAATCGGAATAATTCTTCCCTTTAATCCAGATGGATCATCATAGACAGGGATCACGCGCTCTAAGGTGGTCCAGTTTGATTTCAGCCATTCAGGTGACATTATGAGTACTATGAAACGCGAGGAGGATTCAGCCTCTTCGATTTTGAGAAGAATATTGTCTCCAGGTTCAACATCCCATTCATCGAAGAATAGTTTGATCAACTCGCCCTTGATGTGTTGCCTCTCAATTCTGCTTGCTAGCTTTCTGGCAAATTTAAGATCCGCTTTGTTGTATGAAATGTAAACATCGTATTTGTACTCACGTGGATTCTGCAAAGAGCAAATGGCCTCCCTCAGTACAAATATAATCCGTAGTTGCCGCTATTAGGGAGTTTCGGTGTTTCCCACCATACGGCTTAGTCTTTCAGACGACCAGTCACGCGCAAACTGACTTAGCGCTGAAAGACCTAGGAATCGAAATCCGCGCGCTAAAGCCACCCCTTTTCCAATCTCTTTGTTCTCTCAAGCCTCTCTGTTATCATATCACTGTTCAGCTGCTACACCCGTTCAGACATTCATCAATCAAGGTAATGGAGACAGTTTCTGATTTTCTAAGAGGAGAGAGGAAGTGGAATTTGATTTTCTTCGGTTTAGAAATCAGAATTTGGAAAATCCCTTGATTTGAAAGTTCGGTAAAATACGTAGTCGTTACAGGTCTGGGGATCATGTGCACGGAGGTCTGAGATGCGAGGATTCGCTGATTGTCACATTCTTCTTATCAAAATTAGGCTCAACCAGATGACCACTCCAACTATTAGAAGCAATTCGAGGACTGCGGTTTCAAAACCTGTGGGAATTGAGCCGAGCAATCCTAGCAGTGAAAAAACAACAAGGAAAACTGACAGAATGAACAAGACCGCAAAAGCACTACCCGTTCGCATCGTTATGCACCCTCATCTCGTAACTTGACCAATTCGTCTTCTGCTTTGCTGTAAGTATCCCAAGAAAAAGCAGCAGCCATTAATGGAAAAAGGAAGACAAAGTAGAGTACGCCAAGCTGTTCGTTTTGTGAAAGTTGCGGGAATAACCCTAGGAGCGTAGAGAGCCCTGAGGCAAACAAGTACTTGTACAAAGCTCGACATGATTCACGTACTTCCTTGTATTTGACCTTCGGTTCCTCCGCTCTCGAAACCAGTTCATAGAGCTCTTGGACCTTCTTCTGTGATTTTGGATCAGTGGAGAAACTCTCAAGCACAGCAGATATGTTACCTCTATCGAGACTATGTCGCCCTTTTTCGTCTGCCAATTTCAAGAGGTCCCCAAAAAGCTCTGCCATCCATCCTTTTAGTCCGTCTCTGAAAACTGACAATCGTTTACTAACGATCTGTTCAATGTCTTTGTAAAATTCTTTGTGCAAATCAACATAGACTCGATGATAGTTCCAACTGAACGTGAGTTGTATACCCGTAGCCGTCAAGATAATAATCAGTCCCTCGTACATATCTCTCTATGGTAAATGTATTCCATTATATTATTAGCCTTGCGGAGCTTTCAGTTATGTTCATTTGTGTCTTTGAACGCATAATGTTCGTTCAGATTTGCAGCCACTACTTGGTCAGACACGTCGACTTCTCTGAACCTTTCACAACACTCGATAACCTCTTAGATGTTTGCGGAGAGTTGACCTTACAACAGCAGAAAGGTATTAGCCCATGGAATGAACACTAAGATATTTTTAAATAGTGATAATACCCTAAACGTCTATTCGTTGTTTATGAAAGCAAAAGAGATCATAAAACATATTAATAAGGAATTTTTCAAAGACCAGATAGAGACCGAGAAAACCCTGAATGGAATCTCAGAGATACTCGAAGATTTCTTCGAACGTGAAAACTTGGACAGGACAACGGAAGACGTGATTAAGTTTCTGAAAGAAATTTGGAAACACTTCTCGATTGGAGAGTACACTGACATCTTTGTGGATTTTGCGAGAGCTGAAAAAGCTTTGTACGGTTTCGGTGAAAGTTATCGTGACCATCTCATGCATGTTTTCAACGTCCACTTGCTAGGACTATTAGCTTTTTCAAAGATGATCGAGCAAGGAGAGAACACAATCTTTAAGATCCTCAAGATCCGAGAGGAGTCGGATAAAGTTCCATTTCCCAGTAGATACACCAAACACCGAAGGCTATATTATCTTTGGTGTCTAGTTTCCACGTTTCACGATATAGCAATCCCCATAGATTATAGAGGAGAAGTGATTAAAGGTCTTGGTCGCTATTTCAAATATTTTCGGATTGAAGCAGAGAAATTTGACCTTAAATTCCCATTTATGACTCAGTTTGACATCGCTAGGTATTCTGACCTCATGTCCAGGCTTTTTGCTAATGGTTTGTCTTTTCATGCAAGCAATAGACAACCTACATATAACATGCAGGATGGAAGTTCTGGGTCTTATGTCTATTTTCGGTCGGTATTATCTAGTGAAATAAACAATTATAACCATGGTGTTTTGGGAGCCTATTTTCTATTTAGAAGCATAGAAGAGATGTTTCTAACCGAGAAAAATCCAAATCTCAAATACGACCTTGACCTAAAAGGAATTGTCCAAAACAACAAGGTCATCAGACTGCCGAAGAAAAAGACTGAATGGGATAATTTCTTTAGAAGACGAAACATCGATGAACAAGAACTCGAAATGATGCCGAGAGTGTACGACCTTGATAAGGGTGAAACGAAAGCATATAATGATCATGTTTTCGAACAGGATGTTACGAGAGCCGCACTTGCAATAGCCTTACATAACATTGACTATGGCAAATATCCAAAGATTTTTCCGCTCAGATTTTCAAAATTCCCTCTTACCTCTTTTCTGATTATATTTGACGAGCTACAAGAATTCTACCGCCCCGAAGGACTTGTTTTGACCGAAGTTGTGAGATGTTGCAAGTTTCCTCGAATTGACATAAAAATCTTGAACCAAGGCGGACCGCGTGTAAAGGTAATTGCGAGCTTTGATCTCGAAGAACCTGAGGAAGCAATAGAGGAGCTTATCAACAAATATTCCAAGTGGGCGGAAAATAGGGGAGAACGCAAAGTCGAGAGAATCAAGAGCTATGGGGAGTTAGTGCATGCTACTTGGAGACACATATTTAACGCTTTGAGTAAAAAAATCGCCTTTGAAGACAAAGAACCACTGGAAATATATGTTAGTGTGACTGTGAAAGGTCAAAATCCTGATGAGAAGCTCTTAGAATATAAAAGTGCAAACTGGACCTAAGCTCTCCTGATCAGTCACTTTCGCTGCAAGTCTAGGCTTTTTCCATAGCGCCATTTTCTCGTAGAATTAAGCTTTTCTTTTTCTCTAAAAGCATCTTCTAGACTTACGTTTGCCAGGTTTGCTATGTCAAGTAGATAAATCAAGCAATCTGCCAACTCGCCTTTGAGATTTCTGATGGCATCTTCACTTTGTCGACTCACCTTTAGCCCTTTGACATAGCGGATTGCTCTAGCGAGTTCACCGATTTCCTCAACAAGCAGTAACAAAACGTCTTCAATTGTTTCCTGTTCAAAGCCACGTTTTTTTACTATTTCGCGAACGTAGTTTTGCAGTTCTGTCAATGTGTCGGATTTCTTGGCAAAAGAGGTTTGCTTCGTAACCTCCCTTTTTAGGCTCCTTGTAGATTTTTGCTGCCTGACAAGAAAAGAAAATATATTGTCTTTGGGTTTTTCCATAGCATACACAGGAATATTCCTAGACAAAGCAAATCCTATTTCTAAGGCTACACTTTTTCCAATATACCCTTCCGGATTGACTACATATAGAAAGTCACTTCGAGTAATCGCACCTAAGTGTTTGGATTCTATCTCTCCGGGAGTGCCTCTGTCAGTGTCCAACCTTACAAAGTCATCCTCACAAGAAACAGAGGATGATAGTTCAGGAGATAGAACTTCAATTCCTTCTTGCTGAAATTCCAAAATTCTCTTTCGAATTCGATCCAAGTGCTTGTTAAAGCTGCCAGAGACTGTTGCCGAGATCTTTCTCTTAATTCGACTCATGGCAATCACTTGTATGATTATGCCTAACTTTTATAAATTCCTTAGTGGTGCAGATTTCTCAAGGATCTTCAAAAACAAAACGGGCGCGAACTTGCCGAAGAAACAGGCTTGCTGGATTCAATGATTTCAAGTTTGATAGACTTGCTTCAGCAGAAGGGTATATTGACCAGAGATGAATTGAAGAAACACCTTAAAGAACAGATAAGAGTCAGATAAGCTAACCCTTTGGGTATCTCTAGGAGATGCCAAAGCAAACCAAGTCTGCTTTTTCAAGGATATACATAAATCGCAAAACCGTAAGACTTTTCTACTAGAAGCAATCTTGAACTTATATGTGGATAGTTCCTTGTCGGGATTACCCACCAAAGTACCATATTAAATCAATTACTAAAAGAAGTTCGCAACTTTTTCTCTTAATTCTCGAACAGAATGTACCTGAATATCAAACATGTCCTTAAAGGAATTAGCAAGTGTCTTTGCTTCTTCCCCAGCGTACACAAAGATGTCTCCGTCCCTTATCTTACTGGAATCTATGAATTTGTCAAAACCCTCAAAAGCTCCGTCTAAAGAACAAGCATACGCCGCAACGGAAACACGGGGATCCCCTGTCAACCTGGAGAACCCTATGCCTGTGACATTTACGAATACCATCGGACGAGCTAGAAAATCCACAACATTGATAAGTTCTTTGCTAAATGGTCTGATCTTTGATAGAGTATCTTCGTCGATAAATCGTACCTCAGTATGGAACTTGTAAGAGTTCCATACTTGTTCGACACTTTCAGGCTTTAGCCACATCTTGGCATCCCAGAGTTTCTTCTCAGTGAGATAGGCTAACATATCTGCGACAGAAATAAGTTCGTTGCATTCATCGCCTCCTGGATAGATCTTCAAGTCAGGAAATGCACTAAGATCTCTCCAAGCAGTTGTCACTTCTCCTGTGAAATGATCTATTAGATACGCATCATTCTCTCTGAGATGTCGACCGCTGTATGCCCATGCAGTCATATAAGAAAACATATGAGCGATAGACCTGAGAAAGATAGGAGTTCTCTTTTGTTCTATAGGGCATCCATATCCTCCTACTTCAATGTATTGAGTTTCTTTTGGAATTACCACGTACGAGACAAATACTCGGTCGATATATTTTTGCAGATCTTTTATGACTGAATCGCATATTTTCACGGTTTTGGCATGTCCTATCTCCTTCCAGAGGTTCTCATGGGAGTACACATATCTTCTAGTAGGAACCTTGAAGGCCTTCGCATGTTTTTCGACTGAAGAATGATATTGCTTCTGAAAATCGCCCTTGATTTCCTTTTTAATAGAAACGCCTGTACCCAAAGGCGTATGAAAAACTACCTCTGTACCTCTATCGCTTTTCTTGCTACGAATGAACTCGCCTGAGTCAAATGCCACTATTGACATGGCATTATTTACTCACTGATAATTATATATTCATTGCGATCGCATGGTGACTTTCAGCAAATCGTCAAGAAACTACTTCATAACAAATAACTTAACAGTGCCACAAAGATCTGTGTCTGCGATGACTGATGAAACCCGGCGCGGCTGTGTTTTTTTATGAGGTCAAAATCGGTAGTTCGATGCCTAAGTCTTTTGATACTTTCCTCAGGTCGTCCCACTGGTCTTTATACACCGGTATTCCTTCCCTAGACCTCTTTTCGTGCTCCCTGCTTTCCAACTCACCCGGCAACAGTATCTCATCGAACCCCTCGGCCAATGGACAGGACTTCACTAACTTCACGAAGTCAAGCATGTCTCTCTTGTACGCCTCATAGGGTCTGAACGCATCGATATCCAAGACTTCAATGATGAAGCCTCCTTGCGTTGCCCATCCTGGCTTTATATAAATGCTGTATGGAGCTCCGATCAATATTCCAGCGAGGGCCTCAATGCATAAGGATAACCCGTATCCCTTGTATCCACCGAACGGCAGCAGCATCCCGCCTTCAAGATAAGCTTCAGGGTCTGTCGTGGGTCTACCCTGCTCATCTAGGAGCAATCCCTCGGGTATTCTTTCTCCCCTTGCAGCGGCCACAGCGATTCTTCCTGCAGCAACAACACTCGTAGCCATATCCAGAACTATCGAAGTCTTCCCATCAACGGGAAAACCAATACAGAGGGGATTGGTACCCAAGAGCGGTTTCTTGCCACCCACAGGAACCACAATAGGAGGAGAACTTGCAAACGCCATCGCAAACAACCCTTGCCCCACCGCTCTTAACGCGTAATGACTGAGAATGCCCACATGGTTTATGTTCCTTGCACCCACGACTCCGACGCCAGTGACCTTGGCTTTCTCAACAGCTAAATCGGTCGCCCGCATCGCCCCTACTTGCCCAAGACAATTGTCACCGTCCACCAAAGCCATGCTTGCGGTTTCCTTGACCAGCTTAACGTTGGGTCTCGGATTTATCAGACCCTTTTGAATACCTCTTAGATAGTGAGGTATTCTGATTAACGCTCCATGTGAGTCGACACCCCTTAAATCAGCCAAGACGAGATGTTCAGAGACTACCTCAGCTTCTTTACTCGGGACGCCAACCTTTGAGAATACGCTTACGCAAAAATTGAAGAGGGCATTTGCAGATACTCTACCGATATGATTGCTCATTTATACGTCGACAAAGCATATGATTTACTCATGTTTTTTAGGGTTTCCCACTGGTCCTCTACCGACGCTTCGTGATGATTTCCGAGAACAATACTTGT
>Ga0172364_10004184_pt1 | contig 11477 bp, 7 predicted proteins | sample LakKivSesite10cm_FD_114545 | JGI IMG/M metagenome (GOLD analysis project Ga0172364, IMG submission 114545) | Sediment microbial communities from Lake Kivu, Rwanda - Sediment site 10cm | ecosystem: Environmental > Aquatic > Freshwater > Lake > Sediment | place: Rwanda: Western Province, Lake Kivu... | reverse complement strand
CCCTATAATCCACGAAGTTTCTATGCCACAACAAAGTTCCATACCGAGACCTTCTGTCGATATTACAATAGAATCTTTGAGATTAAAATTTTAAGGGTATTTTTCCCCTATGGTAGGAATCTTCAACATGGTTATATTCATAATCTTTTTGAAACCATCAAAACTGACGGTATCATTGAAACCGATTATGGTGCACTCTGTCCAACACTGATTGATGATATTGTCGAACCATTAGTTAACTTGCGCGATCTTTCAGGAAATGCTACTTATAATATTTGTGGTTCATCAATATCTCTTGCACATTTAATCAAAGAAATTGAAGCTGTAACCGGCAAGACATCAAAAAAGACAAGCACCGGCAAGGTCACACTCTGTGGCAATTGTTCTAAAGCAAAAGATGAATTGGGTTATAAAGAAACATCCCTAAAAAATGGACTCCAGACATTAATGAATTCTGCAAAATGATCATTATTCTTCTGATAAATCCCGCAGATAAAGGTATTCCAGATAAGATGCCTCCTCTTGATCTGGCTTCAATAGCAAGTTTTCTGGAAGAGAATGGTATTTCTGTAAAAATAGTAGATTTTAATATTGAAAAGAAAACACTGGAGCACTGGCTTTCTTTTTATCAACCTAAATTTCTCGGTATATCAGGAACTACCCATAACCGATTTGAATCCTTTAGAATTGCAAATCTTGCCAAAACATTTAATAAAGAAATAATAACAATTTATTGCGGATCACATGCCACATTTACTGCAAATGAAACCTTGCGTAATATATCGGAAATAGATTTTGTAATCAGAGGTGAAGGTGAAGAGATATTTCTTGAATTATTAAAAACATTCAGCGCTGACCAAAAATTTGAAAAAATCCGAGGATTAAGTTTCAGAATGGATGACACAGTCGTTGATAATCCATCGGCAGGTAGATTACATCTTGATTCCCTGCCCCAGCCAGCTTATCATCTTCTGGATATGAAGAAGTATGAGATAAAGATGGAATTTATAAAAAAACGTGGAATTTCAGTTGCTTCCTCGCGCGGTTGTTTGCACCACTGTAATTTTTGTCTTGCAAGCAGGATGTTTAACAATTTACTAACTGTTCGTTCCGCAAAAAATGTTGTTGATGAAATTGAAAAACTTCTAAAAGAATACCATTTTCAGGCAATAAAATTTGTGGATTGTGTCCTGACGCTTGATCGGGAGCATATCGAAAATTTGTGTGATGAAGCTGTCAACCGAAATCTTCAATTCCCCTGGGAAGCTGAAATCCGACCAGGTACTGTGGATGAATTCCTACTGGAAAAAATGCAAAAGGCAGGTTGTTATTATGTAGATATAGGGATTGAATCTGCAAGCCAGAAAGTCCTGGATTTAATGCGCAAGGGTATTACTATTGAGCAAATTCAAAAATCACTTGAGATGTGTAATCAGTTTGGTTTCAAAATTAAAGCGTTCTTTTCCTTTGGTCATATCAGTGAAACAATGGCGGACGTTGAAAAAACATTTGAATTTATCGTTAATAACCGGCCTTTAATTACAACCGCGCAAAATACCGTGGGTGTAAGAATCTATCCCGGCACATATCTTGAAACCTATGCGCGGAAAAATAATCTTTTGCCTGGTGATTTTAAATGGAGTAAACCATACGAAGAATTACGTAATGAAACTATAATGCAGCCAAAAAATATACCAATTCTTATCCAACCCCAGCTCGGTTATGATGAACTGGAATCAATTGCCCTGCGTATCTACTCAGAACGAATCAGTGGCTGGGAGGGACTCAAAGCAGGGATAATAAAATTGACCAAATCTGAAAAATTAAAGAAATTCCAGCAATTTTTAAGATTGAAATTTAAAAAAACTTAAGTGAAAATACTCCATTTAACATTTGAAAATTTTCAAGATGTTGCTGGACTTTTAAGCAGGCATCACAAACTATTTGGTGATGAAGGTGTACTTGTAACAATGGCCCATTCCCGACTGGGCTTTCCCGATGGTATTTTATTAAATTATCCCCTTTTAAACTCAGAATTTATAAATAGTTTCCGAAAATTTTTGAAAAGGGATAATGTAAATGTGCCGCCATCAGAATTAAAATTAAAAATTAAAGGTGATAATCTTTTAGAAAGATTTTTTTTTAAAACACGCGACAGCCTGTGGCTTTATAGATTGCATAAGTTCTGGGATCGATATGATTTTGGTTTATTTGATATTTATCATTTTGATGGGGGAATACCATTTATATACGGTGATAAAATTCTTAAAAAAATAAAAAATAAACATATTGTAGCACATTTTTTTGGTAGTGATTTACGAAGGTGGGGGATTAATCCTTATTTGAAAGAATACGCCCAGTTAAAATTCACATCTGAAGTTGACCACATCAAAATTGATCCTTCTTTAATATTCGTTCCTATTCCCTTTGAGGCAGAAAAGATTATACCCCGGAACGCAGAAAATAAAATTTTAAAGGTTTGCCATTCACCAACCCGGCGTATGACAAAGGGAACAGAAGAAATAATTGAAATAATAGAAAAATTAAAGAAGAAAATTAGATTTGAGTTCTTATTAATTGAAGGTGTTTCCCATAAGAAATGTATGGAATTAAAGTCAACTTGTGATATTGGTATTGATCAGATTGGTAATTATGCAGGTACCGCATACGGTCGTAGTGGTCTTGAATTCCTGGCACTTGGCATACCGACCATTACGGAAATTCCAAATGAGTATGAAACTCTCCTGCCCAATCATCCCTTCCTGAATGCTAACAAACATAATATTGAGGATGTGCTATATCGCTTACTAACCGACTCTGATTTAAGAACAAAGAAAAGAGCAGAAGGGATAAAATGGGTCAGGGAATTTGTCAATCCTAAAAGGGTAATGAGTTTGATCTACAAGGAATACAGAAGATTGGGTTGGGTAAAATAGAAAAAGAGAGACTAAAAATATGCTTCATAATGTTATTGATGATTCCCCTCATCTTATGTGCCACCTCTACTGATTTAATATGCTGCGGTTTAGCTTTGTTGGCTTGACTTATTACATAACCCATATATAATCCTCAAGTAGACTGGAGGAAAAATGCTAGAATATAGATTCGGCGGCAACACATTCATAAATTGCTCGGTGCCATTGGCATTTCAGGGGCGTTATTTTATCATTGAACCGGGGTCTCCCGATCCTCTTGTCAGCGTCATATTTGATTTCCAGGGAAAACCACTGTTTGAGATACTCAAGAATGAACCTGTGAAAAATTCTATAACAACTGTTGCCAAAAGTCCAAATGGTTTCATAACAGTAGCCGATAACAAAACTGGGCGTTTTTTATTTAAAGTGCGTCCAGGAGCAGAGACATCTATAGTATTTGGATTAATACAGGGGAGGACTCTGAAAGCAAGAATAAAAGACAGAATAATGATTATTGGCAATGCCACTTTCGAGAACAATACTTTTAATGGTTGTAGTGCTGGAGTCGTTGTCAGAGATGATGGATCGATGGAGATCGGTGCTCCGATCCCTGATTTTTTACTAAAATAACCAAAGAAGCAAATAAAATAATTGCGGATTTCTGTTGTGCAGAAAGCTTTTGGAAAACGTTGATGGTTTGTTAACATTCGTAAAGCTGATTAATCGTGATGAAATCTATGGTCACTACTACATAAAGGATTTCGATGGCAGGGTGCTGTTTTCCCCTATCAAGAAGATCCACCGATCTACAATGATTGCTGCCTGTTGGTCAATAGTGAATTCATGACACTTCTGGGTCATCCTGACTTTTTTTGCATATGATGTAAAAAAAGTCTTGACTTTTTTCACAATTTATGTTAAAATAGATCCATGGATAAAACTACCCTTTTACCGAGAGAGGTCATTGAGTCAATCAAGAAATGGCTGGATAAACCCGAAATAATCGTCTTGGTTGGTGCCCGGCAGGTTGGGAAATCAAGCATAATGAAACTCCTTATGCAAGATATGACTAAAGATGAATATGCGTATCTCGACCTGGAGGATACATATAACCTGGAGATCGTAAGCAGCGTGGATAGATTCATATCTTATCTCAAGACCCAAAGACTGAATCCCGCAAAAAGAATAAAAGTACTCATTGACGAATTTCAATATCTCCCCGAACCATCCAAATTTTTGAAACTGATCCATGATCACCACGGAGAAATCAAACTCATAATTTCTGGTTCGTCTTCATTTGAAATAAGGAAGAAATTTACCGATGCCCTTACCGGAAGGAAAATTGTTTTCACGGTCTATCCATTGAATTTTACTGAATATCTGCTGTTTACAGGCAGTCGATATCTGCATAATAAGAGACAGGTCAACCTGAAAAAGATTCTGCGGGATTTTAATGAGGCAAAAGCTCAACATGTCAACACGCCAAAAATTCTACCGATTCTTGAGGATTTCATAATATTCGGCGGTTATCCTCTTCCATCATTAACTGCCGAAACCGAAGCCCGAATCCTTCGATTAAAGGAGATCCATAATACTTACATTCAGAAAGATATCAAAGACTTGGCAAAATTGGAAAATATACCTCAATTCAACCGACTGGTCTCTTTTCTGGCGGTCCAAAACGGCAATTTGCTGAACCTCAACGAGGTCTGCAAGGAAATAGGCATCCGGAGGCGTCATCTGGAGAAATATTTATTTCTTTTGGAAAAAACGTTCGTCTTATATTTATTAAAACCATATTATCGCAACCGACAAAAGGAGATCACTAAAATGCCTAAATTGTATTTCGGCGACACCGGCTTACGAAATATAAATATAAACGACATGCGTTCTCTGGATAAAAGGGAGGATGCAGGGTGTCTGGCTGAGAATTTTTTCTATAGCGAATTTTTGAAGAAGCGAATGTTATTAACCGGCATTAGTTTCTGGCGGGATAAACAGCAACACGAGGTAGATTTTGTTATCGTCGAGAATCGCCAGTCAATACCGGTGGAGGTAAAATTTCAACGATTCACTAAGGCCGATGCTTCGCCTTCCTTGAAGAATTTTATAGAAAAATTCAAGACCAAAAAAGCGATTGTAATTACCAAGGACTATCTTGATAGAATAAAAGTAGAAAAAACTGAAATATATTATATCCCGCTGTGGATGATATGAAAATGCAAAACTGGTGAGTCTTTCAGTCATCGATTACGGTGATTACACATAAGATAACAATGACAGAAATATTTGACATTGGCATATATGTGTGTATAATCTTTTGCTATCAGCCATAGGTTAATGGCCATTTGCCGCGAAGCACGGAGCAGTGATTTTCTCTTGCTGATCCCTGTTTCCTGTGCCCTGTATCCTGTCCCTTGAAAAGGGACAACGCCGAGATGGCGGAACTGGGAGACGCGGCGGACTCAAAATCCGCAGTGCTGAAAGGCGCGTGGGGGTTCGACTCCCCCTCTCGGCATAAGGGGGAAGAATCCCCCTTATATCCAAAAAGTTTGAACAAAACAATACTTTTTGGATGCCTTAATCCCCCTCTTAACAGATAGTTAATAGTTTATGGGTTGGGATGCTGGTTTTGCTTCTTGGCTATTGTCTTTTGTTATTCCTACTTACTACCTACTATCTATTCACACTGTCCAGTTTTTCAAGATAATATCTTTCTGGGTTATGGCTAATTTTAAAAGAGGTGTGCGGTCAACTTCTACGCCTTTTTCTCTCGCCTTGATAATAAATTCAATATAATTTTCTCCAGTTAATTTTATTTGTGATAATGGAATTGCCACTTCAGCAATTTCATTTATTTTGTGAGCAATATTTTGTTCGCCTCCAAGAATAAATTTCAAACCTGCGGGTTTTTCAAAATCTATCTCATATTCATATTGATTTATATCTTGATTTAAAACATCAAATCGGATATAAAGATTTTTATCATCAAATCCATAATAGACCATTGAAAATAAACCTGCAAACCTCTGCATAGTACCGCCCATCCTCTTTAAATCAAGATAACCTGCATTATACCATTCATAAAAGAATGTTAATTTTCCATCAATGATTGGCGAGATCTGGTCGATTGGTTGTGTTGCATAAATTTCAGTTTGAGGATTTATCGGTGCAAATAATTCATGGGGTGGTTCTACGCCAATTCTTTTATATATCCAGGCCGCATTCTGCCTGAATAGCTCATCAAAAACTTCGGTGGTAACCGAAAAAAAGTCATCACCAAACCACCAGAACCAATCACTCCCTTCTAAAAAGTAGAATCGCTGCCATATTTCTTTTTCCGTTATTCCCTTTTCCATAAGTTTATCCCTTAAATTCTTTATTATCTGCCACGCCTTATGGTCTTCAGGTCTACCAATCCAGATATTGAAATTTGCGCCAATCCAGGAACCAGGGAAAATATTGTGTAAATTATTAACAGCTGATAATTTATCTTTTAAAAATTCCGAAAATGTGGTTGTGGAAATTTTCTCATCAGATAAGGTTTTATAAAGTAATTGAATAAATTCGGTCCCGTCATTTTTAAAATACTCCCAGGCATTTTCTCCGTCAAGGATTACCGGTATAATAAATCTATCCACAGTAGACAAGGAATGTGCAATCTGTTTTATCCGACCAACAAAATCATCCACAGCCTTCTTGGGTTCCCAGCCATTATAAATAAATGCAATACGATCTGATAAAAGATGGTCGCGGAAAAAAATATTTATATCTCTATATTTCCAGGGCTTGTATAGCAACTGGCTATGATTGGGGATTCCATTATCATCCCGTTTAAATGATACATTTATGGTGCGGGCAAGAATCTCTTCATCGGTTGCAATCCATTCTATCCCGATTTCGGATAAGATAGGAATTAATTCCTGACAAACACTTCCTTCAGGGGGCCAAAGACCATGGGGTTTAAATCCAAAAATTTTTTCAAAAACTTCAATGCCCTGCAATATTTGCTCCCGTGCATCTTCAGGGTGTTTAAATTCAAAAGGAACATCAAGATTGGGATTGGAAGCCTTTGCTAGGTTGCTGTCAATTAACAAGGGCAGAATCGGATGAGCCAAAGGTGATGTGGTAATCTCGATCTGGCCTGATTGTACCGCCTTTTTATATTCCACAAAAATCTCGCCCATAATTTTATTCTGCAGATTGACAATCAATTCCTTATCCTGCTCACGAAAATGTTTACCGTGTTGATAGAGTTCTTTGATTTCCTTACGAAACAGTGGGTCAATCCAAGAAAGGTTTGACCATATCTGTAAATCCCGTAATTCATCAACAGTAAAATTCTGGGCAACATTGGCAAGTTCTTCTGGAACCAGTTTTTTGCCCCGCTTCATTAATAGCGAAAAATATCTTGGGTATGGTTCAACCATCTTTTCCCAGTTGGCAAGAAAGAAATCTTTTAAAATTTCAATCTTTTCCTCAAGGGTTAAATCTTCGGCGCGTTTTTTGAATAAAAGACATTGTCTATCAGTAAATCCATTCTCGTTATAGTCCTGAATTTGAGTGATCAGGGAAGGTGTAAAATTGAAGGTTGTGTGGATTTCGGGAAATTTCTGGAGATTTTTGAGCATATCTAGATAATCTTTTACTGCATGCAGTCTTACCCAAGGCATAGTTAGGATTTTATCATCGGGTGCTGAATATATCGGTTGATGAAAATGCCACAAAAATGCAATCGAAAAATTATTCATTATAGTAAATTCCTAAATGCCTAAACACCTAAATTGTTAGGGAGCAAATTATATTGCATTTCATTTATTAAAATATCCTATGTAGAATTTTGCATCACTGGCGACATCCTGAGGTGGATTTTGTTCTAAAAGTTTTTGCAGAATTTCATGCGCCTTTTCTGTATTTCCCAAGACACCATTTATCCTTGCCCAAGCAAGCATTCCCAGATAATAAAAATGCGAATCTTTGTTCTTTGCAACCTTCTCATAATAATTCAAAGCGCGCTCATAGTCCTTCAAACCTTCGGCTGAACATCCAGCACCAAACTGTGCTGATGGTGTAAGTAACGGATCCTTCTTTTCTTTTGACAAAAATTTATCAAAATAATCAAGCGCTTCACTGAATTGATTAGTGTGGTAACTTAGCACACCAAGATAATAAAAGGCAACCCTTCCGGGTCTGGTATTACCATATTTTTCAGTTAGCTGCAAAAAATAATTTTCTGCATCCTGGAGTTTTCCTATATTTACGAAATTTATTGCCTGTGTATAAATCATTTCTGCTTCGGGGTTTACTTTATCTTTAGGAAATGAAAAATAAGCAATAGCAAAAACTGCAAGTATAACACCGACACCAATCCATATCGCTGTTTCCCGGTGCTGAACAATAAATTTTATAACCTTCTCCATTGTTCGCTGGAACGTATCTTCGGTCTTAACACCCCTTTTCATATCTCTCATAATGCTCCTTTTGTTTAAAACCTACTTCCTAACCCAAATCCCGTAAACTATTTATTGGTTCCTGCTTCTCAACCCATAAACCACTAACCATCTGTTAGTACCCCTGACCCGATTTGAACGGGTGGCCTGCGGTTTAGGAAACCGCTGCTCTATCCTACTGAGCTACAGGGGCAAAATTTAAATAAATTATATAAAAATTGTGGGTAAAGTCAATAACAGAATGCGGAGTAAATTCGTAAGAACTTTATATAGAAAGGGGAAAAGAGTGGAAAAAGGGGATGAAATAAATTCCCTTATGTCATTATGGCAAAATTTTAAGTCTGCCTGGATGTTCTTTTGTTACCCGACCAATAACCCGGGCTGACCTCTGAAATTTTTCTAAAAATGGTTTCAACTTTTCTTCGGGTAACACAATTGCCAAGCCTCCCGAGGTCTCAGAACCAAATATTAAATTTCCCATGTCTGCTTGAATATTACCTTTCTCTACTCTATTAGAGAATGATTTTATATTCATTGTAATGCCAGGCTCTATAACACCTTGTTTTATAATATCAATAGCACCGGGATAAACCGGAATTTTTGATACCCAGAGTTCAATACCGACATTGCTTGCCTCTGCTATTTCAATTAGATGTCCCGCAAGTCCATAACCGGTAATATCAGTCGCTGCATCAACATTAATCTCCTGCATTACCAATGCTGCATTCCGATTTAATGTAGTCATTCCTTCCAAAACAGGCTTCAAATCAATCCCCTCTGCTTTATCTAATAGTGTTGCCTGAATAATCGTTCCCGCACCAATCGGTTTGGTTAAAATTACTACATCGCCAGGCTTGGCATTTGTATTGGTGATAATCTTTTGGGGGTTGATATAGCCGATGACCGAAAGTCCATACATCATCCCTTCAGAATTAAAAGTATGGCCACCACAGATTGTTACGCCTGCCTCCTGTGCCTTTACCTGCCCGCCCTTCAATATCTCACCGAGTAATTTGGGGTCACCTTTTTCAGGAAAGCCAATTACATTTAATGCCAGTTTTGGTTCACCACCCATCGCATAGACATCAGAAATGCAATTTGTCGCCGCAATCATGCCAAATAGATATGGGTCCTCAACTACAGGTGCAAGCAGATCAACAGTATAAACCAGTGCCAGATTTTCGCTTATTTTATAGACTCCAGCGTCGTCCGCAGTATTCAGTCCCACAAGCAGGTTTAGGTCATTAATCTCAGGTAATTGTGAAAGTGCCTGCGCCAACTGCGCCTTAGATATCTTACTCGCTCAACCTGCACACTTGATAAAGGACAAAATTCCTTTTGGCATCGGGCATCACCCCCTTTCATTTATTATACACAGAGAGAGCATTAAGTCAAGATGTCGATTATTAGAATTCATTTAATTCCAACTATTGATAACATAAATTGTAAAAAGGTTAAAAGGTTAAATGGTTAAATTGAACAATTATGCTCTGCCTTTATTTGTTACTTATAAAATAGAAAGGGGCTGTTTACACAGCCCCTTTTCCCACAAATCTGCTGGTTCTTATTCAAGCATTATAACCTTTTGCATAAGATTCTTATCGCCAGCAGAGAGATTGATAAAATAGACACCTGCGGGCAAATGCTGACCAGAATCATCATTACCAGACCAAACAACTTGGTTAAATGGTTGAGTGGTTAAATGGTTATATTGTTTAACCGTTCTACCACTTGCATCAAAGATTTTTATACTGGCTATTTTCTCCTTGCTCCTCTCTACTTCAAAGTCTTGCCATCTGATTACTACATTTCTCTTGAATGGATTGGGCAAGACAGTGAACTCCTGAGATAATTTACCAGAACTATTCTCATCTATTCCGACAATAGTCGGCACTGAAATATCATCGATATACCAGCCTTCTGCAACCACACTCTGGTCACTGCAAAAGCGATATCTGAGACGCACAGTTTGGCCCGCGTATGAGACGAGTGGATAATTCATCTGAGTCCATGAACTTTGGGTACCATTATATATTCCAAGAATTTGCCACCAGCCACAATTATTATCAATCTCGCAATAGGAATAATCATAATCTACTTCTGTCGCATAGGTGTGCCAGAAGCGCAATGAACTATCAGGTGTTGCCACAAAATATGGTGAGACAAGTGATGCATCATTGAGATTCGTATACTGCCAGGAACCTTCAACTCCACAATACCAGGAATGGGTCGGTGAATTACTTTTATGTGTAGTGATATGCCAGTTGTCATTACCACCTGAATGGGTCCACGAACCCTGACCTGATTCAATATTGTCAGTAAATCCAGGTTGATTCGTGACAACAAAGTTTATCCTGTTGGTATCACCAGGTGTTCCAAAATTGAGAAGGAATTGAACAGTTCTCGGAGTTGGACAGGAAGAACTAATGTTGAAATTGGTAATTAACACGGTATCAACATCGCCAGGGCCAATTGAAACTGTCTGAGGATTGCTTGAAGTGATTGTAATATAGGGGTCACTGGTTGAAATTGTTGCCCCACCGGTATAAGTGCCATTACCATTATTTTTCCCAAAAATATAGGCCCTGATTGCTTCACCCGGCTGGGCAATTCTATTACCATTCCCAGAAGTTTCGGTAAACCTTAATCCGTAATAATCCATATTAATCTTGCCGGTTACACCAACCTCGCCTGCCTGATAAATTTCTTTGGTTGACCCTTGAACAAAGGTGACAATCTTACAATTCTGTTCATTCCAGGTTGCATCAATTGTGAAATTTCTGTTTCTCACAATATTACCACCCGCTGGTATCGTCACTGCCTCACCATTGGCATCAGGCAACATATCCCGGCACACATGTTCAACCGTTGTTAGTCCGTACCAGCTATAAGGAATATTGTTCTCAACCACCGCAAATTGTAGGGTTCCAGAAACCGAACTGGTTGAGGTATTGGTAATTGATGCGGTTACGGTTCCAGTATTGGCAACTGTATCATAACTGCAACTAAGGTCAATCGTAAGCGGGCTTGATACCGCAAGTCTCTGCGTAACCCAGCGCCGGTAGATTGGATACATTGTGCCGGGCATACTTACCCCACCAACCTCCTGGTT
>Ga0172364_10004183_pt1 | contig 11477 bp, 11 predicted proteins | sample LakKivSesite10cm_FD_114545 | JGI IMG/M metagenome (GOLD analysis project Ga0172364, IMG submission 114545) | Sediment microbial communities from Lake Kivu, Rwanda - Sediment site 10cm | ecosystem: Environmental > Aquatic > Freshwater > Lake > Sediment | place: Rwanda: Western Province, Lake... | reverse complement strand
TCGCTCTGCCCCAGGCTGTAATATGCCGCACCCTTGGTGCTCAGGACAACGAGGAATTGCGCGATTGACATTGGCGGCATGAACCTGGCGCACCGCGTATAAGAGCCTTAACTTCACGCCATTGCTGCCAGTCCCCGTTTTCGCTCCGTCTTTCCTGTCAAGGTGCCAGGCGCCTTGACTCGATTACATTCCTGGGGCAGAGTGTTCGGGCAGAACGTCCTCGTGGCGGCCGATGGTCACATTGATGCCGCGGGCTGACTGTCCCCTACTTCATCTCGGCGATCAACTTCTTGACCTTTGCGAGCAACTGTTGAAACTGCGCCTCACTCACCGATTCCACGTGTGTGTCGTTGAAGCACACACACCGCTTGCCGTCGTGCCTGGGCTTGTCGTCCCAGATGATGATCGCGTCTGTCGGTAGCCGATCCGTGAGCTTCTTGTCGGTGAGCTCGAAGATACAGCCGTAGCTGCAATGCCACGCGGCTCCCTCGTGGCGATCCTCGGTGCAGAGGAAGAGTTTCTTATCCACCACCTTCGAATCAACGAGAGCTTTCAGGCTCGGCGGATAGTATCGGTGCCCGCCCGGGCCGTCGAGGTACTTCTGACAACCGACGCCGAGTTGCTTGACGTTGTTCATGCATAGGTTGGTCCGATCCTTTGCTCGCGCGTACGTGATCACGGGCAACATCATGCCGACCGCCCGAGTGTCAGCATCCGCAACGATCTTGACCGCGTCTCCTTCCACTGTCATCTCCGGCATAATGAGATTTGCAAAGGTCATCTTGTCCGCCTGCGGGCTCAACGCCTCCTCCAGCAAATCTTTCAGGATACTGGCTGATTCGGCGGAATCGGCGGTAACTATCAACTCGACTGTCAGGATTGCTCGCCGCATCGTCGCGCCGACTGTGATGGTTTTGAGCTTCGCGGGGCCGAAGCCCTCGTCCTTCATGATAGGCTCTTCCCATAGATCGGTCGGCAGCACGGCTGGTTTGACAATGGCCTTCAGCATGCCGTCGACCTTCGTGAGGGTCGTAACCACCGGTGCCGTCTGCGAGAGGGCGTCCGCCTTGCCCCGGTACACGTCGATGGCCTTCTTCGCCAGGGCCTCGCTGCCGATGATCAGCAGCTTTTCGTCGAGCACGCCGATCACTGTCCCGAACTTCGCCTTCTCATCTTCTGGCGCGGGCGTGCCCAGCAGGTCATAGCCTGCATAGTCGAAGTGGATTGCATCGATCTGAGAGGTGGCCAGATCGTAGATCGCAGCCTGATTGAACCGCCCGGAGGCCGCCAGGACGAAGGCATTATCCCCACCGACGGTCGGGAAGAAGCCGACAAAGGCGGCGGCCTGCAACTCACTCTTCGGGTACTGCTTCAGGCGCTCGAGCATTCCCAGCCCAGCGCCCTCCTCGATCGGCATCGACCGGAGGATGGCTTCCATGCTGGGCTGGCCCAGCAGCTTCGCGAGATCAACGCTCGCCAGCACGTCCGCGTCCTTCGCCTCTGCGGGCAGCAGTTTCAGCGGATCGAGCGCCGCCTCAGCCGGTTCTGCCGGTGCCGCGGCATCACCGGCGAGCGCGCCCGCCGTCAGCACCGCCGCCAGCCACACGCCACACACGCACGCAATCCTGGTTTGCCTGCTCATGTCGTTTCCCCCTTTCGTTGGTCGGCCTCCACATTCAAAAGACCACGCGGCCTAATCGTAACGCAGCATCCGGCGGAAGTCAAGCACATGCTTGCCGCGATGATCATGGCGGGCTGGCATGCGTGACGGAAGCGAGCTTCGTTGGGGCTTGGGGGCGGAACCCACCCCGTCGGTCTCAGCCTTCAGTCTCCGCTCCGGCGCTGCTTGCGCCACGTCACCTCGCACAGCCAGTATACGAAAAGCTGCTCCGGCAGCGTGATCTCCGCCGGCAGGTCGATGACCTTCTCCCGCGAAAACAGCCCCACAGCATGAACGCTCCCCACGACGCTCTCGCCGTCAAGCAGCTCCTGCTTCCTGCTGAAGAGCCGCGTCCGCAGCTCGTAGCTCTTGGCGCCGGTGAACTGGATGGCGTAGGGCTTGAACAGCGGCTTGGTCGCCTCCGCGATCAGCAGGTCGTTGGCTTCCAACGTGAAATGGTTGCTGAGGAAGCCCTCGCAGGAAATCGCGTAGGTGGTCGAGCCAACCCGCAGCGTCGCAGTCAGCGTTGCGGGCAGCACCTCGGCGACCGGCTGGTCGCCGTCGAGCACCAACAGCGGGGGATCGACCGCGAACCAGCTCTTGTTCTTCGGGACGACTCTGAGCATTGCACGATCCTCCGGGCCCGCCCTCAGGGCGCCAGGCTGTAGCGCTCAAGGATGCGCTGGAGGTTGCCGCCGAGGATGGGAAGAGGAAGAGCGCCCCCACGCGGTGCTCGCGCATCTGGCGGAGGAGCTCGGCGGGCTCGGGCTGCTCGTCGGTGCCGGGGGGCAGGGCGGACCACGCGGGGTGGAGGCGCGGCTGCCCGGCGGCGATCTCGATGACGCGGCGGTTGCCTTGGGCGGGGTGGTTTTCGCGGCCGAGCGCCTCGAGCACGAGGGCCTCGGCTATGCCGCAGTGGTCCATGTCGGCCAGGAGGTCGGCGGCGGAATGCGGCGCCCCCTCGCGGAGCGTGAGGTGCCGGCCGACGGTGCAGCGCGCGTCGAAGAGGTTCCAGTCGGTCATGTCGCTCTCCTCTCGAAGCCATCCCCGCGGCCATCGCGGCCGCGACGGAACGACGGGGCTGATTTTAGCGGGTGATGGCGGGAGGAATCAAGAGCGCAGGGGGCGAAATGAACCAAGCCCCTGCGGCCTGCAAGGGCTTGCGTGGTGAGGGCGGAGCGGCTCGAACGCTCGGCCTACGGCTTAAAAGGCCGTTGCTCTACCAACTGAGCTACGCCCCCGTTCGGTGTTCGGTTCCGGCGCGGCGGGTGAGGATGCCGCGACCTGCCCATGTTATAAACGTTTCCGGTTCGCTCTGGTGCGCGCCGGCGCGTCAAACCTCCATCAGCTCGTCGGTCTTCTCGGCGAGGGCCTCGTCGATCTTTTTCTCGAAGCCGCTCGTCAGCGCCTGCACCTCGTCCTTGAGCTTGTAGAGGTCGTCTTCGGTGATGACGCTGTCGTTCTTCTCCTTGTCGGCCTGCTTGTTGGCGTCGCGGCGGATGTTGCGGACGGCGACTTTGGCCTCTTCGCCCATCGAGCGGATGCGCGAGACCATCTGGCGGCGGCGCTCCTCGCTCAGCGGCGGCACGGGCAGGCGGATGATCTTGCCGTCGCTGTTGGGGGTGAGGCCAATGTCGGACTTCAGCAGGGCCCGCTCGATCTCGCCGATGAGGCCGCGGTCGAAGGGCCGGATGAGGATCTGCCGCGGCTCGGGCACGGAGATCGAGGCGACGCCCTTGAGGGGCGTGGGGGTGCCGTAGGCGTCGACCTTGATGTTCTCGACGAGGCCCGGGTTGGCGCGGCCGCTGCGGAGCGTGCGGAACTGGCTTCTGAGGGCGGCCACGGCCTTCTCCATCCGGTCTTCGGCGTCGAGGAGGATGTCGTCGTAGGGCATCGGTTCAGTCTCCGTTGATCAGCGTTCCCACCTTCTTCCCAGTCACGATGCGCTTGATGTTGCCCTTCTTCTTGAGGTTGAAGACGTTGATGGGGACGCCGTTTTCCATGCACATGGCGATGGCCGTCGAGTCCATCACCTTGAGCCGGTCCTTGATCACCTGCATGTAGTTGAGGTGGTCATATTTTTTCGCTGCAGGGTTGGTGGCGGGGTCGGAGTCGTAGACCCCGTCGACCTTCGTGGCCTTGAGGAGGGCGTCGGCGCCGATCTCGCAGGCCCGGAGTGCCGCCGCGGTGTCGGTGGTGAAGAACGGGTTGCCCGTGCCGGCCGCGAGGATGGCGATGATCCCTTTCTCGAGGTGCCTGATGCAGCGGCGCCGGATGTAGGGCTCGGCCACGTCTTCCATGTTGATGGCCGTCAGCACGCGCGTCTCGATCTTGTGCCGGCGCTCGAGGGCATCCTGCAGGGCGAGGGCGTTGATCACCGTGGCGAGCATCCCCATGTGGTCGGCGGTGGCCTTGTGGAGGCCGCGGCGGGCGAATTCGCTGCCGCGGACGATGTTGCCCCCGCCAATGACGATCGCCACCTGGATGCCGAGGGCGTGGACGGCCTTGCTCTCGGCCGCGACGAAGTCGACTTCCTCAGGATCGATCCCGGTCGAGCCGGTCTTGCACATCCCTTCGCCGCTGATCTTGAGGAGGATCCTCTTCCAGCCGCTGGCGCCGGCTGTCACATTTCTTCTCCCAATTGCAACCGCACGAACCGCCGGATGGTGATGTTCTCGCCGAACTTGGCGATCTTCTCCTTGATGAGGTCCTGCACCGACTTCGCCGTGTCCTTGATGAAGGGCTGCTCTAGGAGGCACACCTCCTTGAAGTAGGCGTTGAGCTTGCCCTCGACGATCTTGTCGACGATGTTCGCGGGCTTGCCCTTGACCTGCTCGGCGTAGATCTCCTTCTCCTTGGCGACGACGCTGTCGGGGATGTCTTCGCGGCGGATGGCTACGGGCCGCGACGCGGCGACCTGCATGCAGATGTCCTTGGCCAGCTCGGCGAACTCGTCGCCCTTGGCGACGAAGTCGGTCTCGCAGTTGATCTCGAGCAGCACGCCGATCTTGTTGTTGGTGTGCACGTAGCAGGCGACGCGGCCTTCGTTGGTGGCGCGCACGCTCTTCTTTTCGGCAGTGGCGAGGCCCTTCTTGCGGAGGTACTCGATTGCCTTCTCGAAGTCGCCGGCGCTGGCGGCAAGGGCTTCCTTGCACTTCATCATGCCGATGCCGGTTCTCTCGCGGAGTTCTTTCACCTTGTCAGCGGAGATGTCCATCCAGCTTCCTTTCGTATCTTGGCGGCTTCAGGGAGCCATGTTCGTGTCACGCTTTCTTGGGCTCGTCGGCGGGCTTGGCCGCGCCGGGGGGTTCGACGGCGCCCGGCTCGGGCTTGGCGTCGACGCCTTCCATGTAGAGGGAGCGGCCCGCGACGTAGGAGTCGGCCAGCTTGTTGGCGACGAGCTGGATGGCGCGGATCGCGTCGTCGTTGCCGGGGATCGGGATGTCGATCATCGTCGGGTCCGAGTCGGTGTCTACCAGCGCGACGATTGGGATGCCGAGCTTGCAGGCTTCGTTGACCGCGTTCTTCTCGCGGTGAGGGTCGATGATGATGAGGGCCCCGGGTAGGCGCGTCATCGAGCGGATGCCTTCGAGGTTCTCTTTGATCTTGCGCTTCTCGCGCGTGAGGGCCGAGATCATCTTCTTGGAGAAGTTCTGGATCTCGCCGGAGGCCTCGAGGTTCTCGAGTTCCTCCAGGCGGCCGAGCCTGCTGCGGATGGTGCGGAAGTTCGTGAGGGTGCCGCCCAGCCAGCGGTTGCTGACGCAGGGGAGCTGCGAGCGCTGGGCGCATTCCTCGATGACGCCTGCGGCCTGGCGCTTGGTGCCGACCAGCAGCACCTGCTGGCCGTCCTCGGCGATCCTGCTGATGAAGCGCGACGCCTTGACCAGCCCGCGGATCGTCTCGCGGAGGTCGATGATGTGGATGGCGTTGCGCTTGCTGAAGATGAAGCGGTCCATCTTCGGGTTCCGGCGGCTCGTGCGGTGGCCGTAGTGCACGCCGGCGTCCAGAAGTTCCCTGAGCGTCGCTATTGCCAAGATTTCACCTCCATCAAAAGGGCTCGGCCGCGAGGTAACCGCGGCGGAACCAGGCCTCTGCCCGGTCATCCGCGGCATCCTGGCAGGTACGGCCGGCCGCGCCTGAAGTGGAAAAAAGGCCGGGGAAGCACCAGCGCCCCCCGCCTGCGATTTCCGGCAGACACAGTGGCTGCAGAAAAGTCGATTATAGCATAGATTCGGATGAAGTCAACCGCAAAAACAGCGAAATGGCCCAGCGTTCCCCGTGTCCTGCGGCGGACGAACCTCCCCGGTGCGTTCAGAGGTTCAGAGGTTCAGAGGCCGCTTTTCCGGTAGAACTTCCGCCCCCTGCCTGCTATAATGACCCGAGGCCGACGGCGGCCTGGAAACGGGAGGAACAATGCAGGCCAAGCTTGCCCTCGAAGACGGCACCGTGTTCACCGGCAAGGCCTTCGGCGCCCAGGGCGAACGCAGCGGCGAAGTCGTCTTCAACACCTCCATGATGGGCTACCAGGAGATCATCACCGATCCGTCCTACGCGGGCCAGATCGTGACGATGACCTACCCGCTCATCGGGAACGTGGGCGTCAACGAGGAGGACGTGGAGTCCGCCCGGCCGTGGGTCGATGGCTTCATCGTCCGCGAGGCCAGCCGCATCTACAGCAACTTCCGCGCGACCGGCTCGCTCGACGACTACCTGAAGCGGCACTCGATCGTGGGGCTGGAGGGGATCGACACGCGCGCCCTCACGCGCCGCCTCCGCGTGCGCGGCGTGATGACCGGCGTGCTGTCGAGCGCCGACCTCGACGACGCCTCGCTGGTCGACAAGGCCCGCGGCGCCCCCCGCCTCGTGGGCCGCGACCTCGTGGCCGAGGTGACGGCCGCCCGCAACTACGACTGGCAGGAGGGATTCGTCTCGGAGTTCTCCCCCCACGCCGCGGCCAACGCGGCCGACCCGCCCGGCGACTGTTTCCGCGTGGTCGCCATCGACTACGGCACCAAGCGCAACATCCTCCGGCACCTCGTCGAGGCCGGCTGCTCCGTGACCGTCGCCCCCGCCAGCGCCTCCGCCGAGTCGATCCTCGCACTCGACCCCGACGGCATCTTCCTCTCGAACGGCCCGGGCGACCCCGAGGCCGTGGGTTACGCCGTCGAGACCATCCGCGCCCTCATCGGAAAAAAGCCGATCTTCGGCATCTGCATGGGGCACGAGCTGCTGGCCTTGGCCCTCGGCGGCCGGATCGTCAAGCTCAAGTTCGGGCACCGCGGCGGCAACCAGCCGGTGATGGATCTTGCCACGGGCCGCATCGACATCACCAGCCAGAACCACGGCTTCGCGGTGGACGGCGAGTCGCTGGACCCGCAGGTGGCGGAGGTGACGCACCTCAACCTCAACGACCGCACCTGCGAGGGCCTGCGGATGCGGACGCAGCCCGTGTTCTCGGTGCAGCACCACCCGGAATCCTCGCCGGGCCCCCACGACGCCGCCCACCACTTCCGGATGTTCGTCGACGTCATGGCCGGGCGGTCAAGGTGGTGGTGAGGGGCTTCATCCAAGCGTTTCGGTTCCGTTGAACGGGCTGGGGCAAGCAAGCTGCGTCCACTCAACGGCATAGGGAGAATCCGCAGTCTTCCTCGACCGGGCATACAGGCTATCCAATCATTGTTAGGCAACGCTTCATGTGCGCGTCACGGATTATTCCTAGAGCATTGACTTTCGGCTTCATTGCCGAGGCTCTGGCTTTGGCGGTGTCTTTCGGCCTGTACTCCTTGCACTATGGCAGAGAACCGATGGAGCCGCCGTTCAATTGGACAGCGACGGTGCTTCAGATGCCTGGCATCATGATCTCAGACAGGCTAGGACCCTATGTGCACTACTCAGGATGGTGTCAGTGGAGCATAACATCCCTGATTCAGGCCATGCTGTGGTCTGGTGTGGGACTCGCGCTTCGGTGGTAGCGAGGAGGGGTCCGCAATCACGGTTCTCGTCCCGCCCTGAATCCGCTCTGCCGTTGCTGGAGAATCGCTTCCGCGCATCAACGGGATGCCCTTGAGGAAAGGCCTGTGCCATGGGACCGAAGTACAAGGATGCCTCTCTGCCGGTGGACGCGCGTGTGGCCGATCTGCTGGCGCTGATGAGCACTGAAGAGAAGGTGGCTCAGCTCAACCAGGAGCTTGCCTGGAAAGCCTGCACGAAGCGCGGCGACCGCGTGGAAGTCGCCGAGGAGTTCAAGAAGCTGCTCTCCGGTCACGGCATCGGGTCGCTCTATGGCGTGCTGCGGGCGGACCCGTGGACCGCGGTGACTCTGGAGACGGGCCTGTCGCCGCGGCAGGGCGCGGAGGCGGTGAACGCCATCCAGCGCTATGCCTTGGAGAACACGCGCCTCGGCATCCCCATCCTCTTCGGCGAGGAATGCTCGCACGGGCACCAGGCCATCGGGGCCACGGTCTTCCCAGCCCCGATCACCGTGGCGAGCACGTGGAATCCGGACCTCTACGAGCGGATGGCGGCGGCCATCGCGGCCGAGACGCGCGCACAGGGCGGCGCGGCAACGTACTCTCCTGTGCTGGACGTGGTACGCGACCCGCGCTGGGGCCGCACGGAGGAGACCTTCGGAGAGGATCCTTTCCTCTGCTCGCGGTTCGCGGAGGCTGCAGTCCGGGGGCTCCAGGGGCGATGTCTCGACGGCAGCGGCAGCATCGTGGCGACCATCAAGCACTTCGCAGCATACGGATGCTCCGAGGGCGGTCACAATGGCGCCACCGCACACGTCGGGCCGCGGGAGCTCCGCGAGACCTGCCTGCCGCCGTTCCGCGCGGCCGTGCAGGCGGGGGCGGAATCCGTCATGTGCTCCTACAACGACATCGACGGAATGCCTGCGGCCTGCAACCGCGAGTTGCTCACCGGCATCCTTCGCAGCGAGTGGGGCTTCAGGGGATTCGTCGTCTCCGATATGGGCTGCATTGCGCTGCTGCATCGGTCGCACCGCGTGACTCGCGACGCCCGGGAGTCGGCGGTGAAAGCCCTTGAAGCAGGCGTGGACATGGAGATGTCGGGCGGTTGCTACACTGAACCGCTGCTTCAGGCTATCCGTGAAGGCAAGATCGCGGTTGAGAAGCTCGACGCCGCTGCGGGCCGCATCCTGCGGGTGAAATTCCTGCTGGGGCTTTTCGAGAAGCCATTTGCCGATCCCGACCGTGCCGAGAATGTCATAGGATGCGCCGCACATCGGCAGTTGGCCCGCGACGTGGCCCGGCAGGGGATCATCCTGCTCAAGAACGACAACGGCATCCTGCCGCTGAGGAAGAACATCGGATCGGTCGCCGTCATCGGGCCCAACGCAGATGCGATTTATAACCAGCTCGGGGATTACACGGCGCCGCAACGCCGCCGCGAGGTGGTGAGCGTGCTCGACGGCATACGGATGGCGGTGTCGCCTGCGACGAGGATCCGCTATGCCCGAGGCTGCGGCATCAAGGATGCGTCGCGGGCTGGATTCACCGAAGCCGTGGCCGCAGCAAGGGAGTCGGAGGTGGCCGTCGTGGTCGTCGGCGGGTCGAGTGCGCGGGACTTCGGCCCCGAGGGCGGCAACCCCGAAACGGGAGCGGCCGTTGTCAGCGGCGCTTCCGCCATCAGCGACATGGACTGCGGCGAGGGCTTCGACCTCGCGAGCCTCGAGTTGCAGGGCGTTCAGCGCGAGCTGCTCGAAAGCATCCATGCGACAGGCGTCCCGATGGTGGTCATCCTGATCAAGGGACGGCCGATGGCCATCAACTGGATCGCCGACCATGCCGCCGCCATCCTCGACTCCTGGTACCCGGGGCAGGAAGGCGGGCACGCCATCGCCGACGTGCTTTTCGGGGACTGCTGCCCCGGGGGAAGGCTCACCGTGACCGTCCCAAAGTCGGCCGCACAGTTGCCGGTGTTCTACAACGCCAAGAGCGCCGAACGGGGCCGGTACGTCGATATGGACAGCCTGCCGTTGTATCCATTCGGCTATGGCCTCAGCTACACCGCCTTCTCCTACTCGAACCTGCTGGTAACGCCAGATCGGATAGATTCGACACAGCAGGCCACGGTGAGCGTCGACGTGACCAACACCGGCAAGAGAGAGGGCGACGAGGTCGTGCAACTGTATCTCCGGGATGATGTCGCGAGCGTGACTCGGCCGGTGCGGGAACTCAAAGGCTTCCGCCGCATCCATCTCGCGCCCGGCCAGACGAAAACAGTCAGCTTCATTCTCACCCAGGAGGAACTGCAGTGCCTGGGCGCTGACATGTGCTGGAAGGTCGAGCCCGGGACGTTCACCATCATGGTGGGCGGGAATCAGCACGACGTGCTCACCACACACCTCGAGGTCATCGAATGAAGCGGGCTGGACCACGAGGTATTGCAGCTCGGCTGCGGTCAAGTTCCCATAGCGACGGACCATCCGAATGACCGACGTCTTCTTCATCGAACGCGAGCAGCACGGCGCACGGCTGCAGCACGTGGTCGCGGCGCGATACCCCGATGTGTCGGTCGGCAGCCTCCGCAGGTTGATGATCCAGGGCGGCGTGCGCGTCAACGGCATCGCCGGCACGCGCAACATGAAGGTCAGCGAGGGCGACCGCGTGGAGGCGGCGCTGCCGGACGAGGAGGTGCGACCCGCAAAGACGCGCCGCCGGGAGGCGCTCGACATCCTCTACGAAGACGCCGCCTGCCTCGCCATCAACAAGCCCGCCGGCCTCGCCGTCGTGCCGGAGCGCAACGCGGAAGACTATCCGCTGATGGACGCGCTGCTCGATCACGCCCGCCGGCAGGCGCCGGCCGCGGCGGGGCAGCCCGTCCGCCCGATGATCGTGCACCGGCTCGACCGCGACACAACGGGCGTGCTGCTGATAGCCAAGGGGCCGGACGCGATGCGGGACCTCACGGAGCAGTTCGCGGGCAGGAGCGTCCGCAAGGAGTACCTGGCGATCGTGCGCGGGCGGCCGCCGCAGGAAGCGGAGATCGCGCTGCGGCTGACGTCGCGTCGTGCCCGGCGCGGCCGCACGATCGTCAACGAGCGCCACGGCCGCGAGGCGCTCACGCTGGTGACGGTCGAGGAGTACTTCCGGGGCTTCGCCCTCGTGCGGGCGGTGCCGAAGACCGGCCGGACGCACCAGGTGCGCGCCCACCTGCGGGCGGCGGGCTGCCCGGTGGTGGCGGACCCGCTCTACGGGGAGTCGCGCGAGCCGTCGCCGCTCTACCTCTCGGAAATGAAGCGGGGCTACCGGCCGAAGAAGGGCCAGCCGGAGCCGCCCGTGATCGCGCGGCAGGCCCTCCACGCGGCGCGGCTGGAGTTCGACACGCCGCTGCCCGGCGGCCGCCGGCGCGTCAGCGTCGAGGCGCCCCTCCCGAAGGACATGGAACGGACGCTCAAGATGCTGCGCAAGTACCGGCCCGAGCCGGTGTAGTGGTCAGTCTCGTGAGTTCAGAGACGTATTATGTCGCCCCCATGCGGGGGCTTGCCTTTCTGTCCGACCGCCTTCCACGGGCTGAAGCCCGAGGGCACAATATGTTGCCCCCATGCGGAGGCTTGCCTTTCTGTCCGACCGCCTTCCACGGGCTGAAGCCCGAGGCCACAATATGTCGCCCCCATGCGGGGGCTTGCCTTTCTGTCCGACCGCCTTCCACGGGCTGAAGCCCGAGGCCACAATCTGCCGCCCCCATGCGGGGGCTGAAGAAGCCGGATACGTCACTGAAATTGCGAGATCGTGCACTTAGTACAGAACCACACAATAGGGGGTACAATACCCTGCCGATTGGCCACCGGCATTTG
>Ga0172364_10004180_pt1 | contig 11488 bp, 9 predicted proteins | sample LakKivSesite10cm_FD_114545 | JGI IMG/M metagenome (GOLD analysis project Ga0172364, IMG submission 114545) | Sediment microbial communities from Lake Kivu, Rwanda - Sediment site 10cm | ecosystem: Environmental > Aquatic > Freshwater > Lake > Sediment | place: Rwanda: Western Province, Lake Kivu... | reverse complement strand
GTTTAAAATCCATGACCGAAAATGTTTCCTTTTCCGAAAGCAAATGGCGAATGCGTTCGATCCGTGAAGGAAGCGCCCACACGTCGGAAATGAGGGTACGGCTCTCCATTTTGTTGTTGGCCGTGGCAATGCATCCTGCCGGCGGATTTTTGATTGCGGGAAGATCTTCGAACGGAATCCATCCTTTCCAATCGGCTTCTGGATCCTGACCGTTTTGAGGAAGGAAGCGGAGGCCTCCGGTTCGAATGGGGATTTTCCCTGCAGCCTGAAGGCCGATGTTTCCTTCCCTGTCCGCATAGATAAAATTCTGGGGAGAGATGCCGTAAGATCGCAACGCTTCTTGGAACGCATCCCAATCGCTGGCTCGATTCAAACGGCTATAGGCGAGGCCTTCATCGCTCACCTCGTGGCCTGTCCAGCGGAGAGAGACCGCCTTGCGGTGTTGGCCTTGGGCTGGAAGCACGTCAGACACCACGGGCCCGTGATGGGTTAGAAAGATCTTCATGCGAAGCGAAGGGCCTGCTTTTATGGGGATTTCTTCCTCTACCACCTCGATTTTTCGATAGGTTCCTCCCCAGAGGTATTGCGTGGAATCGGCAGGGTGAAGCGTTTCGACAAAAAGATCCAGATCGTCTGCCATCAGGTTGGTCAATCCCCAGGCGATGTTTGCATTCTGGCCGATGATCACACCCGGCAGACCCGGAAGGGAGAGTCCGGAAACCTGAAATCCGCCGCCTACCAGATGGGTTTCGTAAAAGATGGAAGGACTGGTCAACGAAAGGTGTGGATCGTTGGCCAGAAGGGGCTTTCCCGTGGCGGATCGCTCTCCTGAAACGACCCAGCTGTTGCTTCCGCAGCCCGTTTCAAGGAACGCATCGGATTCCCATCTTGAAAGAAATTTTTCAAAGAGGGGAGACGACTTCTGATCGTTCCAGAAATTTTTTGTTGTTGTGTTTTTGTCCCAAGAAGGAAACAGCGCTTCTGCTCTGGGCAGGCCGATCTTTTCCACCACAGCACCCAGCGTGGCATCCGTTTTCCATGCGTTGCTGGATTGCCATGCGAACCATCGGGTGATGGCAATGCAATCGCCGATCTCCCAGGACGAAGGGCGGTAGTTGAGAAATGTAAATTCCAAAGGAAGTCGGTTTGCGTTTTTCTCAAGGTAGCTGTTTACCCCGTCGGCGTAGGCTTGATAAATCGCGCGCGACTCTGCAGAAAGCACAGGAACAATGCGCTGCGCTGTCCTTTTGATGCCAACGGTGAGCATCAGGCTGTCCATTTTCAAGGTGGAGCGTCCAAAGATTTCGGAGAGTCTCCCTTCGGCTGCCCTTCTCCAGAGGTCCATCTGCCAGAGCCGATCCTGGGCCGTGACAAATCCTTGCGCGAAAAAAAGATCGTGTTCGTTCTTGGCAACAATGTGGGGAACGTGATAGGCATCCCGATATACACGCACGCGCTCTTGAAGCTTCCCAAGCACGATTTCCCCCTGAGTTTTCGGAAGCGAACGGGTCGCCAGGCGATACCCCAAACCGCACAAAAGCAGCACGATGGTCACAAGGATGAAAAAAACGATGAGAAGAATTTTAGCAAAGCGGGGCATCATTTTTAAATCCAAAATTTGTTAAATAGTAAAAAATACATTTTACAATGTCAAGTTGAAAAATGCTTGCTATTTTCGATATTCTTATTAACTTTTTTCAGAGAGACGAAAGAAGGTCCTTGTACGATGCGCTTGGTCGAAAGCTTTTGAACCCCTGTGGGTTTTACCTCCGACGCACATTTTGACAAGTCGTTGATCCGGTGAAAGAGCATACAGCATGAAGGGAAGCGATATGTTTGAAAAAAGCGTCTACATTCAGCGCAGAAAACTTTTGCAGAATCAAATTGGAAAAGGAATTGTACTTTTTCTTGGCAATGATGAGAGTCCCATGAATTATCCTGCCAACACCTATCCTTTCCGGCAGGACAGCTCCTTTCTCTATTTCTGGGGGCTTGATTTTCCCGGTCTGGCTGCAGTCATTGATATTGATCAGGATGAAGACATCGTGTTCGGACATGACTGCACATTGGATGACATCATCTGGATGGGGCCGCAGGAAATTCTGAGCGCGAAGGCGCGAAAAGTGGGCGTCCGTTTTTCAGAGCCATTGGAAAAACTGGAACCCAAGCTTAAGAAAGCGGTTTGCCAGAAGAGGGCGATCCATTTTTTACCCCAGTACAGATCGGACAATATGTTGAAGATAGAACGCCTCACTGGGATTCCCAGTTCGACAGTGAATACGATGGCCTCCAAAGCGTTGATCAAGGCCGTGGTTGCTCAGAGGTCCGTAAAATCGGATGAAGAGATAATGCAAATCGAGGAGACCTTAACGATCAGCTACGAGATGAATCGTCTGGCCATGAAGATTTCCAGACCCGGCCTCCACGAGTGGGAAGTGGCGGGTGAGGTGGAGGGACGGGTGCTCTCTTCGGGGAGCGCTGTTCCGTTTCCCGTCATTTTTACCATCCACGGTGAAATTCTCCACGGCCACTCCCATACAAACATCATGAAAGACGGCGATCTTTTAGTCCTTGATTCTGGAGCCGAATCGCCGCTGCACTATGCCAGCGATATCACGCGAACTTTTCCTGTCAGCGGAAAATTTTCTGTCCTTCAAAAAGACATCTATGCCATTGTTCTTGCTGCCAACGAAAGGGCGATTGAAATGATCCGGCCCACCATTCCGTACAGAGATGTTCATCTCCGCGCAGCCAAAGTCGTTGCCGAGGGGATGAAACAGTTGGGTTTTATGAAAGGAAATACGGAAGACGCGGTTTCGGCCGGTGCCCATGCCATGTTTTTTCCCCACGGTGTGGGTCATCACATGGGTCTGGATGTGCATGACATGGAAAATTTGGGAGAGGATTTTGTCGGATACAATGAAGAATTTAAACGAAGCGACCAATTCGGACTTGCCTACCTAAGGCTGGCCAAGAGGCTCCAGCCCGGATATGTGGTGACTGTGGAACCGGGGATCTATTTTATGCCGGAGTTGATTGCTCAGTGGAAGACTCAGAAAAAATGGAAGGAGTTTATTAATTTCGAAAAAGTGGAAGCCCACAAGAGTTTTGGCGGCGTACGGATTGAGGACGATATCGTGGTCACAAAAGACGGACATCGCGTGCTGGGCAAACCCATAGCCAAAAGTGTGGCAGATGTGGAAGCATGGTGCTCAGGATGAATCCGGTGGAAAGGATTTCGATTCACCATAGAGCAATGGACGTGTATTACCTTCTGCAATAAGGATTTCTTTTTGATGCAGATCGTTATTTTATCTGTTTCATTGTCGTAACTTAACGTAAGGAGGAAGAAGTCATGTCAAATTCCAATGCGTTTTCGTCTGTTGTGGGTGCCTACTTTTTTGTCTGGCTGGCCCTTTTGATCTTCTACATTGTTGTCATGTGGAAGGTATTTACCAAAGCGGGTTTACCGGGCTGGGGAGCAATTGTTCCGATTTACAATATCTATCTCACTCTTAAACTTGCCAAAAGGCCCGGCTGGTGGCTTTTACTCTTTCTTGTTCCGGTGGTGAATATCGTGATTGCGATAATCCTTCACTTTGATATTGCAAAGAATTTTGGAAAAGGTACTGGCTTTGGATTCGGATTGCTGTTTCTTGGTTTTATCTTTTATCCTATCTTGGCTTTTGGTAGTGCCAAGTATCAAAAGTAAATAGATAGAACCGGCCTTTCCATCAACGGAGCGAAGCAGTACTACTGGAAACCGTTCGACTTTTGGGACAGTGTGGCTTTTCATGTCCTTTTTATCTTCCACAGGATTTGTCTTTCTCCGGGTGATCCTGGGGGTGAAGAGTGTACAGATTTTATCAAAACGGACACGGAGAGCATGAAAGGCCGGTTTTATTCGATTCAGAATCGTACGCAAAGGGATAACCCTTCCAAGTTCCTTGTTCTGTCCAGAGAAGGCGAAGAGACGCCTATGAAAAAGATTGGACTGGCGTTGGGTGGAGGCGGGGCGAGAGGGCTCTGCCATATTGAATTTTGCAGGGCGTTGGATGACATGGGTCTACAACCCTCCATTATTTCCGGAACAAGCATTGGTTCCATCATCGGTGGATTTTATGCTTCGGGCATGTCCGGAGCTGCCATGAAAGCATTGGCCGGAGAAATTGGACTTTTGGACTACGGGAAAATGATTGATCTCTCTCTGCGCAGCCACTCCGGAATTGTGAAGGGAAAACGGGTGGCGGAGTTCTTTGAAAAACACCTTCCTGTAAAAACCTTTGAAGAATTGAAAATTCCTTTGAAAGTTGTCGCTACGGATTTTTGGAAACGCCAGCAGGTCGTCTTCCAATCCGGGAAGCTCATTCCGGCCATTCGTGCCAGCATTTCCATTCCTGCGCTTTTTGAACCTGTTAAGATAGACGGTATTGTGATGATTGACGGCGGTGCAATCAATCCCCTTCCCTACGACATCATTCGCAACGAATGCGATCTTCTGATCGCAATAGATGTATCGGGAACCACGATGCCTTCGAAAAATCATCCTCTCCCTACCATCTTCGAAAGTATCATGAACACATTTCACATCATTGAATCGGCGCTGATCGAAAATAAAATGAAACTTTTACAACCCGATGTGTACATCAAACCGGCGTTGGAGAACATCCAGATACTGGATTTTCACCGCCAGAAAGAAATCATGGACAGCGTGAAAGACGATGTTGCAATGTTCAAGGAAGAGTTGGAAAAAAGGATAAAACAGGAGGAGATACCAAAGTTCAAAAAAGAGAAACGTTTTCTGTTCTTTCGAAGATAGAGGAAAATGACCGTAGGCATCATCCATTCAGTTTGAAGAAGGAGCTTTACACATGAAAAGAAACTTTTGGAGCAGTATGGCCGTTTTATTTCTCCTTTTCATTTTTGCTGGGAGTTGCAAAGGGCCCGAAACAAAGAAAGAAATCACATTGTGGCCTGAAATCGAGCCGTTCCAGAGTGGGTATCTGAAGGTCTCGGACCTGCACGAAATCTACTACGAACTTTGCGGAAATCCAAACGGCAAGCCCGTGTTTGCGCTTCACGGCGGTCCGGGAGGGAGCTGTTCTCCCTATTACCGCCAGTTCTTTAATCCGGACAAATTTCTCATCGTCCTTCACGATCAGCGAGGGGCCGGAAAGTCACGACCTTATGCTGAGATTCGCGAGAACACGACCTGGGATCTCGTAGAAGACATTGAACGTCTCAGGAAGCATCTCAATTTGAATCAGATTATTCTCTTTGGCGGATCCTGGGGATCCACACTGGGCGTGGCGTACGCTGAAACGTATCCGGAAAATGTCAGCGGCATGGTCCTGCGTGGTATCTTTCTCGCGACAAAGGGAGAGATTGATCACTATTATCACGGCGGCGTCAGGCTTTTTTTTCCGGAAACCTACGACAGTCTTGTAGAATCAATCCCAGAATCGGAAAGACAGGTTCTGCCCCAGGCGCTTCTTCGAAGGGTTCAGAGTCAGGATCCGAACCAGAGAGAAAAGTACAGCAAGCTCTGGACAAAGTACGAATACAAGATCAGCGCGCTGGAGGTCCCGGACAGATTTTTGGAAGGCATTGATAAAGGAAGCCCTGAGGAATTTTTATCCTTTGGGCTCTTTGAAAACTATTACATGACCAACGGGTGTTTTTTGGAGGAAGGCCAGCTTCTGCGGGACACAAACAAGATTCGGGACATCCCTGCCATATTGATAAACGGCAGGTACGATATGATCTGTCCCCCTGTGACGGCCTACCTTCTCCATCAAAAGTTACCCAAATCCAAGCTGGTCATTGCCGAGAAAGCCGGCCACTGGATGGGCGATAAACCCATTGAAAAGGCGCTCCTGGAAGCCATGCGGGAATTTGAGTAAGTTTCCGCATAGATTAGATTCAAAGTGTCCGTACAGTTTGGACACCAAGTGGTCTCGTGGAGGATGCGGGGGTATCAAACATCCCTGTCATTGCACTGGAGTTGGCCCCTGAGCCGTTCGATGTTGTTTGGGGAAAAAACCGAAGGGCCGTGATCCAAGCAATGGAATACAGAAAAAGATAGAAAAAATTTCCATGGACAAATCAAAAGTCGCCATTCTCAAAACCTCGCCAGCAACGGTGCTCAGCGATTATCATCGTCTCATGAATCTTGCCGAGTATCAGAAGGTGATTCGCAAAGATAAAGATACAGCACTGAAGATCAATATCAGCTGGCATTTTTTCTATCCGGGGAGTTCCACGACTCCTTGGCAACTGGACGGTGTGATTCGTGCCATGAAAAAGGACGGATACGATTCTCGCCTCATTCACGGGTGCCACAACCGGACAGTCGTGATTGACGCCCGTCTCGGAGAACGGGAGAATAAACAGATCCATGTGGTAGAAGCCCACGGCCTGAGGAATATCCATCTTTACGAAGGTGAGGAGTGGATTCACATTCGTGATGCCGTGGGTGATCTTGCGGATCAATTTCTGGTCTTAAATCAGGTCTATCCGAAAGGATTCATGATTCCGAAACGGTTCATCGGTGAAAATATCATCCATCTGCCTACCATAAAAACGCACATATTTACCACCATGACTGGAGCCGTGAAAAATGCTTTCGGCGGTCTTTTAAACGAGAAACGCCACTGGACCCATCCGGTGATCCATGAAACCTTGGTGGATTTGCTGCAAATTCAGAAGAAGATTCATTCGGGTGTTTTTGCTGTGATGGACGGTACCTTTGCAGGAGACGGCCCCGGGCCCCGATGCATGGTTCCCTATGTAAAAGATGTCCTTCTGGCATCCGCTGATCAGGTGGCCATTGATGCTGTGGCTGCCAAGCTCATGGGGTTTGATCCGTTAAGTGACATCAAATTCATCCGATTGGCGCACGAAAAAGGGTTGGGCTGCGGCGATGTGCGGGACATTCAGATCGTCGGCGATCAGGATGCAATGGAAGAGAATTGGCGTTTTGTCGGGCCTTTTAAGAAGATGACGTTTGCCAGTCGGATGCAGCATCACATCTACTGGGGGCCGTTGAAAAAACCTCTGGAGTGGTCGCTGAAAACGATTCTCGCGCCGTGGTCCTACATCGCAAGCGTGGTGTACCACGATTTTTTCTGGTATCCTCTGCATCAAAAACGAATTCAAGGAATTCTTAAAAGCAACTGGGGTAAACTTTTTCAAAATTGGGATCAGGTCACGATTCCTTCGAACGATTTGAAAACAGCCGGCTGGAAGGAGGTCGGTGAGGCTCCTTTAAAACTTGCTAAAGGCAGCCTGAGATTGATGGGAAAAGCATTCCAAATATTGGGAACAGCTCTGAAAGAAGCTCCCGAATTTTCTCGGCTGAAATGGCACAAGAAATATCGATAAAATCAAAGGGCAAGTTTCTTGATAAAGGGAAAAATTCTTAATGGAATCACATCATAGGATAATAATAGGTGATTCGCGATCCATGAGAGAAATTCTCGATGAATCTGTCCATCTTGTGATTACGTCGCCTCCCTATTGGCAACTGAAAGATTATGGCAATCGTAATCAAATCGGTTTTAATGATACATACGAGGATTATATAAATAATCTCAATTTGGTTTGGAATGAATGCCACCGAGTTCTCCATAAAGGATGCCGTCTTTGTATTAATATTGGGGATCAATTCGCTCGTTCTGTCTACTATGGGCGGTATAAAGTGATTCCCATTCGGACGGAATTTATCAAGTTTTGTGAGACGATTGGTTTTGATTATATGGGAGCGATTGTCTGGCAAAAAGTAACTACAACCAATACAACCGGTGGCGCGACAGTAATGGGCTCGTTCCCGTATCCGAGAAATGGTATATTGAAAATTGATTATGAATTCATTCTCATTTTTAAAAAACAGGGTAAACCACCGAAAGTTAGTAAAGCGATTAAAGAAAAATCCAAAATAACCACCGAAGAATGGAATCGGTATTTTAGCGGGCACTGGAGTTTTTCCGGTGAAAGACAACAGAAACACTTGGCCATGTTTCCCGAAGAATTGCCGAAACGATTAATCAAAATGTTTAGTTTTTTTGGTGATACAATTCTTGATCCATTCCTTGGTAGCGGTACAACAACTCTTGCCGCGAAAAATCTGTCACGTAATTCCATTGGATATGAAATTAATGAGGATTATATTCCTGTCATTAAAGATAAAATAAAATATCACGATACCAGTTTCTTATCATCTTTTGAAATTATTCAGCAAAAGAAGTTAAAGATCAATTATAAAGCGCAAATCAGCGTACTTCCCTATATTTTTCGGGATCCCATAAAAATAGATAAAAAGATCAATCCGAAAATGTTAAACTTTGGATCGAAGATTGATCATAATCAGACTGCCCGTGAAAAATTATTTACAGTAACAGAAGTACTCTCTCCCAATGAAATAAAATTGAACAATGATTTGAAACTTAAACTTTTGGGTATTAAAAGCATCCCTGAGAGAGCTCAGGAGGCGATCAAATTTCTAAAAGAAAAAACACATAGCAATCGGGTCTATATGAAATTTGACGAAATAAAATATGATCATAACGGCACGTTGCTATGCTACGTATATCTTTCAAACAAAACATTCTTAAATGCCCATTTAATAAAAAACGGTTTGGCAGATGTTGATACTTCCATAGACTATAAATACAAATACAATTTCTTATCCAAAAAAAGGGTGCACAATGGCTAAGGAATGGATTTTGAATCAATCAATGAACCGATGGGGTCTGAATAAAAAGAAATCTGTTGGACCTGTCTCAGAGCTTATCCGCACTTGCTCTCCAAGAACGGTGGATGAATGGGAAAAATTTTATTATGAGAAAGTCCATGCTAAAACGTATTTAAAAGAACTGGGCAAAAAGTTGTACATCAAAATTACAGAAGTCATTCAATGTGAAGTTGAAGAAGTTACAGAACAAGACTGCATTAATTACATGAAGACGGTGATAATTGATCGAACTTTCCAAGGGTATCAAACGGAAATTCAAACCGTTTATGGCCAACTACAAAATATACTAGATGTCCAAATCCGGCCTGCTCCAGATGAATGGGATCGTTTGTACAATGTTGATTTTTTTATCCAAATCTCAAATAAATTCATTGGCCTCCAGATAAAACCCATCACTTTTAAGCACACCTTTGAAGATTACAGATGGCATGAATTTCAAAATAAAACTCATCAGAAATTTCAAGATAAATTTGGAGGCAAGGTTTTTATTGTCTGTTCCTCTAAAATAAATAATAGAAAGGAAATCATAAATAAAGAAGTCATTGATGAGATAAAGGCGGAAATAAAAAGACTAAAGAAGTTTTAAAATCTATTTTTGATAAAAAGATTTGCAATCGAATCCCGTGATTCTGTTGTTTATCCGGTGGACAAAATCCAAAAGAAGGGAAGGTGCGTTATGAAAACATTATCTATTTTTCTTGTCTGTATCTTGGTTTGTTTCCATATCCGATGCGGAAAGAGGGAAGTGTCCAAAGAAAAAGAAGAGGGCGTTCGAACTTTTACTTTGGATGCCACCCCAAAGACAGTGGCATGGGGTCACTATGATGCCAAAACACTTCCTGTTCTGAACATTCAATCCGGTGATAAGGTGTTGGTAAGCACGGTCCATGTGGGGAGTCCTGAATTGCTCGAAGAGGCAGGTCTCCCTCCGGAAGAGGTAGAACAGAAACTCCGCGATATTCATCGTGACGTAAAAGACAGAGGTCCCGGAGGTCATGTTCTGACAGGACCCATCTCTATCGAAGGGGCTGAACCGGGCGATGTTCTGGAAGTACGCATTCTATGCATTGAACCTGAAATTCCCTATGCCTTTAACACCTTGAGTCCCGAAAGAGGATTTTTAGTCGGAGAATTCGACCAAAGTAAAACAAAGATTATCCCCTTTGATTTGGAAAGGAAGGTGGCTCTTTTCGGGGACGGCATTGAAATTCCTTTGCGTCCCTTTTTCGGAAGCATGGGCGTTGCACCTCCCGAAAAGGCGGGCCGAATAAACAGTGCGCCGCCCTGGATTCACGGCGGCAATCTTGATAACAAAGAACTGGTAGCAGGAACGACGCTGTTTCTTCCTGTTCATGTGAAAGGAGCGCTCTTTCAGGTCGGGGACGGCCATGCTGCCCAGGGGAATGGAGAAGTAGACATCACAGCGCTTGAGACATCGTTGAAGGGTTTGCTGCAGTTTGTTGTTCGAAAAGATATGCATCTTGAATGGCCGCGGGCGGAAACGCCTACGCATTTTATTTCCATGGGCACGGATGAAGATCTCACAGCGGCTACCAAGATTGCTGTGCGCGAAATGATTGATTTTCTCGTGACCGAAAAAGGCATGTCCCGCGATGAGGCCTACATGCTGTGCAGTGCGGCTGTGGATTTTAACATTACTCAGCTCGTGGATGGCAAGAAAGGGGTGCACGGGATGCTGCCCAAAGCGATTTTCGTCTCTCGGGAGAGAAAGTAAACATTTGCATGGGCTGCACCGTTTCTTGGACACAATGTCGTTTTTATCTGAAAAGATGTATTGGATTTTTCATTATTCCAGCTTTGAGAAAAAAACTGTCTTGAATTTCTCATAGAGACCATCTGAATATACTAAAAGAAGGGAGTCGCCTCAACCCGGCAAAGAAAGCGCAAGGGCGCGTGGATTATTCCTATTAATTTTATTAAATGATTTTGAACGAATTGGCGAATTCCACAATATAAAATCAGTCCATAAGGAGGGACAAACGCATGTCGCAAAGAGTTGATTGTCAACGTTGCGGAAAATCGTTTCATAAAGATATGCGTTTGTGCCCCTTTTGCGGCGAAGAAAACAAAGGCGAGATTGTCCAAAAAGTACTGGCATGCCCTCGCTGTCATATCCCACTCAAAGCCCATACATACCAGCAACGTGTTTTGAATGTGTGCCCTGAATGTTCCGGTATATGGTTGGATACGAACGAATTCAAACGGCTGACATCGGAACGGGACGTGTACCAGGATGAGTCTATACCGTACGAATACAAAAAGAAACCGTTGTCTTTTACCGAGAAGCCATATATTGTCTGTCCTTGTTGCGGTTCGCTTATGACACGAAAAAATTTTCTTCAAATATCCGGTGTGCTCATTGATCTGTGTCGCGATCATGGTGTGTGGCTTGATTCGGGAGAGCTTGAACAATTGCGATGCTTCATCGCCAATGGTGGATTGGAAGAAAATCAAAATAAAGAGATCATAAAGAATCGGCTCGAAATTGAAAGTATGGCAGCCACGTTGGACAAAGTAAAATTTATTGAGTGGTATCTGAATCATTGGAAACTTAAACATCTTTTGATAAAGTGATCAATATATTTAACTGAACTTTGGCAATTTCTATATTTGAATCAGAAATGATAGAAAATGGGAAGAATTCAGTGACGATTCATAAACGAATCAAGAGATGTCATTCCTGCGATTTTTAAGCAGGCCTGTCCGCCCGCAGGC
>Ga0172364_10004177_pt1 | contig 11492 bp, 8 predicted proteins | sample LakKivSesite10cm_FD_114545 | JGI IMG/M metagenome (GOLD analysis project Ga0172364, IMG submission 114545) | Sediment microbial communities from Lake Kivu, Rwanda - Sediment site 10cm | ecosystem: Environmental > Aquatic > Freshwater > Lake > Sediment | place: Rwanda: Western Province, Lake Kivu... | reverse complement strand
TGATTGTTATAATAAGTTGAGAGTACATGACGAAAATTATTCATACAATTCACTCCAATTTATACCTCTATCTGACTTTATTTTCTCTATAATAAAATTAAAATCAATAAATGAACTTGTCAATCCTCCAAAAGGAGGATTTTTTATATTATTCCTTCTTTTGTGGTTTAATAAATTAATTCTGCAATATTACTTGAACCAGTCTTTTTCAATAGATGTTTCCTATGTGTCTTTATTGTAGTCATATGAATAAATAGCATTGAGGCAATACTATTTGTAGTATAACCTTTGGCTATAAGTGAAAGCACTTCAAGTTCTCTATTTGTGAGCACTTTCATGACCAGAAATACTAGGACAAATAATATTATTATGTGAGAAGTTGAAAACTAAAAAAGTGAGATAAGAATCCTTTTTGATGTTTAGTTCTGAAAATTGAAAAAGGTAAGCGACAAAATCATATGTTTTACAGCAGGTATTAATAATTACTCTCCTGATTTAGCATTGCTATGTTGAAGGTTTAAATCAAATATCATAATAGTATATATCAGATTATCAATAACATATTTTTCCTATAAAACAACAAATAACTTGGTATTATGTTATACGATTTTATATTATAAAATAGAAATGGAATAATATTTAATAAATAATTGGAATTAAATTGGAATAAGAACATTATCTTTATATTAACATTTAAAATAATAAACACATTACCTGATAAGATATTGATTCTTATAGATTTAAGGAGTTTTGTAGAACAAATATAACCGTTCTAGGACACCCTTTGAATTAAATAAAATCAGACATTTAATTTAGATTATTGCAAAATATCAAGCTTAAAACAAACATAAACTTATAATCCTTATGTATGTAAGCATAAATCCTGATATGCTTGTTTTGGCACGTGAATCCCGTGAAATCAATCAATCTGATCTGGCTAAAAGAATCGGTATATCCCAGGGAAAACTATCAAAAGCTGAAAAGGGTGAACAGAAATTACATTTTAATACTTTTAATACGATTTGTAAAATAGTTGATTATCCCGAGGATTTTTTTTATCAGACCCCACCTTATTCATTAATCAGTCATTATTATTACAGAAATAGATTATCAGTTCCTCAGGGAATTCTTATTAAGCTTGAGGCCCTGATTAATATATATAAGAAGAATCTGGATGAATTAACAGAAGCTATTGATTTGCCGGAATATCAACTTGAGGCTGAAAACTTTGATGATTTATTACCTGCTGAAATAGCCAATCAAATACGATTTATTTTAAGAATTCCAAGAGGTCCTATAGAAAATCTAATAAATACTTTAGAGAGGTGTGGGATAGTAATTATCAAAACTGATATTTTGCATGAAAAGATCGATGCTATTTCAACTGTTACTGATAAAGGACTGAGAGTTATTTTTCTTTATGATAAAATACCTTGTTACAGGCAACGGTTTTTATTAGCGCGTGAATTTGGTCATATGTTAATGCACTTTAATAAAATACCTGCTCCTGAAAAAGATATAGAAAATGAAGCAGATGGGTTTGCTTCCGAATTATTGATGCCTGAAAGTGATATTATTGATTCCCTGAGTAAATTAAGTTTTCCTAAACTGGGAAATTTAAAAAGATATTGGAAGGTTTCAATTAAAGCAATAATCTATAGAGCTAGAGCATTAGGGGTAATAAGTGAAAATGTATTTCGTGATATGATGATTGAATATTCCCATAGAGGTATGAATAAACGTGAACCAGTATTAATCCCAGGTGAAGAACCATATATATTAAAAGAAATTATAAACCTTCATAAAAATGAACTTGGCTATTCAAATGAAGAGTTAGCACGCGTTTTGAAAATATCTATCAGAGATTATGAAGAAAGATTTGGTTTTTATGATAAACCTAAACTGAAGATTATGAAACATGCCAGGTAATTATAAATCAAATATTTTTCTGTATTGATATAGAAAAATTATTACTATATACCGCAAGTACAGGCAGGCGGGAATTCCGAGTGGCACCACTTTTTAAAATTAAAAATCCCGCAAGATCAACGATCTGCGGGATTTTTTGTCATATGGTTGACAATTTTGATGATATTTATATTTGAATTGTTTACCGGGGTTCATTTCAATTGATTTATTTATGAGGTTAAAAAATTCCGTTTTGTTTCATACATCAGTATGTATGCTCTCTTGTTTGCATGGTTCAGGAATGAATGGTTTACCAAAGTTTCCATTAATGGTTGTCTGTCCAGAAAAGGACTCAACAATTTTTCTGCTCTGCTTTCCATTACACCAATTCTTTTAGCAAATTCTTTGAAGTCACTTTTAGAAGGGTGCCCATTCTTTTTGTATTGTGCACTTTTAAAATCATCTGCAAAGAGCCCTTTATTTAAAGCAAAATCCGTGTCATCAACATGCATTCTGGTATTAATTAAGTCATAAGCGGGACTTAGCAAATAATCGCCTTTTAATGACTCTAACAGAGAAAAATTTTTTAAATGTGCATCACCATTTGAGAATAAGTAATTAAAAACCACTAATGAAAATAATTTCTCTGTTTCTACCCTCCAGGCAGGAACGTATTTATGAATCAGTAATCCAATTTCTTCGTAACTGTATTCGTATTTGAAATTCGGACCGGCATTATCCTTTGTCTTACCTGCTAATGATGCAAAATCTTCTTTTCCCCGTTTACTGCCATCATCTTTTACATCAAAACGCCTGGTAATGTATGCGTGAGAACCGTCCTTAAAGAATATAACGGCATTTTCAGCCGTGGTTATTCTGTACACTTGTTTTGCTATTTGCATCGTCAGGTGTTCATTAGCCGGAACCTGGTCAACTTTTTTTAAATCCCTTGGTATGGGCTTTAATATATAAGTTCCTTGTTCACCTTCCCTGGTAAGGCGCAATTGGTTTTTCTCAAGCAGTAAACTCAACTTTTCCTGAACTCCTGATATTGATATATATTTCCGGTTTTCCAAAAATTGTTTCGCTACCTCTTCGTTTTTCTGAGGTTGTTCATATGGCAAAATATGATTTACCTTTTTCCCTTTAAACATATTCCGGATACAGCCTGGACTGTAAGTAGTAAAATCTTTTGCCAAAGTTCCGGGGCAATATTTCAGTTCATCTAAATTCATTCTACTGCTACTGGTTTTACTGTGATTGCTCCTATTGTGTCATATTGTGCCGTTGCCATCAGCAATCCGAAATGGTCTTCCTCATCAATCCGCAGTAATGTGCATTGGAGTTTTTTGTTTACACCCTCGCTAAGCATATTAAAAAAGAAAGGGAATAAAAAGTTGCTACTATATTCCTTATGTTTTTTTGGCAGGGTTAAACTAATAGCGGGTGCGCCGGGATCATAAAAATAGTTGTCGTCATACCTGAATACAAAATGCTGACGACTAACCTCTGTCAGTGTTCCGGCTAATACCCTGTTTTGGTATATTTCCATTGCTCTCATCTACTCAATGTATCTTTTTTATTTCAAAAGTCAGTTCCATACCTAACACTTCGGCTAATTTGTTCAGTACCTTCAATGAAGGATTACCCTGTCCCCGTTCCAGTTTATATAAAGTGTTGATGCTTATATCGGCCAGTTCCGCCAGGTGCGGTTGAATAATGCCCAACTCTTTTCGCCTGCTCTTTATGGTTTCTCCAAGATCCTTTACTAACATTATAATGTGATTTTGGCGTAAAAATAATCCAAAAAATTTATATGTGCAAGCTGAAATCATATTATATTGTGATTTTGTCGTAATTCCTTAGAATCCTGCAGATTATGTCATGAGGAATCACATTATAGTGTGATTTGTGAACTAAATCAAAATTCGTGATAACCATTGAAGAATCAATTCATGAGGGTACAATGACGAACCGTGATATATCCCTATGGGTGTTGATTAACAGAAAAAAATGTAAATTCAACCTCAAAAATTAATTGCCATGAAAATGAAAATATTATTGATCGTTATCCTGGTTCTTTGTTCTGTTTCCATACATGTGACCGGTCAGAATAAAGACAAAGCAATTTTCAGGGAATATAAAACGGGTTTCTACCAGGATTCCATTCTCAGGGATGATCAGGAATTGAATGCAAAATCAGCCCTTCCGGAAGTTAACACAAGCTTCGTGGTCGATCTCACATCGGTTTCATTACCCAACAAATTTGATCTTTATAAAAACCAGCAATGGCATAATGAGCCTGTTTCCCAGGGAAATACAGGCACCTGCTGGTGTTTTTCAACTACTTCATTCCTGGAGTCGGAGACTTACCGGATATATAAAACAAAGGTCAGGCTGTCGGAAATGTATACGGTTTATTGGGAATATGTGGAAAAAGCCAGGAGGTATGTACAGGAAAGAGGCAACTCTGAATTTCAGGAAGGATCTGAGGCCAATGCCACTACTCGTATCTGGAAAAAATATGGGGTGGTCCCTGCTGATACCTATACAGGCCTTTTGAACGGTCGTGTGTATCATAATCATGAAAAAATGGTTAAAGAGATGCAGGATTACCTTGGTTCTATGAAGAATAACTCTTCCTGGAATGAGGAAGAAGCCATATCTACCGTCAAATCGATACTGAACCATTATTTGGGAGAACCTCCGGCAGAGATCATGGTGAATGGGGTAAAAATGACCCCACAGCAATACCTCAGGGAGGTTGTTAAAATTAATCCGGATGATTATGTGGATATTCTTTCCTATAAACAGGAACCATTTTACACCCGGGTAGAGTATAAAGTGCCTGACAACTGGTGGCACAGTAAGGATTATTACAATGTTCCTCTCGATGTATTTATGACAACCCTGAAAAGTGTTGTCAGGAAAGGTTATACCGTAAGCATTGGGGGCGATGTTTCAGAACCAGGATTTGACCGTACAACACAATGTGCCGTTATACCTGATTTTGATATTCCCTCCGGTTATATCAATGATGATGCGCGCCAGTTCAGGTTTTCGAACCGGACTACCACTGATGATCATGGCATGCACCTGGTAGGATACCTGGAGAAGGATGGTAAGGACTGGTACCTGTTCAAGGATTCAAGTTCCGGCTCACGCAATAACGATCCTAATGCAAAGGAGTTTGGTTATTACTTTGTTTCCGAAGATTATGTCAGCTTGAAAATGATGGAGTTCATGGTGCATAAGGAGGCTGTTAAGGAATTACTCACAAAATTTTAATTAACCGGTTGGCGAAACCGCCAGTAGGCTGTCAGACATCCGCCAGTTGGCGGAGGAGGCGCTGCCCTGGCATTTAAGACCATTTATTTTTTTAATAAATGCAGCATCACATACTACATAAAATAGATATTACTTATAATGAAACGCAGGGAGTTTATTCAGAATACTTCATTCTCGCTGGTAGCTCTGTCAATGACGCGGGCAGCGAATTCCGTATCACCTGGTAAGGAATACAACCTGATGGAAATAAAAAGTGTCGGAGCTCATGTTTGGGTTTACGCAGCTGGTTTACCCGGATACGACGTTTCACCGGTTCTGAGCCAGATTTTTTCAGATGTGTCCTATGCCGGTTTCGATGGTGTGGAAACGATGGAACAACCTTTGAGAAGTGATGTTTATACGAAACAGATCAAAGAATTGACCGATCAGTATAAAATAAAATTGACCGGGTCTTCCTATGGAGCCGATATGTGGGATAAAAATAAACATAACGAGATCTACGAGGATGTCGATCTGATATTTACAAATATGGCCTCGGTGGGAGGAAGAACATTCGGAGTGTCTGTAGGTGAACCTGCCGGCCGGCAGAAGACGGAGGAAGAATTTGATAACCAGGCAACCTTACTCAGAAGATTGATTTCACTGGGAGAGGAAAAAGGTATCATTCTGAACCTGCATAATCATACGGCTGAAGTCGAAAATAACATGTACGATCTCCAAGGCACCCTGAAAAGGATACCTGATGTAAAACTCGGGCCGGATTTAAACTGGCTGCTCAGAGCAGGAATAAACCCGGTCAGTTTTCTGAGGGAATTCAGGGAACAGATAGTTTTTATGCATTTACGGGATCAGCTCAGCAATGGGAAATGGCCTGAATCAATGGGCGAAGGCGATGTCGATTTTAAAGAAATTTCCGATGTGCTTAAAGAAATAGATTTCAGGGGGGATGTCATTATCGAACTGGCACATGAGGACGGATTCGTCCGGACAAGACCTCTCAGGGAAAGCCTGAAAATGAGCAGGGACTTCATGAGGGAAACTATGGGGTTTTAGATGAAAATAATAAGATTGCTCTATTCGTAAATATCCGGTAAACCCCGTATGGCTGTCACCCAATCCTGGAAAATATTTTAAACTGTTTATTTGATTTGAATGCAATAATTACGTATATTGCGTAACGTAAAAAACGTAACGTACTTAACGTAAAAAATCTTCCTCATGAAAAAACTTCAGAATCCTTTCCTCCTGACAGGTTTTTATTCCAGGAAATACTTTTGCAACAGGGAACCTGAAATGAAAGAATTAAAGGACCACTTCATCAATGAACGCAATGTGGTTTTATTCTCCTGGAGAAGGATCGGAAAAACAGCTCTCCTGATATGTTTTCTTACTGATATTGAAAAAACAGGTGGTACGGAAACTCTTTATGTCGATCTGCTCGGTGCCCGCGATATGTCAGTTGCCATCAGAAGGATCACCCGGTCAGTTTATGAACGTTACGGAGAGACATCATCAGGCATATCATCGTCATTAAAGAATTTATTAGCCAAAACAGGTGTTGATCTAAGTTTCGACCCGTTAACCGGAATGCCAAAATTCAGCCTTGGATACCATGGAACCGTTAATGCGGAGAAATCATTGGATGCGATCGGCATATTCCTTTCAAAAAGGAAAAAAAAGATTTTGATAATTCTGGATGAGTTTCAGCAGGTAACATCCTTTCCCGAAAAGGACGGAGAAGCTGTTTTCAGAACCTGGACACAGGCATACCCCGGGATCCGGTTTATTTTCAGCGGGAGTCACAGAAATATGATGCTCTCCATGTTCACTGAGAAGAACCGACCCTTCTACCGGAGCACTCAACTGATGCAACTGGATCCTATTGATCAGGAATCCTACAGGGATTTTGCACGACATCATTTCGTCAGCAGTAAAAAATCTTTTGACGGAAAAGCCTTTGAAGATTTATATGCATGGTCCCGGCAGCAGACCTACTGTGTGCAGTTGATTTGCAATAAAGTTTTCGGAATGTACGACGGAATGCAAAAGGACATTCTTCCTGATATTTATAAACAGATACTGGACCAGGAAAGCCTTGTTTTTTCAGGTTATACAATACTATTAACCCATATACAGTGGAAGGTTCTTTATGCTGTCGCCAGGGAAGAACCTCTGATCAGCCCGCTGGCTAATGATTTCATCAGCCGCTACCAGCTGGGTGCCGCCAGTTCGGTCAGCACGGCCCTGAAAATGCTCGTGAAGAATGAACTTGTCATAGTTGATGAAGGAAAATACCTTGTCCATGATGTTCTTTTTGCCAGATGGCTTCAGACTTTATAATAAATGTTTCAAATACCTTAATTACTTATCTATAGTATTTTTAAAAAATTCGTACATTTCCTTTTTAAGCTGGAATAAACCTTTTATTAATTCTGTATGACCAACACATTTAAAAAATTAATAACAGCTTTATATCTTATTGGATTTGTGTTGATATTAAATGCCCAGCAGGAGATACCTGCCCTGGGCTTAAAAGAAGCTCAGCCTGGTCAGTACCTTGTCTGGTCCGATGAGTTCGATGGAACAGCCATTGACACTTCCAAATGGCACTTTGAGGTTTTCGGGAGCTGCTGGGACAATGTGCACTGGAATACCAACAGTCCAAACAACGCCAGGATTGCGGACGGGAAATTACAGATCATCGCCAGGCGAGACTCGGCACAGACCAGTGAGGAAAAGGCAAAAGCATGTGATGGTGTTAATTTATACACTTCTGCATACATGGTGACCCAGGACAAGGTTGACTGGCGATACGGACGTATTGAAGCACTCATCAAACTGCCCAATGTGGGCCAGGGATTTGTGCCCGCGTTCTGGATGAAACCTGCCAGTGAAATGTACGGCTGGTGGCCCTACAGCGGATCCATCGAGATCATGGAACACCCCACCAATGAGGTGATGAACATTTATGGGACCATTGACAGCAAAATGCACAGTTTTTTAGGGATAGGGTATCCGGAAACATACAGTATCCAGGTTCCCGATGCCGAAACCGGATTTCACTTATATGCGATTGACTGGACTGCAGACCAGATTGACTTTTCTGTGGACGGGAATATATATTTTACCTACCTGAATGAGCATACCGGCTTTGAGGCCTGGCCGTTCGATCAGCCATTTTATATCATCCTGGATGTTGCTGTTGGCGGCGGCTGGGTGGGGAATCCCGATATTAATACGGTGTTCCCGGCAATTATGGAAGTTGACTATGTAAGGGTCTATCAGAAGTTGGAGGATATTCATATATCCGGGAAAGATAATGTTGCACCACACGATACGGGAATTACCTATTCCGTTCCCCGGCTTGACGGTGCAAGCTATTCCTGGACTGTTTCCCTGGGAGCTCAGATAGTATCAGGACAGGATTCCAGCCAGGTCAAAGTCAACTGGGGGGAAACCAGCGGAAATGTCGGAGTGTCAATCGACACTGGTTCGGGTTCACTGACATTAGACTACCCCGTGGAAGTTACCAACAATATGCTTAAAAATGCGGGCTTTGAAAAAGGAAGCAGATACTGGAGCAGCAGTATTGTCACTTTTGGTAAATGGAATCAACCCAGGGGATCGTCTGAGTTTGTTTTGTCACCCGATTCACATACCGGCAGTTCGATAAAGCTCAACATACCTGAACTTATGGATTATCCATGGGATTTCCAGATAGCCCAGAACGGATTTGGGATGGAATTAATGAAAAAGTATGATGTCAGCTTATGGGCAAAGGGCGATGTAAATGGTCGCAAAATAAATGCATCGATTGTAATACCCAAAAATCTGGGCAAAGCGAATTATGTCATATATTCAAGGGAGTTTGTCCTGACCGATCAATGGGCTCAGTACTCCTTTAGTTTTACTGCCAATGAAATTGCGACGGGAGGAATAAACATAGATTTTGGCTATCAGACCGGTTCCTATTTCTTCGATGATTTTTATTTAGTAAAACACGTGAATACCACCGGACTGGAGGTAATCATAAACCCGGGGAATCCCGGAGGTTATTCACTTGGCCAGAATTTTCCAAACCCCTGCAGCTCCACTACTTCCGTTACATTTTCCCTGCCAGCAAGGCAATTGGTTCAACTAAAAGTGTATCATATTGATGGTAATGAGGTTGCCGTTCTGATAAATGAAGTGAAACAGCAGGGTAATTACACGGTTACTTTTAATGTGGATGGATTTCCGGCAGGGATGTATTTCTGTAAATTCATGGCGGGAGATTTTGTCCAAATCCGGAAATTCACTGTGGCAAAATAATAGAAAGTGAGTAGTGAGTAAAAGTCCTGTTATCGTGTTACGTGTTAGCGTGTTACGGGTTTGTGAATAATACTTTAATACAAAGTTCTTTAACACGCCAACCCGTAAACCCGTCAACACGGAACAGTTAAAACTTTGAACTTTTCACCCTGTGGAATTCCCGCCGGAGGCGGGACTGCAAGGCAGTATTCCACAGGGTAAATTTTGAACCTTGAACTTTCTTTATAGGCTGAGGTTCGCACCTTTTCCGGTTTGCCATCGCACAAAAAAGTGAATAGTGAGCAGTGAGCAGGAAGAAGGCTTTCAGGCTGAAGGGGAATAGGCTGAAGAAAAAAGTGAGTAGTGAGTAAAAGGTACTGTAGTCGTGTTGCGTGTTAGCGTGTCAGGGATAAGTCAGAAGACGGAAGACAGAAGTCGGAAGACGGAAGTCAGACAGAATTTTCGACAATATTGATTTCTTCGTCTGTTAATTCATAGAGCTGATAGATCATCTGATCCAGTTCGTCTTCCAACTGTTTGGTATTCAGGTTTTTTTCTTTCAGTTGAATTATTTTCGTGATCCTTTCCTTATAAGATTTTTCCTGTTCATCTGTTATCTTTTTGACCTTTATTTGTTCAAAAAATACTTTACGCAGTTCCCTTGTTCCACCTAACAGTTCCGGGAAATTATCCCGGAAACAGAATCTCCAAAGCCTGGAATTGAAAAATGAAACCAGGTAATAAAGGTTAACACCGGTAAAAATGAAATTTTTATTATTTGTGTAGTAATGCTTATCAATGTCAAGTGAAAAATTTAAAAATTTGGTTAATTCCGGATATATAATCTTTGGATTAGTAAAACTATTCAAGTAGGCACATGCTCTCTGTTCCCACCAATAATCCCCCATATCAGTGCGCTTTTCAGCGATATTTTTAAATTGAAAAAGATATTCAGCAATTATGGGGAACTTATTCTCGAACCACCTCCAGGCATTTACATACTCAACATAACCGTATCTTGGTATAGGTTCTGTTATAATGTTTTCATCTAATGCAAGTATACTTTTAATAGTAAGACCTTTGGGAATATATATAAGCCATAAATCATGAAATTCAGGTAAATATTTTTGAATATCTCGTCCTCTAAGCATAGGCTTAATGATATCTGCGCTCTTTGGATCTATTGCCACTAACTCATCTTTCTTCTTTCCATCAATAATGAAGGCTTCATTTAGACCAGTTAAGATGCCACGATTAATATTAATATTCCATTCGTTAAGAGGAATACCTTGTCTTTCAACTTTATCTTTTATCTTAAGGACTTCCCCACTTTCAAATGCCCAGGAATTTTCACTAAGATCAGCCTGCAGAATTGCCTGTCCGATTGAATCAGCGTATAATTCAAATTCAGAAATATCAATATCATTCTTATTAGTGTCTGCATAAAACAGTTTAGTGTTCTCTTTCTTTTGTTTTAAAAAACCCAGGATCGCAGCATCAACCGTTGCTTCATCAAATACAGGTATTCCGCTGAAATCAATGAAATGTGTGAGGGTTGTATTATTCAGCAGGAATGATCTTATATTTTTACCATAATTTGCCCTGGTAAACTTGTTTGAAACGATGAACCTGAATGCGCCGTTATTTTTTAAGATCTTATACCCCAGCTCTATGAAATAAGTTAATAAATCTGCTATTGAATTATAAACCTGGAAGCTGTCCTTCAGATATTTTTTTAATTCAGAAAATTCTTCCTGTCTTATATAAGGCGGGTTTCCTATCACTACATCAAATCCCGTAAAATCCCCCTGGTCATTAAGCACTTCGGGAAATTCAAACCTCCACTCAAATGCATTACGATAAATCCTGTTATCCCTGATATCCTCAAGCTCTTTTTCAATCCTGGTGATCTCAGAGGTTATCCTGCTGACTTTCTTTTCCCATTCAATTTTTTCTTTCTGTGACATTTCAAAAAGGCTGTTCTGGTCGGTCAGGCTGGATAATTC
>Ga0172364_10004175_pt1 | contig 11493 bp, 17 predicted proteins | sample LakKivSesite10cm_FD_114545 | JGI IMG/M metagenome (GOLD analysis project Ga0172364, IMG submission 114545) | Sediment microbial communities from Lake Kivu, Rwanda - Sediment site 10cm | ecosystem: Environmental > Aquatic > Freshwater > Lake > Sediment | place: Rwanda: Western Province, Lake... | reverse complement strand
CAAAATTTTTCAGATGAGGCCGGGGCCGGGATCTGTTCTCTAGAAGGAAAAACCTTCCAGATTTGAACCCGGGCGCTAGGCTCCACAGGCCTATAGGCTACCAAGCTACCTCACCCCGGCCACTTTGATGGAGTTTTCCGTGATTTCGGTCGCTTCCTAGCTTATTTACGTTTGCGGAAGAGTTGCACGCCTTCCATGACTACGAAGGGCTCAAAGCCGACTTCTCCAAGTTTAACGGCTTCTTCCAAGCTGTGGGCAGCACGGATTATGAAGCTGTCATCGGGAAGGTTCTGAAACAGGCTTTTGTCCAGCTGAATGTAGATCAGCGTACTATCGATCTCCTTGTGACCCAAATATTCTTTGACGTGTAGTATGTCCTTCGTGTAGTGGTATTCCATTGTGGCTTTCCAATGCCTCAGAGTGTGGAAGTGGATCTCGAGGAGCCTAGGGTTCTGAAGTTTGAAGGCCAGTCGACGTCTGGCTCGTCCGTAAGTGGCTTTGAGGCTGTTGATGGTGCATTCGCCGAACACGTGGGTGCTCGTTCTTGGTAGAGCGTTGAGCATGTTGAGGAGTTTGCCGCTGAGGTTGCTGAAGATTCTGGGAAGGCTGCCTTTCTCGGGTTCGTTGCAAGTGATGATGCGTCTCTGAAAGTCGATATCTGTCCACTTGAGCCTTTTAGCCTCGCCTGATCGCATAGCTGTCTCTTTGAGGAGTTGAAGGAATGTCGCAACCGTGGTGGGGCAGCCAGCTATGAGGTCATCGATCTCTTGTTCAGTTGGGATGAAGGGGATCTTTCGCGTGATGACGCATCGAGGTGGTTCCCATGTCATTCCGTTGAACTTGAGGAAGAGCGTGTACGCGGTGATGACGTTTCTGCGTCGGTTCTGGCTCCACTTCTGCTCTCTGGCAAGGACTTCTTTAACGCTGTCAGGATTCATCAAATCAGCATGTCTAACCAGCAGGGCTCTTAAGGCTCCAGAGTTGGTCCGTATGGTCATTGGAGCGTAGCCTTCTTTCTGCATTCTCCATGTGTAGTTGAAGAGTTTGCTTTTGATGTCAGCCGGTTGATTAGGGATCGTACCCGCAGCAGTTTGTTTTTCTAATGCTGCTGCATCCAAGTTTTTCGCCTCGCTTTCCTCGGCGCTTACTCGGCGTTCTCTACTATGGGGAACACAAATATTTAATACTTTCCCTACAGTTGAGAAAGATGGTGAACTAGAACTTTGAGATCCTACATCTTCACGGATAGGGAGCGCCAGATCGTTAAGGCGTTTCTGGCTGGAGAGAAAGTCGACAGGCTGGATATAGGAAGGATCATGCACAGGGTTAGAAGCTTTAAGGATCTCCCTGGAGACGTGGACCTTTACCTGGCCTTGCGTAGACACGCTGAATCTAAAACCGCATAACCGGCAAAGATATCGTTGCACTTGGCCGTGGTCTGTTGAGCGCACCCCATCCTTCCAAACCTTCTCTGAACCACATTCTGGGCAGCGTTTAGAGAGCTGGTGCGAGCGGCTAGGCCTAGCCGACTTCCCATTGTTAACTCGCTTTTGCCGAGTAGCGCCTGAAGGCGCACGTGGAAGATCAAGCCCTTCTCCCGCTGTCATAGTTGCGTCTTCACTCCTTCCCTGGCATGCAATTACAAGGACCTTTCAAACCCAGCTGACGCCAGACTTCAACAGGCTCCTTGCACAAAGCGACTGGAGCACCATACGCCTTAGCAACCTCACAGAGACCATCATACAGTGAAAGCCTTGTTAAGAGAGGCTGGCCGTAGCCCCAAGGGGTCCTCTCGGTAAGCTGGGCTTTGACAGAGCTTGGCAAGGACCTGTATGTGCGTGGTGTAGCCCTCAGCGTTCCAAGCGTGATTAGAGAAGGCTCAACATAGGCGCAGACTCGCTCCATCAACCCAACGTAGGTGCTGACATCTCCCATTATAATGGGGTCGACGCGAACGCGGACCTCGTAGCTGGCTTCTCTTAGGCGCTGAGCTGCATGGGTTCTTTTAGTCGGCGAAGGAGCATCCTTCTCGAGGTCCTTGGCGATGGTCTCAGTGTTGATGCTTGCAGAGTACACAACCACGTCCTGGAAATCGCTGCGGAGTAGAACCTGAGCGCTGTCTGATTTGGTGAGCAAGAGCAGCTTGTGACGACAATCATACTCTTCGTTGGTTTTTCTAAGCGTAGAAGCCATGAAAGGAATGTACTCTGGAGCCAAAAACGAGTCGCATAGTTCACCAGCGTTGAGAAGCTGAGACCCAGGCGTCTTAGAGCAGAAGCGTCTGAGTACCCTGGCTAGAGAAGTCTTCTCCGCTACGTGGATCTCGCTCCAAGGCCATGTATGGTACGCTTTGAGCCAACAGTAGGAGCAGTTATAATGACATCCGTTAGCCCAAGCTAGGAGCCAGAATCCGCAACGAACCTGAGGAAAGCTGTGTCTCTTAATGTAGGGCCTATAGCCCTCAATTATCCTCGATTCTAGCCGGCTCATTCAAGCATGCACCTTAACCTCAAATCCTTTTTCATAGACAGCGTACAGGCGCTTCTTGTAGCGCTGGTACTCCTCAGCCGTCATGAGGATGATGTGTTCGCCCTCGTAGTCGCTATGGAACAAGCGGCCTAGACGCTGCATCTCCTGGCGCCTCGACCCGTAGAGAAAGTCAAATTCTATGATGCGCTCTATTTTAGCTAGGCTTACGCCTTCGTCTCCAACCCGGCTGATGACCAGCGCCTTCTGAGGTGAGTTCATGATGGCTTGATGTATCTTCTCTAGGCGCCGCTTGGTCTCGCTGTAAATGAAGTCTAGGCTGAATCGTTTGGCGAGCTCTTTACCCTTGTCTATGCCATCACAGAAGATCATGGTCCGCTTCTTGTCAGCGAGAAGGCTGGCGACCCAACCTGTCTTCTCAGTGATGTTTCTGACGATGTAGAGGTCAACGGTTGGCTTGTGGAAAAGCTGCATCTTGAGGAAGGACTGCCAGTCTAAGCCCATGGGATAGCCTGTCAAAGCGAATATGTACTCTGCTCGCCCATCTTCACGCCAAGGAGTAGCGCTGAGTCCCATGCGATACTTGGTCTTAATGGTAGCGAGCCTCGAGAACTGGTTGGCTGGCAGCCTGTGGCACTCATCATAGATTGTGAGCGTGTAGTCTTTAACTCGGACCTTGTCAAAGGCGTGGTACGTGACTATGTCAACCTCGCCTTGGCTGAGTCCAGTCCACTGGCGAATGCGATCCTGCCACTGTTCAAGAAGCGTGAGGGTTGGAACAACTATGAGTTTTCTGCCTCGGAGCCGACTCAGCGCATACATGCCTAAGAAGGTTTTTCCACCACGTGGCGGCCAGAAAACGCCTATGTTTCCGTAGCGTTGAAACGCTTCCCAGGCTAAGCGCTGATAGTCCAACAGCTCAAATTTAGTTGGGATGTTGTCTCTAACGTCAGCTGGGTCGATTGAGCGGGGATTGAAGGGTAACACTCCATCCTTAATGAGCGAGGCTAAGAGTAGGAAGTGGTGGCCAGGTTTGATTCTGATTTGGCCGGGTCCCTCGCGGCGTACAAGATGAGTCCTATACCGCTGCCAGACCTCTTCTACGTTGGCTATGTCCGTGGCGAGCATGTCCTCTTGAACTTGGACCTTAAAAGGCGCCTCTAAGTCGAGCTCCTCTTTCAGGAAGGCTGGAATGTCGGCGAGCCAGGCGATTTGACGGTTAACTATGAAAATATTGTATGTTGGCGTCTGCCTTTCTAGCCATCCCACCTGCATGTCTATAAAACGTGGCAGTATGAGAAACCATTCTGCTTCGCCTCTAGGCAACAGCACATAGGGCTGTTTGAGGAACGCTTCGAGCTCCTCATGCTTAAAGGAGACGGCTTTGCTGACTACAACATAATCCATTATTCTGGCTTTGAGTTCCGCCTGTTTTTCTTGGACTAGGCGACTGAGCAGCGCTAGGCTTTGCTCTGCGTCACGTGTCTTTGCCTCAGCCTCGCGTAGCCTACTAGCCAAATCCTCAGACATGGCTAAGTCACCTCATCTTCCTCTGTCATTCTCTGACCCCTAACTCAAGAGCCACAGTGACAGCGGCTAACTCATCTGAAACTGCTCTTTCCCCAGAATGCTTCTTATGATAGATTTTCCGAAGGATTTCCTCACGTGTAAGGTCATGCCTTGCAGCCATGATCTTCTGAATAATCTCCTCAAGTGTCCTAGGTTCTTCTGCTGTTACACCTGTGACCACTCTGCTCACACCCATCTCCAAAAACCCTCATCATCCATGGCTAGCTGGTTCCATTGTCATGCGTTTCTCCTCTTCTCAAATTCTTGTTGGCAGCTATCGCAGATGGGGATCTTGGCGCCTTTGTGGGTTTCACCTTGCCAGGATGTCACTCTTTTATAACCACATACGCCACATTCATGCTCGCCATAAAACGAGTCGCTCCAATAAACTGAGGCTAGGTCATCCAATGTTGTAACCGAGTTACCGAGTTTTTTGAGTGCCTGAGGTGTCTCCGTAGCTTTTGGCATGGAAATTTCATGGTCTTTTTCCATAGTTTCTGCTGCTGTGACACCCTCGGAAGTCGGAAAACTTGGTAACTTAGTTACAATGTTGAAGCCGTAGCTCTTGACGGTTCGCCTCAGCTTTTCCTCGTTGAACTCGTAGGCTTTGGTGACACCTTTTTCAGTGCGGTAGGCTCGACTCTTGCCGCTGAGGATCTCTCGAAGCCGGTAGCCCACCTTCTGTTTGGTGACTCCTCCAAACTCAGGTGTGTCCATTTTGTTAGGTTTCTTGTCGTCTAATTTTCCTTCAAGCTCCTTGACGAGAGCATCCCAAACATCAGTGAAGGGTACAGGCTCATTCTTGACGTAGAGCTCCGAGACAACCTTAACTATATGTCCTTCAAGCGTGTTCTGTTTTCCACTCATCCTTTCTTGGGCTTGCTTAGACGCGAAGTTTAGCAGCTGGTCATAAACCGTCAGTCCATAGGTAACTTGTAGGATGGGTTTCCAGAGTTCACGCATTCTTGCTTTAAAGGGAAGCGCAGGTTGAGGCAGAAGCCATTCTAATCGACTGGCCAAACGCCACTTCAGCAGCACGTTTCTTAACTCACGGAGCCGCTTCTCGTCTTCAGCGTCTCGTTCCGTCCATTCTTTCTTTGGCTCACCGGGAAACATGGGAATTAAAACGCATCTCTCGGTGAAGCCCTTCACTCCAGGTATTTTCTCAGCTGCAAAGGCTTTGAAGCAGAAGCAACGGAAGTATTTGATGAAGCGCTTGCGCTCTAGAATGAACGTTCTAGGAACCACAGCGCCTTGGGCGTAGCCAGCCTTGTAGATCTTAACTTTATCGATGTCCCGGTCTAGACCTTGGGCTTCATCCTCTAAAACTACGCCTGGAGAGTCGCTGTCTTCGAGGTAGCCGTAAACGTCTGCGGATGGAATTGTCGTTCCAAGAAGAGGTCGGTAGGTGAGAGCGCCTAAGACTCCTAGGAAGCTGCTTTTTCCCGACTCGTTGTCCCCATGTAGAAACGGGTATGGTACAGTTAGCAACTTTTCTTGTTGATACGATAGAAGCACGCAAGCTGCTCCGTAGTCCTTCCATATTGAGTCAACATCTACAAACGTGTCAAACTCGTTTCGCACTCGCCAGAACAGGTCTTCTCTGTTGGGGATGGCATGCTCGTAGTATCCGTATGGCGGATAGGGAAACTCGCTCAGCTCCTTCGGAACAACCTTGCGCCCTTGGTTAGTGACGCTTTCAACAATGCTGAACCCGTCCTTCGTCCTAGTCAAAAACATGGGCTTATCGTCGTAGTAGATCCCCTCAAATAGACCCTCTTCTGCGACGCCGCTGGTCAGGTGAGGCGCCGGTTTCTCCTTAGGCTGCTTCTTCAGTCGCGGGTTGGGATAGAAATCGCCACAAGCTGCATCGTCTGCTCTAATTATTCCCTCACGAATATCTTCCGCGTAGGTGCAACCTGAATCCGGGACTTTCCAACGCGCACAGTCACCACAGCGTTTATATCGTTTGTCTTCAGACTCACTCATGTTGACGCCCTCACTTCAGGGAGGATCCTCCTTTCTGTGCCTTATTTTCGTGGAAGCCTGAAATGCGACTCGCGGCCAGCGCTGATGTACTCGCCTTTATTGTCTCTCACAATGGCTGCTATGCGCGAGAAGTTCTCGCTTCCCAAGAAAGATTTGGGCTTTACGATGACCCAATCTTTATTTTCCTCGAAAGTGAGCATGTCAGCTAGTTCCTTGCTGAAAATGTTAGGCTGCGGTGCTGCTGACGGTGGCCTTGCTAGTCCCGTAAGCCACCCATCGATGAGCCCCTCCAAGTGCGCTTTGGCAGCTTCCAGGTCGCTCTGATCATTCACAGCCGCTTTTACACTATACTCAGCCTTGATCCACTCGTCGCGGTCAATGGCCTTGACAGTCTTTCCCTTAGTCACGGTGAACTCAGTCACTTTCCCCATTATTTCTGGTCTCCTGGAGCCAGCTGCTCTCCAGCCTTCTTGATATTCTGCAGCGTCTGATCCATTCTGGCATGTGCTGGATCACTTGGCAGAGTTGTCTTGTTCGAGTTCGTGGGCTCAAATCCCGCTTCCACTCCATAGCGATGTCGGAGCTCAGAATCGATGTCCTGCACCTGGCGTAGAGCGGCTAGAGGCGATTCTGCCTTCACGTTAATGCTCCAACGATACTGATTCTTGGCGCCTCTGGTCAATTGGATCTCAACGGGCTGATCGTAGGTTTGAACAACCTTCGTGGTCTTCTCTGGCTCATTCAATGGGAAGCCTCCGCTCTAGGTTTGAGATCGATGGGCTCGCCTCTGGCCTCTTTTCGCTTCTTTTGGTACCATGGCCAAAACTTCGGCTCAATGAATGTTTCTAGGAATTCCAGAAGGTCGTCCTCGCTAATTTCGGCGCGGGGATCCACCAGCAGCAGCCGGTTCCCGGCCAGGGTGGACTCCTTGCCTTTCTCGATGGCGGCTGGAAGGATCAGTACTCGAGTATATTGACCGTACCGTATGTTGCTTCTTCTACCCTTCAATCCCATTTTATCATCTCCTTTTCGTTAGAAAAGGTTATATGAGGGGTGGGTACCCATCTTTCGGCGGTGATAAACTATAGCAATTCAGATCACGCTCACCTCAAAAATAGACTATGATGCTACTTGTTGGGCGATTAACCGTTGGGAGAGCGCAGACCGCAAGTACCAGGACGATAAGGGATCACTCACATTCGGACTCAGAAACAGAGAGAATGCATGTGAAGGCGTGAGGATCCAGGTGACCCGCACCGGCATCGTGAATATTTGGACTGACGACTACGCTGATAAGGGTCACTTGGTCAACATTGTTTGGCACCTTTTAGAATCTGAAGACGGTCAGGACCCACAGATCCAAATCAAGAAAATCCAGCTGTTGCTCAATACCTCTAGGGATATCGCCACAGCCGCGCTTTTCAAGGAATCAGGCGTTAATCCCTCTAACCCGTACCTCAACTATGAGCAGCTCGTTCACAGAGAACTAGAAGGCATCCGGAGCGTTTACAGGGAGGTGGAGCGATTGCGGGGGCTCAAAAAGACCGAGTACGGAGACCTTGTTAAGGCTGGTAAGATTTGGTACCAAGGTGAGGACTGATGGTTAAGGTTGAGCCTTATCATAAAAGCCTTCGCCGAGACCATGGACAGGAGAATGCCTAACTATGGTTGACCTTCAGATTCCTGGACCTGGAAGTGCTATGGCCATAGCAGCCGCCGTTGCAGCTTACGCCTTAACCATAGAGACAAAATGGATCTGGAAAATGGTTCTCGGGATTCTAGCCGCATTGTTCGCCGTACTCGCCGTTCTGATTGAATACATGCATATAAAACATCGGGAGCGCATGAAAGATAAGGAATTGAAGCATGTCCCGGGTTCAAATCCCAGTACTCAACGTTTCCGTTCCTTCTCGCGTAGCCGATTCTCTAGAGCTTCAACCCTTAAGCGCACGGCTTCCTTGATGAACTCGCTTCGGCTTGTATAGCCTAACTCAGGCTTCCCCACGATCTCATCCACGCGGTCCAGCAGCTCCTCTGGCAACTGAATCGTTTTCCATCGTGGTCGCTTGGCTTTAGCCATCTCTCCGTCTCCATGGGTTCTTTAATGCCATGTGTTATCTGTGAGATATGCTTAAGTAGCTGCTGAGATAGAAGACTACATACAGGTGAGATATACATGCGATATAAGACTGTCCAGCTCCCAGAGAAAATGGTTCTTCAAATTAAGGAACTCATCGCCAGCCGGGCTGAACTTGGATACAATAGTGTCAAGGGGTTCGTGGAAGACTCTGTAAGACGCAGGCTCGAGGAGGTTCAGTCGCGGTGACCATTAAAGACATACGCAACAAGCCTATTGAGCTTCAAGTACAAGACGGTTACATTTCAATGGTGCGCCATGCAGACGGGTCCATTCAGCGCCTTGATCCGCCGGTCCCAGCATCCAAAGAGAACGTGGACTCGCTTATGAGTCGAGCAAACTATGGCATGCTCCAGGTCTACGTCAACGTGTGGAACTGCCAGGCCACGCTAATAGTAGGCGACAGATCTGAGGATGACTTCAACCTGGACCCAGCCCAAGCCGAGCAGCTTGAGAAGCTCAAGGACCAAGTGATCTACGATGATAACGGCGGCGCCATCAACTGGAGCGGCTGGTATTATCCTTCGCTTGAGACCCTGAAGGAAATCGCCAAGCTTCTAAGCTTAGAAGAGCCTACGCCGCGGTGAATCTGCATGGTGAACATGATTTGGATGGATGAGCTGACAGGCGTCTGCGTTATCACCCATGAACTTTTCTCGAGGCCAGCAGAGCTGATAGGCATAGTCATGCCCTTGGTTTCAAAAAAGCATAGGTGGACCAGCGAGGAGCTTAAGGCTGTTGTCACTCGGTACGAGGTCAAATTGGGCTATAAACTGCAGAAGACCCGAGAAAACCCAAAGATCTTAACACTCAGCGAAGTCGAGAAGCTCTGTCCCATAGACCACATTCTCTGACGCTGGAGAACCGCATGCCCACAGATCTCAGATATGACCAAGCCTTTCTCCAGCGCCTAGTCACCCACGCCATACGCTTGCACCGACCTCGCTCTCTAGAAGAAGCCACGATGCTTGCAGATATCCGAGACTATTTTATGTACCTAACGCTAGATAGCCTCAAGGACCCTTCTCTAGCCAGGACCTTAATCGATCGATTCAGTCAACTTCAAGGCTGGCTAAGACGAGAACACATTAATCAAGCGTTGAAAAGGGTTCACCCCGACAAAATCGTGTTCTACCAAGCCTTCCTCTTCACCTTAGAACAGGTTCTCTCGCTGAGGCATGGCGTAACCAAGCTGCCAAACGAGAAGATCAGCCGCGCTGACTTCATGCGAAGCTGGAAGAAAACAGCCGAGAAGCTGGGTCTCTCGTGAGCATTCGCTTCAGTATTGAACGTCAAGACATGCCTATGCCAGGCGTAAGGCGAATCTGGGGAGCAGCATTTCACAAGCAGAAGCCCACACCCTTCTACATGACAATTTCACCCGTCTTCATCGCCTTATCAACCAGCCCCAACAAGGAAGGCCGCAAGCTCATAGCCCACTTCACCCGCATCCTCGGAGAACCAACACTGCGCTACCATGACCGCCACGAAGGAATCGATGACTACACAGCCGAATGGCACCTAACCACAGACCGAGAGGCCATAATACAGCGCATCCTAAACCACATGGCATTAGGCTTCAAGCCCGAAACGCTGCCATGAACACAACCAGGCATTTCTAAGCCCCCACCCCAACCTAAACCACGCGAAACAGCGCACCCACACCGTCCTCAAGGCGCTGACAGAACCAACCAGCCCAGACCCGCACAGCCACAACAAGACGCAAACCCGACCAAGCCAAACCCAGCCTCACCATCCGCCTATAAACACAACCAGAAACCAACACCCAAACACCATGAAAAATAAGTCTAGAAACCCAGCCAGAAAACGACAACCAGACACAAACTCAAGCACCTAAAAAACCAGAACCAAACATAACCTTCCAACAAACTAAACTTCCGCCCCATTCAAGTCCAACTAAACCCTCGGTCCTCGGCATGCTTCATTGTTTTTCGATTTACCATACGGCAAAATTTCAAGGGTGAGAGGGTATCAGGGTTGGGTTGCTACTCGTTTTTGGGTGGGGTTATCCGTGGTTTCTCCATTGTTGGACTTGTTCTCGGCTTAGCTGTTGGGCTGCTGCGAGGATGGCTAGGGCTTCGCCTTGAGGGATGTGATGCCACCATCGTAAGCCTTGCGATGTGCGATGTTCAACATGGAAGTATTTTGCTGGGTAGCGTTGGCCTGGATGGTAGGCGTGAAGCGAGCCCGGCATTCCGCATTTTGGACAAATAACCAGCATGAGTTTTCACCAGGGATGATGTGGGTTCGGAGCTTCCTAAGTGTTTGCTTTTTTAGCCTATTCTTTTCCGAGTTCTGTGAGACAAGCCTTGAGAATCAGCTTCAAAGCTGGCTTGTGTTTAGGCGATTCGGCTAGGAGAAGGGCTGATTCAATGAGGCTTTTCAACTCGGGTTTTTGCTGGGAAAATGTGGATTCAACACCTTTTCGAGTGGGTTGGCTTGCGCCTTTTTGCGTTGTTTGATGCTGTTCTGGATGGATGGGCAGTCGCCTTTTGAGTTTGAGTAGGCGAGTTTCCACGGCGCTTGAAGAACGGTCAAGCCTAGGAGCCAAGTCTCGAGAGATCTGTTTCATTGAGGCGCCTGTCTTCAACGCCTCGAGTAAGGTCTGGTCCTCTGGCGCTGTCCAAAGTCTACCCTTGATGCAACCTCGATTCACAGCCTCACCCTGCGCTGCTCGTAGCATTGGCGTCTGGCGCTCAACCTCGTTACCACGAGGATCCTTGGCGCTGTCAGGGTTGTTAAAAGCATGTTGCGAAGGAGGTGACAGGCCGTTTATAAAGGGCTTTTCAATTAGCGCTGCTGAACCCTGTCTAGGCTTCAAAGGTATGATCCACGCTACTCTGCCTTCGTGTTCTCCACAATAAACCTTGAAGCCTTCTCCGGCGAGCTGTCTGGTCCACTCTGGTTTATAGTCTCGGTTGGGAACGATGACGCTGGGTCCATAGAGGCTGAGAGACTCATCTACTCCGTATTTGATGCGGAGCTGCTCAAGAAGGCTAGAAGCATAATCAGACGATGACATGACTCAACCAATATAGTAAGAGCTGCGCCTAGAACATAAAAGCATGTTGAAACCGAGACCACACCACGTATCTATCAAACAGAAAAAGGGGAAGTTTGCGGGTGACGTCCCCTGATTAAAACTAACTCTCCCCAACGAGAGCAAGTACCTCACCCCGGCCACATTTGAGCAACTTCGCCTACTGGCGCCGTTGTTTATTTGCGTTTTCTAAGAATGCCCTACTTATTTTTCTCTCTTTCCCTTCTTGGAAAGCCAATTTTGCGAGGGT
>Ga0172364_10004174_pt1 | contig 11494 bp, 10 predicted proteins | sample LakKivSesite10cm_FD_114545 | JGI IMG/M metagenome (GOLD analysis project Ga0172364, IMG submission 114545) | Sediment microbial communities from Lake Kivu, Rwanda - Sediment site 10cm | ecosystem: Environmental > Aquatic > Freshwater > Lake > Sediment | place: Rwanda: Western Province, Lake... | reverse complement strand
ACCTTTGACCATCGAAGCGCGGGGCTCAAGTGCGGAATCGAGATCCACCAGCGGCTGGACACACACAAGCTCTTCTGCGGTTGCTCAAGCGCCTTGGAAGAGGAGGTGCCCGCGATGGAGGTCAAGAGGAAGCTTCGGGCCGTCGCGGGCGAGCTCGGCGAGGTGGACAGGGCCGCGCTGCACGAGTACCTCAGGGACAGGGTGTTCCTGTACAACGCCTACCATGGCGAGACCTGTCTGGTGGAGCTGGACGAGGAGCCGCCCTCCCCGTTGAACGAGGAGGCGCTGGACATAGGCTTGGAGATTTGTCTGCTGTTCTCGGCATGGACCCCGGATGAGATACACGTCATGCGCAAAACTGTCGTGGACGGCAGCAACACGGGCGGATTCCAGCGCACCTGCGTCATAGGCCTAGACGGCGAGATGGAAGGGCCCAGGGGTAGGCTTTCGGTGCCGGCCATCTGTCTGGAAGAGGAGGCCGCCGGCATCGGAGGGCAGAAGGATGGATCGGTCGTCTACAAGCTTGACAGGCTCGGGATACCGCTCGTCGAGGTCGCCACCGGCCTTCTGGAGGGCTACTCGCCCCAGGAGGTCCAGGAGATCGCGCACAGGATCGGCATGATCGTCAGGATGACCGGGAAGGTGCTGCGGGGAATAGGGACCATCAGGCAAGACGTCAACGTTTCCGTCCGAGGCGGGGCGAGAGTTGAGATCAAGGGCTTCCAGGAGATCGGCCGGCTGGCCGAGTTGATCGAAAAGGAGGCCCAACGCCAGATTTCACTGGTGAGGATGAAGGATGAGTTCGCCAAACGCTCTCCAAAGGTCGCCGATCCCGTCGATGTGACCAGCTTCTTCGCGGATGTCATGAAGGGTCCCATCCATTCGGCCGTGAAGAAGGGCGGCGTCGTTCTTTGCCTTGAACTTGCCGCGTTTGCCGGGATGCTGCGGTGCGAACTCTGCCCGGGCCGGACGTTCGGGAGGGAGCTTGCAGACCACGCGAGGGCCTACGGGCTCGGGGGCATCATTCATACCGATGAGGACCTTGAGGCCATGGGGCTGGCGGGAAACTTCGCGCGGCTCCGAGCGCATCTTGGCGCAGGCAAGGATGATGCCCTTCTGATCATGGCCGGCGAGCGCGGCGTCCTTGAGCGTGCTATGAAGGCGGTCAAGGAAAGGGCGGATTTGGCGAGCAGGGGGCTTCCCGAGGAGACCAGGGAGCCCAACCCGGATTGCACGACGAACTACAAGAGGCCGCTGCCGGGGTCATCCCGGATGTACCCCGAGACGGACATACCTCCGATCCCAATCTCCAAGGAGCGCCTTGAGCGGCTTCGGGCCAAACTCCCAGAGAAGCCCGAGAAGAAGCGGGCGAGGTTGGTGGAGGCTGGGATGAGCGAGGACCTTGCGGATCAGATGGTCCGGGACGCCAACCTGCCCCTTTTCGAGAGCGTGATGTCAAAGGTCAAAGTGGACGCGACGCTGGTGGCCAACATGCTCGTCAACTCATTCAGAAGCCTGAGGCGAACCGGGGTGGATGTCGACTCCCTGACCGAGGACCAGGTCGTCCAGTTCTTCGAGCAGCTGTCAGCCGGGACCATAGTGAAGCAGGAGATCGAGTCGGTGCTCGCCGAGATGGCTCAGGGGAAGAGGCCCTTGAAGGAGATCGTGGCGGAGCGCCACAGGATAACCGAGGATGACCTGCGCAGGATCGTTGAGGCCGTGCTTGCAGAGAAATCCCAGCTGCTGGCCGAGAGGGGCGAGCGGAGCTTCGCTCCAATCATGGGCGAGGTCATGAAGCAAGTTCGAGGAAAGATCGACGGTGCCCTGGTCGGCATGGTGCTCAAGCAGCTCATGGACGCGAAACTGCGGGCCAAGCGGAGCTGACCTCGCTGGAGATGCCGACGCCGAAGAGCATGCACAATCCGTAAAAACTCTTTTCAGGGAGAAAATCGGTGGGTGAACGTGGCCGCTTGGGACGAGGGAAGGAAGATAGTCCAGCGCGCGAAGCTCTTCTCGGCCGGGGGCTTCGTCCTCTTACTGCTTCTTTCGGTCTACGCCGGGGCGAGCGGGAACCTTTTGGATGCCGCCTACTTCGCGGTCCTCTCCGTCGCGTCGCTTGCGCTCTACTTCTATGTGAGGAAGACCTTCAGGGTTAGGGAGTCCAGCCCCTACTCCGTGCGCAAGTCGACCCAGAGGCGGTAGATGTTCGATATCCTCTTCGTCTTCCCATTGGACTCCGCGTTCAGGTTGAACTTCAGGAAGTAGCGGCCCTCGGGCGGGTCCTGGGCAACGAGTGTAACTTGGAATGTAAGCTCCCTGGTCTCGCCGCCATCAAGCGGGAACCTTGAGGCGTCGCCAACGAAGTTGTCCGAGGTCTCCTCGACTTTGAAGATGTCCCTGCCGTCGGCATACCAGGTGTAGTTCCGGTATGAGGATGTCCCGGCCGGGCTCCTTATCGTCGCGTTGAACGATATCACCTCGTTTGGCCTGATCACCATGGTGATCTCCTTGGGGCCGGACAGCTCGACCATCGAGGGCCGGCTCACCATCAAGGCCAGGACTATTGCGACGATGACTATCACCGCGAAAATGAGCTTCCAGTATGCGGCACGGTAGCGATACCTCATCATGGGCGTCCCTTTGCGTCGAAGCAACGATTTTCCATATAATTCTTTCCCATTTCCGAGGGCGAGGGGCGTCGCCACCAAGATTTATCTAACAGTTCCGGGTGAGGCAAGGCCGGGAACGATCATGACCATTTCGGTTGGCCTTGTAGGTGCTGGGTTCATGGGCGAGACCCACGTGAACTCGTTTCGCAGGATAGAGGACGCCCGCGTTTCATACGTCTGCGACATCGACGCGGCGAAGGGAAAGCCCATGGCCGAGTCTGCTGGCGCGGCGTACATCTCCGATTTCTCCGAGCTTCTCTCAAAGGACGTGGACATCATCGATGTCTGCCTCCCGACCCCGCTCCACAGGCCGTTTGCGGTCAAAGCCCTAGAGGCAGGATTCCACCTCTTCCTGGAAAAGCCGCTCGCCATAAGCGTGGAGGAGGGCGAGGCCATCCGTAAGGCGGCCTCCAAGGCCTCGGGGCTCAGCATGGTGGGGCACGTTCTCAGGTTCTGGCCCGGCTACGCCGAGCTGCGCGAGAGGATCGAGGCTGGCGAGATCGGGCCAGCAAGGCACATCCTGGCCTACAGGGTGGGGCCGCCGCCGGGCTGGGCCGCATGGTACATGGATATGAAGAAGAGCAACGGCGTGATATTCGACCTCGGCATACACGACATCGACTACGTCAGGTGGGTCATGGGGCGGCCCAGGGCCGTCTACTCCCAGGCCCACGAGAGGGAAGGGGTCCACCTTCACGGACAAGTCCTCCTGGACTACGGCGAGGGGGAGGCCCTCTGTGAGTGCAGCTGGGCCGGCTCGGCCACCTTCCCCTTCACCTCCTACATAGAGGTCGCGGGCCCGGGCGGGTTGGCCCATGTCGACGGCAGGGCAAACAACGCCTTCGCCATCTTCCACCCGGACAGGGCGATCCGACTAGACCCCTACCAGGAGGATGGGTACGTGAAGGAGCTGAGGCACTTCGTGGAATGCGTGAGGGACGGAAGGAAACCCATGGTGCCCATCTCCGAGGCCCTGGACACGATACGGCTGTCCCTTGCGGCGATGGAGAGCGCCAAGACGGGAAGGAGGGTCTCACTGGGGTGATGGTGATGAGGAAGATCGGGATTGGGATGATCAACTTCGACCACATGCATGCCCGCAGCTACGCAGGATGCTTCAGGCAGATCGACAAGTGCCAACTGGTGGGCGTGGCGGATCCGGATGAGAAGCGGGGACGCCAGATGGCCCAGGCGCTATCCACCCTGTACATGTCCTCGAATGATCTTCTGGGCGATGAATCGATTGACGCCGTCTGCATCTGCTCCGCCAACTCCAAGCACAGGGACGACGTGCTGGCCGCAGCCGAGGCCGGGAAGAACATCATGGTCGAGAAGCCGATAGCAACGACGATTGCCGACGCCAAGAGGATGATATCCAAATGCAGGAGGGAGGGCGTCTTCCTCCAGGTTGCCTTCGTCATGAGATACAGCCCGATCGTCGCGGAGGTCAAGAAGGCCATCGATTCCGGGTCGGTGGGCGAGATCCTTGCCATGAGTGGCACGAACCACGGCTCGATGCCCGGGGGCTGGTTCATCCAGAAGGAGCTCAGCGGAGGCGGCGCCCTCATAGATCATACCGTCCACGTCGCCGATCTGATGAACTGGTTCGTTGGGGCGAGGGCCAAAGAGGTCTTCGCCTTGGGCGGAACGCGGCTGCATGAGGGGCTTGGGATAGATGATGCCGGATTCGTCTTGGTGAAGTACGACCGGGTCGTGGGATCCATCGATCCATCGTGGAGCAGGCCGGCGGGCTATCCCACCTGGGGCGACGTCAGGATGCGGATCTTCGGCTCAAAGGCCACTCTGGAGATCGATGGCTTCAGCCAGGCAATCGGCCTTACGAAGAAGGGTGAGCGCCTCAGACTCCTTGGGTACGGCAGCAACGTGGATCTCTACACCTGCCTGGACTTGGTTGAGTCGACGTTGAAGGGTACCTCGCCCAGGGCAACTGGCGAGGACGGGCTGGCGGCGCTGGAGATAGCTTTGGCCGCCTACAAGAGCATCGCTTCGAAGCGCCCAGTCAGGCTACCGATGGCCGTATGAAAAGGGTGATAGGTCCAACTTCCGGAAGCGTAGCTTCTTCAAAATCGCCTCGAGATGTGGTAAGTCCTCGATGTGGAAAAGGTGCGTCGCGCACCTACAGTCGGAACACCCGAAACCAGGATGCCCGGTGAACTGAGAGGAGAGCTCCAGGGCCACGCGGCATTCAGCGACGTCGGATGCTGCGTAACCGCGGATTGGCCTGAACCCCTCGGAGCTCGTCAGCAGGTCGATGTGCCACTGCAGGGGCTTGGCCTTCCTCAGGTGCCTCGCAACCCTGGCGTGTAGGCCGCCCGGGCCCCTGGCCGAACCGACGTAGCAGTACCGGCCAAGGAAGCTGCCCAGTCGGTTCTCAACGGGTTGCCCTAGGTCAAAGACAAGTACATAAGTCCCACCCCGGTCCCGTGCGAGGTTCATCTTGGTTCCGGTCAACCTGAGAACAGCTTGCTGAGCAGGACCTTGGGATACCCCAGCTTCGGCACCACGAGGATGACCTTCCCCTGGATGCTGCTAACCCTTATGCCCTCCTTGGGCGCGATGGTGCCCGGGTCGGCGAAGCTGTTGTGGTCCCCCTTCGTGATGTAGTAGCCGTCGTTTATGCCTATGATGCGGTGGACGATCGGCTTGGAGTACATGGGGGTGCGATACACGACTATGTCCGAGACCTCGTAGCTGTCCTGCCCTCGGACGATGATTATGTCCCCGACGCTCAGATTCGGGACCATGCTCTCCGTAACCACGACCATCAGGGGCGATCTGGTGGAAAGGACCGCGGGCAGAAAGACGTTCAGTATGAGGTAGATGGCTATGATGGCAAGGATCGTCGGTCCCCAATCCCTGAGGACTTTCCTGTTCGACGATTCCTCCTCGTGGGGCGGAATTCCCAAGTTGAGTTCACTCCGTCCGCACGCCCAGCGCGGGAGCCCTATTATCTGTTTTCTCGAATGTGGCTTCCCTCTTGGGCCTGCCACCGCACCCGGGAGGGGCTTGTCCCGACACAGCCCCCACGCAACACGGAAAGCATTATCATCTTCTCTATCAGGCACCCGCCCAGGCAGTTGCATGATCCAGCTCGAGGAGAACATCAGGGTGCCGAGGGAGGTCGCCGAGTACAACGCGGAGGCCGCGAAGGATAAGTTCCGGGTCGTGGCTTTGGGCGACTCGATCACGGAATGCGCGAACATGAAGAGGGAGGAAGGATGGGCTGGCATACTCGAACAGCTCCTTGGCCCGGGCGCTCGCGTGGTCAACGCCGGCATCGGGGGCACGAGCTCCAGCTTGGGCCTCTACCGGTGGCGAAGGGACGTGGTCCCAATGAACCCCCACGCCGTGGTTATCTGCTTCCTGCTGAATGACAGCCACATCCGACATTATGAGTGCAGCTCAAGCTACTTGGTCCAATGCACGCCCCACCAGATGGAGGGCAACATGCGAGCGATGTTTGACCTTGCGCAGGGGATGGGCGCGGAGCCGGTCATGTGGACGCCTCCGCCAGTTCCAACGTGGGGAAGCAAGGACGTCCGGCTTGGGATTCAGATGCAGCTCCTCGAGCTCTACCAGTCGGTCCTGGAACGTGTGGTTGCCCAGAGAAACGTGCGGCTGGTGAACTTCTGGAAGACGTTCCCGTCGCTAGTGGAGGAGTACCCGGGTCGCTACTTCAATCAGCCCGACGGCTATCACTCCACGGTCCAGGCCCAGCCCATCTTGGCTAGAGGGATCCGGGACGCTCTGGCCGACTCCCTTGCGGCCTGGAAATCTGGGGGCTATCCCAGGGCTGGACCGAGGTCGGGACCGAGGTCGGGACCGAGGTCGCCACGCGGCGCGTAGGCAGCGTGAGCCTTGATCCCCAGCTTGTGATGATATAGCCGATCGCGCAGGCCGCAATGTAGAGGAGCATCCGGCGCATGAAGTCCGTGACCCTTGTGTAGGTGGGCTCCGCCAGGATGTCGATGTTGAGCAGGATCGGTCCGCCGACGGCAAGGAGCACCAATGCCACGGTCACGATGAGTCCGAGCAGGAAGAGGAGCGACACCGCTCTGAACGAATAGTGGACGATCCTGCCCATCTACGCGACCCTCGTCGTCCTCGCGATTGCCCTCGGGTTTCTTATATCTGTTCCTTGCCTCAAGGCCCCAAATGGTGGACTCGCAAGAAGGATGCGCTGGCTCAGAGGCGAGCAGGCCGGCTCTTCAGTTTGTTGACCAGGAGGGAGATGAGCAGAACAGCGATGCAGGCGAACGTCGGATCTGGGGTTGTTCTCATGGGCGTTTCGTAGTTCGCGGTGTTGCGCCAGTCGTGGGAGAGCTGGGGCCAGTCAAGCATAGATGCCCCCCTCTCCTGGGAGGCGAGCGCGTAGAATGGGGCGGGCGACGCGTTGGCCACCCCGCAGTATGCTTCGACGCCCCCATCCCAATCCCCGTCGGCCATCGCGGGCGGACTCGTTCCTTCAAAGGTGCCGCCAAGGAATGAGGAGAAAGATGACTCCAGATTGCCGGACCGTGCGTCCATCACATACAAGGTTTGTGTTCCCTCCGGGGAGAACAGCGCCTCCTGGATCCCGTCCCCATCTATGTCTCCAAGAACCAAAGAGCCCATCCATCCGCCCGTCCCCACCGTCGACTGGTACTTCACGGTTCCATCCGTCTCCAGACACGTGACCTTGCCGTTTCCCGGCACCAGGATCTCAAGGCCTCCATCCAGATCCACATCCCCCATGGCTCCCGCGTATCTGCTCGGCACCTGGGCCGTCCACCTCGTCGACAGGGACAGGGGGTCAATGCAGATCAGGTCGTCGGGGGTGCATACTATCAGGTCGAGGAATCCGTCTGCATCGATGTCGCCAATCATCGGCCACCCGAAGTATGACCGATCGCCGGTCTTGTTCAGCTTTCTGGTCTCCCTAGTTTCCGCATCGGTGAACCAGATGGATCCTGTCTTGTTTTGGAGCCAGATGACCTCCAGCTTGCCGGTCCTCCGGATGTCGGCAACGGATATGGTGTTTTGGCCGGGCAACCTTCTCTCTACGGTCCAGAGGATGGAACCCGTGCGTCCGTCTACCGCATGCAAGCCCCTCCCCTCATCGACAATCAGGACCTCATCAAACCCGTCCCAGTCAAGGTCGACAACGATGGGGGAAGCGGTGCACATGCCCTCAAGGTCAAGCTTCCAGATCAGGTTCCCGTCAGTGTTGAATGCAAAGAGGGCGGAGCCGAGCGGATGGGATGAAGCCGCGACGACCTCGAACTTGGAGTCCCCGTCCAGATCGCCGATGGCAACTCCCGTACCCTCCGAGCCCTGGAGGTCGACCTGCCACCTGAGCTTTCCGTCGGCGCCGAGGCATTTGAGGATCGGCGGCTCACCCGACGCTATAGCGATGATCTCGTCGACCTTGTCATGGTTCAGGTCATTGACCCTGGGCGCGGTCTCCCAGCCCCCGCTTGATGACACGTTCCACTTCAGGAACAAGCCCTGGCAGAGGACCGTGGGTAGCATGAGGATTGCACACGCCAGAATCATGGGTTCCTTGTTGCCTTGCATCACTGTTCGGCTCCCTGTGATCACGGTAGGGCCTCATTATGAATTTGAAGGTGAGGAGGCGATGGGTTGGGGCAATTGCGAAATTCACATCCCGGGTTTAAGTGCAGGGTGCTTGGGGAAAGAGGTTTAACCGGCCCAAGCTGGGGTGGCGCAGGCACAGCAAGGATGGAGGACCATGCGCGAGCGCGTGAGCTTGGACGGGGTCTGGAAGTTCTGTCCGGCCTTCACGGAGTTGAAGGCAAACCAGCGCTTCATGCGGCCCGATTTCGATCCGTCAAACCCGATGGCTGCACCGGGAGGGGGAGAGGACGTGGGATGGGTCGAGCCTGGTTTCGATGACTCAGGCTGGCTCGACATCGTTGTGCCGAGCACGTGGAACAAGGCCTTTCCCGACCTGTGGAGCTACGAGGGCTACGGTTGGTACCGGAGGATGGTGACGATTCCGAAGAGGTGGAGGGGCCGCCGGGTTGAGTTCACTTGCGACGCGTCCAACTACTCAACGGTTCTCTATGTGAACGGCCAGCGTGCGGGCGTGCACGAGGGCGGGTATGTCCCGTTCACAATTCCGATCCACAGGTTGCTTGAGTTCGGCAAGGGCAACCTCATCGCCGCCTCGGTGGAGAACCTTCCAAGGCCCGATCGATGCCCGGGAGGGCAGTTCGGTTGGTGGAACTACGGTGGAATGTATCGGTCGACGGGGCTCCTGCTCACGGACATGGTCTACATCGCGGAAACGGCGGTGACCACCGATCCCGGAAATGGAACGGCATCCTTGGCGATCCAGAGCACCGTGATGCAGGAGGACACCCGGGAGGCTCAAGACCTACAGGTCCGCGCCCTGGTGAAGGATGAGCAGAGGCGAAAGGTTGCCAGCGGGTCATGCCCCGTTGAGTTCCAGGGTGAAAGGGCTGCCGTCAGCATGGTGCTTGAGGTCGCTGATCCGAAGCTGTGGTCGCTCGAGGAGCCGAACCTGTATGATCTATCGCTTGAGCTGCGAGAGGGGAAGGACCGGGTGAGGGACAGGATCAGGTTGCACGTTGGGATTAGGTCGGTGAGAGTCGAAGGAACGCGTCTTCTGCTCAACGGCAGGCCGCTGCTTGTGAAGGGCGTGAACAGGCACCCGGAGTACCCCAGGACGGGCCACATGGAGAGGGAGTTGGATCTGAGGAAGGACCTGCTGCTGGTGAAGCGGCTGGGAGCCAACGCGATGCGGTGCCACTACCCATACTCTCCCCGCACCTACGATCTGTGCGATGAAATGGGAATCCTCTGCCTGGCCGAGATACCGCTGTACCAGTGGGGAAGGCCAGCGGTCCAGACCGACTGTCCGGACGCACTGAAGGCGGCAAAGTGCCAACTCGTCGAGATGATACGCTACCTCAGGAACCATCCGTCGGTCTTCATCTGGAGCGTGAGCAACGAGAACATGACGCTCCCGAAGAACGATACCGAGGAGTACCGCAGGCTCGCCGAGATGACAGCTGGCGGGAACATCGAGCTAGTCGACATCGCCCACAAGATGGATCCCACGCGTCCCGTGGTCGAGGTCAGCAACTGCTGGCCCGGTGATCCGGTCTTCCACAAAACGGACCTGTGCGCGCCAAACCTCTACATCGGCGCCAGCAGCCCCCACGTCAGCACGCTCTACACCCTGACCCAGAGGATGCATGAACGGCTGGAGACACTTCGGCAAGATCACCCGGGCAAGCCGATTCTGATAGGCGAGTTCGGGTCCTGGGCGATCAGGGGGCTCAAGACCGATCACTTCCCGGGCGAGCTTTACCAGGCGGCCCTGATCCGCAACTATTGGGAGGGTTTGATGAAGGAGCCCAACGTGGTGGGCGGGTTCATCTGGGCTTTTCAGGACTCGGATGTTCATAGGCGTTTCCTGTGGGACTACGAGTTCAGGGTCGCCTATGGCCTCTACGATCTTGAGCGCCGACCGAAGGAGGCGGCAAGAACGGTCCGGAGCATCTGGGCCCCGAAGAAGTGATTCAGCGCTTCCAGGGGTCGAGGAGGGCCTTCAATGACAGCTTGCCCGTCCCCTCGGTTGAGGACAGGACGCCGGGCAAGGCCCGGAAAGGGACCACGTCGGTTATGATGTCTGCCAGCTTGGGGTTCTCAGTGAGAGCCGTGAGGGCTCGGGCGAACTGGGCTGGCGTTGATCCTGCAGTGCCGTGAAGCGTGAGCTGTCTGTAGTGCAGGTAGTTGGAGTCTATCCTGATCCCCTCTGCCAGCCCTCCGAAGAGGTTTATGGTGCCGCCCGGCGGCGCGGCGCGCAGGGCAAGCTCGTAGGCCTGTGGGTTGGAGCAAGCAACTATCGTGACGTCGGCTGCGGGTATGCCCCCGGACTCGGAGGCAAATGTCTCCTTTGCGCCGTGGGCTAGCGCGAAATCCCTCCTCCCGGGGTCCGGCTCCACCACGTACAAATCCTGGGTCAGGCTGCGCGCCATGATGACGAACATCTGTCCCATGGGCCCGGCCCCTAGAACCAGCACTGACCCGCCGCGTTCAACGCGAGATAGGCCAAGGCCGTTCAACACACAGGAGAGAGGCTCGGCGAGGGCGGCGACCTTTGCGTCAAGTCCCCGGGGCAGCTCAACGATGTTGCCCCTGGCGACGGCCTCGTCCGGGACCGCAACGACCTGCGCAAAGCCACCGGGCAGCTGGTACCCGAAGACGCGAAGCTTGTCGCATATGTTCGGGTGGCCCCTCCTGCACGGACCGCAGGTGCCACAGCCGAGGCGGGGCGCGATCCCCACCCGCCTTCCGACCCACTCCGTGAACTCCTCCGAGGCATCGACGACCTCACCGGCGATCTCGTGGCCGATGATCTTTCTCTTTCCGGCCTCGGCCGATGCCAGCTGGCGCCGGTCGCTTCCGCAAACTCCACAGTACAGAGTCTTGATCAGGACGCCGTCCCCGACGACAGGCCTGGACGTTCTCTCCACTACCATCCTGCCGGGACCGATCACAAAGCAAGCAAGCATGATGTTTGTCCTCTTGGCCATGGCCAGCGCCTATACTGGCTCCGTTATGACGAGCCGCTGGTTCGGCTGTACGTTCTCCAGGAGACTCGCTTGGCCGCTCGGCCATTTCACGCTGATCGACTCGATGATGCCGGAGTGACCGAGGCCGAAGAACTGATCGAAGGGATCCTGCATGTGTCCCCTCCCTCCGCACACCTCACGCACCTGCAGCTTCCCGCCGGAGATCAGCTCGATCCGTGCACCAACGGCGTCCCGATT
>Ga0172364_10004173_pt1 | contig 11495 bp, 14 predicted proteins | sample LakKivSesite10cm_FD_114545 | JGI IMG/M metagenome (GOLD analysis project Ga0172364, IMG submission 114545) | Sediment microbial communities from Lake Kivu, Rwanda - Sediment site 10cm | ecosystem: Environmental > Aquatic > Freshwater > Lake > Sediment | place: Rwanda: Western Province, Lake... | reverse complement strand
TCCTGATTTCTCTAAAAATATATTTCTTTCAGATATCTTGCTATCTACAACGGCACCTCTTTCTTTTTCTTGATTTCTTTTTTGCCATATATTTGTCTCTTCTATTTCCCATTTTACTTTTCCTAACCCCCTTGTCAAGCCCAAAGAGCCGGAGAGAGGATTCGAACCCCCAACCTTGGCTTTACAAAAGCCCTGCTCTGCCATTGAGCTACTCCGGCCTACTTCCCTTTTCTTATTTTTTTCCAATAATCTTCGGAGAATTTTTTCTTCTTTTCAATTGCATTTTGACGCAATTTAGCCAGCCAGTCGCAGGTTTGCCTATCTGCTCTCAAGCTTAAAACTCTGATTTTTGAGAGGGCTTTTTGCAATAATATCTCTGCCGAAAAAGATTTCAATGTCCCATTGCTCTTAACTTTATCCTTGATTTTTCTCAATATCCCCGGCCCTCCGATTTTCTCTGGCGCCAAATCCACTAAAACCGGAATCTTCCGAACTATAATTATGCTCATACCAATGAGTCCCAACAATAATATTATTATGGCTATTAATTCTATCATGTCTCAAATCTTGCAAATCTTTTGATAATAATATTTTCTCCTAACTTAGCAATATATTCCTCAATAAGCTCTTTAACATTTTTTGTTTCGTCTTTTATCCAGGACTGAGACAGTAAATTATTTTCCTCGGGCTCCATTGCCGCAATCTGTAAACAAATCTCATGAGCCAATTTTTTAAAATCCTCTGATTTAGCAACGAAGTCGGTTTCGCAACGCAACTCAATCATAGCGCCGATTCTTCTGTCGGGGTGAATGTATGTTTCAATAATGCCTATCCCTGTTTCTCTGACGCTTTTCTTCCCAGCCAATTCCTTACCCCATTTTCTTAAAAATTCCTTTGCTTTTTCGAAATCGCCCCGACTCAATTCCAAGGCCTTTTTGCATTCTGAAATTGAAACGTTTGTTTCTTCTCTTAACTTTTTGATTTGTTCAATGTTTGACATATTACTTCTTTTACTCTTTCTAAAATATATTTCACTGAGCTAATGGCGTCGTCGTTAGCTGGAATAGGATAATCAGCCAATTTAGGATTAATATTAGTATCGGCGATACCGATTACTGAAACCCCTTTCTTTTTTGCCTCTTTTACTGCTAATTCATCTTTTTTCATATCTAAAACAAAAATTACCTCTGGTATTTTCTCTAAGTTCTTAATTCCTTCAAACTTAACCTCCAAATCTTTTAACTCTTTATCTATTTTTGCCCTTTCTTTCTTTGTGTATTTCGCCAACTCTCCCATTTTCTTTTTATTCTCTAAATCCTTAAAATAGGTAATCCTTTTTTTTATTGTTTCAAAATTAGTAATAGTTCCTCCTAACCATCTCTCATTCACATAAGGAAGTTGGCACTCCTGAGCAGTTTGTTTAACTAAATCTTTAATTTGAATTTTGGTTCCAATCAAAAGCAAGGTTTTTTTTTCGGAAATAATTTTTTTAATAAAATCTAAAGCCTCTCTTAATTTCTCAGCGCTCTTTTCCAAATCAATAAGATGGATTGTATTCTTCGCGCCAAAAATATAGGGCTTCATTTGGGGGTGAACCCTGGAGGTCCGATGTCCAAACTGCAACCCGGCCTTCGCCATTTCTTCAGTATTAATGTCAAATTTTTCTGCCATATAAATTTAATATACCATCATCCAAAAATTAAATCAATGGCTTGATTTTTTTTTATGATTTGATATTATAAAAAATATGAAGAAAGACATTCATCCAAAATACTATAAGAATGCCCGGGTAGTTTGCGCTTGCGGCAATTCTTTTACAGTTGGGTCAACTAAAGAATATATGGAAATTGAGATTTGCTCAAAATGCCATTCTTTTTATACTGGAAAAGATAAAATCGTTGACAAATTAGGAAGGGTGGAAAAATTCCGCAAGAGATTAGCCAAAAAGAAAAAATAATATGGCGGAAGTAAACTCTGTTATTATGGAAATTCGGGCTGGCACTGGCGGCCAAGAAGCCGCTCTCTTTGCTGGTGATTTATTTAGAATGTACTCTAAATTCGCTACTTTGCAGGGTTGGAAACAAAGGGTTTTGGATTCTCATCTAAGCGAACTCGGCGGCTTTAAAGAAGTTGTTTTTGAATTAAGCAACAGCGATGTTTTTGCAAAAATGAAATACGAGGCCGGGGTGCATCGGGTTCAGCGAATACCGAAAACCGAAAAGTCTGGTCGAATCCATACCTCAACCGCTACAGTGGCTGTCCTACCGAAACCCGAATCAACGGAAATTAAAATCAGGCCAGATGAGCTAAGAATTGATTTTTATTGCGCTTCAGGTCCTGGCGGCCAATATGTTAATAAAAGAAAAACAGCTGTTAGGATTACTCATTTGCCAACAGGCCTGGTTGTTACTTCTCAAACAGAAAGAAATCAACTCCAAAACAAAGAAAACGCCTTGGCGATTTTAGCGGCTCGCTTTTTAGAAAAAACCAGAAAGGAGGAAATAGCGAAAATGGGAGGCGAAAGAAAAGCCCAGATTGGCTGGGCGATGAGAGCGGAGAAAATCCGAACTTATAACTTTCCTCAGGACAGAGTTACTGACCATCGCATCAAAAAAAGCTGGTACGGTATTGAATCCATAATGTCCGGCAAACTTGACAAAATCATCTCCACTCTCCAAAAATCCCTCGGCTAAATTTATTCCAAGCCAATTGCTTTTTGGCATTTGTCGGACATAACGCCGGAATCAATAAACTGTTGATGGCAGGTGGCGAGGTAAAGAACATTTTTCTCGTACCAGGTACACCAGTAAGTATTTGTTGCTCGGCCACAGAAATAGGCCTGAACCGCTTTACCCTCTGAACCATAGCTATCTATCTTATCTTTTAAGTAAATAGAAGCAGCCACCGAAGCATCTCTAAGGTCCCAGGGGTCGGCCGAAGCGCCTATTTTCTCTTTTATTTTATCTTGATATAAATTCCAGGTTGAAGGAATAAATTGAGCCGGACCCATTGCCCCTCCCCAACCAAAACTCATAGGGCAAGAAACTAATGTCTCTAAGAGGTTCATCGCCAATCCCTTTTCTTTGTTTAGATTATCAACTATTTGTAAAAACAAAGGGACGTCCCTACTGGGGTTCATAACCCGGGAAACTGATTTTCCAGAAAGAACCACCACCCCAGCTCCGGTTGCGGTGTCTTTCAAATAACACTGACCAACATTTCTACCGATACTTGACTCTTGGCTAAGAATTCCGAGCAATAAAGCTGGTCTTATTCCAATTAGAGAAGCAGCATATTTCGCTACCTCCAAAGCTTCTTCATAAGTAACTGCTTTTCTCACTCCAATTAACTCATAAATCTTTGTCCTAATTTCGGCTGCTTTTTTCTGGGTCTCTTCTTTTTCTTTCAATTGTTTTTGATATTCCTGCTCAGTAAGTTGCAAATAATACTCTTGGTCCTGTTTTGTTTCATTTGACTCTTCTTTCTGAATGGTCTGGATTTTCACCGTTTCTTCCAGTCCGTTTTTCTCTTCGTCTAAAGATTGTTTCTGTCCCTCCAAATTCGCTTTGAGGGTTTTTATATCCTGTAAAAACTCTTTACTCTTAGAGTTCAGAATCTCCAAAGCCATAATATTGTCAAAAAAATCAGAAAGGTCGTTTTCGGCAAGTAAAATTTCCACTACTGCTTTTTGGTCCTCTTCGTTAATATTCCTCAAAATATTAGCTAATTTATCTTTTGAATCTTCAATTTTTAAGGAAGTTTTCTCAATTGATGCCTGGGTGTCTTCTATCTGGAGTCCTAAATCCTTAATAATCAAATTGCTCTGAGAAATCTGGTAATTTAAGTTCTTTATTTTCTGGTTCAGGGTGTAAATTGTATTCTGAAGGGTTTTTTTCTCTTGTTCGGTCTTACTAATATCTGTTTCAATCCTTGCACTTTCTCGCTGATAATACTGAGCGCACTCTTCGAGGGCTTGGCGATATTCGGTAGGGCTCAAATTTTGAGAACCCTGTTCAACCAAAAGCCGACACTTCTCTTCTGAATTATTATCACTCAAAACAAAACTCGGCAAAAATAGAATTGCTAATAGTAAATAGCCAATAGCTAATAGTAATTTTTTACGATTTGCCATTTACGATTTGCGATTTACTCTCTATTTTTTCTTCCTCTTTTTCTACCTTCTCCACTTTCTCAACCTCCTCCACTTTTTCCTCAATCGGCTTTTGAACTTCCTCTTCAACTTTCTCTGGCGGCGTCACTACAGCCACAATTTCGTCTAACCCCCTTTGAATTTTAACACCTTCCGGTAAATTAATATCTCTTATCAGAATTTCGTCTTCAAATGTTTTTAAACTTTCTACATTAACCTTAATCTCATGAGGAAGGTTCTGGGGCAGTGCCTTAACCTCTATTTGCTGGATTTCTTTTACTAAAGTCCCTCCCAAGTCTTTAACTGCCGGAGCCAATCCCTCGAAAACTAAAGGAACAGTTGCTTCAATCTCTTTTGTAAGAAGCGGCTGATAAAAATCAACGTGAATTGGTTTCTCGGTTAAGGGATTCTTTCTTATCTCGTGGATTAGAACTAAAAATTTATCTTTATCTATCTCAAGCGAAACCAGAGAACTCTCTCCTGCTTTTTTATAAACTTTTTCGAACTCTTTCAAATTTAATTCCAAAGACAAATCTTTTATCTTCGGCCCATATAAAACACCGGGCAGAATATCTCTCTGTCTTAATTTATTTACTTTCTTCCCGACGACTTCTCTTTTTTTTGCTTTAAGGGTTAGCATAATATTTTTTATTTTTCAATTCGGATACATTGAACTGGACAGACATCAGCTGCTTCCTGATTACATTCTAATTTTCCCACTTCTAATTCATAATTAACACCTTTGATTTGAGAACCCAAAAGCTTTGATTTTCCATCATCAGCTATTTCCCAATATTTAGAACAGACAGCTGCGCAGGAACCGCAGCCAATACATTTTTCCCGCTCGTGAATAATTTTCATTTTATAACAAAGTCATTAGAATAAAGCCATTGATCTTCTCTAAATTTTTCTTGTAAACCGCATCCCACGCAAGCTGGTAGAGCAAGCCGGTGCGCTCCTGTCTGGATACGGGGGATAATAATTTCAAAGGCTTTGGCTGTTTTAGCTTTTATACAATTTCCAGCTAAATTGCTATCTGGGCAATTATTGTATTGATAGCTTATCCATTCTCCATCTTTTTTCTCAAAATAATAAGGATAACAAGAAGAAAAGCAAATGTCTTTTCCAAGATCGTTCTCAATCTTTATTTTGAGAGAATCCCCGGCCTGATACTCTGTTTTTTCGGTCTCAATCTTTATCTCTCCGGGCTTAGTTAATTGAGGGCTGTAAACGGCAATTACGCCAACTATAACTATTACGATTACAACCGCTAAAGCTAAAACTATTTTTAAAACTATTTTTTTATTTTCCATAACTACCAAATAAATTTATTTTTTCTTCGACCTTTCTTTGAATTTTTTCTTGGACATCGGTTAAAATTTTATAAGGTTTTATTTCTTCACTTTTTAACGCTTCAATTAAACTTTCTTTCCAGACAGTTCGCAGGGCGGTGTTAATATTAATTTTTACGATGCCGAGCTCTATGGCTTTTTTAACTTCCTCGTCAGAAACGCCCGAACCGCCGTGAAGAACCAGAAAAGCATCTATCTTTTTATTAATTTCTTTTAATTTATCAAAATTAAGTCTGGCTGCCTGGCTGTGAATACTGCCAATGGCAACTGCCAAACTATCTACTTTTGTCTCTTTAATAAATTTCTCTGCCTGAGCTAAAGAGGTCAAACTTTTCTCTTCTATGGGATCTAACTCTCCTTCTACTAAGACATTTTTTTTATGAGCATAAGATACTGCCTTTTTAGCATATTCTATATTTTTTTCAAGAGGTAATTCCGAACCATCAAAATGAACAGCTGAAAATCCATAATCAATTGCTTTTTTAATTAGATTTAAATCTTTGGCATGGTCTAAATTCAAAAAAATAGGAACAGGCCCCATTTTTGCTTTAGCGAGCTCAACCAAAGCAACGATTTCTTCTAAACCGAAAAACTTGCTTTCTCCCTCCGACGCTCCCAGAATCACCGGGCTTCTTAATTTTTGGGCCGCCCCAAGAATTGCCCGCATTTGCTCAAGAGTAGAAAAATTAAACTGGCCAATCGCCCATTTTTCTTCTCGAGCTTTTTTAAAATAATTTTTAAGATTCATAGTTTTAGCAAACCGTTCTTTGCCCCAACTTTCCGCAGGCAAGAAACGGCATTAGCCATAGCCAGCTGAATAGCATATTCAATATCGCCCCTTGACTGGATAAAACCAGAAACAAAGCCAGAACCAAAGGCATCGCCTGCACCGGTCTTATCTATAACTTTCACTCTCGGAGCTTCTACTTTATAAAGACGTTTTCCGTCCGAAACTGCTACCCCTTTCTCTCCTTTTGTCATTACGACAATCCCTGGGCAAAACTCGTCTATTTTAGCAAAAATCTCTTTTTCTTTTTGATAAGGAATTTTAGTCAATAAAGAGGCCTCTTCCTGGTTCAAAATCAAAATATCAACTTTTTTAATAATATCCTTAATATCCCCCAAATAAAGTTGAGAGTTACCAGGATTCAAAGCAACTTTTATTTTATTTTTTTTAGCAAAATCAACTATTTTTTCGGTTATTTTTGCTAGTTTACCAGAAAGGGGCGCTATATAAAACCATTTTGCCCGAGGGATGGTCTTTAGCTCGCCCCCGATTTCTGAAGCTCCGCGGTAAACCAAAATTGTCCTGTCTTCCCCGGCTAGACTTAAGATAACTGAGAGATTGGTCGGTCTTTTTGCTGTTTTTAGCACAAAGCGAGAGTCTATAGCTAATTCCCCTAATTCCTCTATTATTTTTCTGCCGAAAATATCATCGCCAACTGTTCCCCAATAAGCAACCTTAAAACCCTGGTTGGCAAAAGTGGCTGCTGTGTTGGTTCCGCCGCCGCCCGAAGAAAGATGAACTTCCTTAAAATCAACTTTGGAACCCAAATTAAAACAAATTCCTTCGCCGGTAATAAATTTCTTATTTTTTATTGTTTCAATTTTCTGGGGTCTCAAAAAAATATCCCACGTCGCCGACCCGAAAGTTACGATGTCAAACATAAAATTGTTTTAATTACGCTGTCGGGGTTTAAAGATATTGACTCTATCCCCTCTTTCATTAGAAATTTGGCGAAATCAGAGAAATCCGAAGGCGCCTGACCGCAAATTCCGCAGTATTTTTTCTTCTCTTTACAAACCTTAATAACCCTGCTAATCATTTGCTTTATGGCTTCATCTCTCTCGTCTCCGATATAAGCAATTTGAGCATTATCTCTATCAAGACCTAAAACAAGCTGGGTTAAATCATTAGAGCCAATACTCATACCGTCAAAAATTTCCAAAAATTTCTCAGCCAAAATAACATTGGAGGGAATCTCGGCCATCACATATACTTTTAGGTTTTTAAGGCCGAACTTTTCTATTAATTTTCTCACCTGCCCTCCCTCTTTAATGGTTCGGCAAAAAGGCACCATCGCCGAGATGTTATTTAAACCAAAAACATCTCTTACTTTTTTTATTGCCTGGCATTCCATTTTAAAAGCCGGCTGAAAACTTTGGTCAATATAACGAGAAGCCCCTCTGAAACCAAGCATCGGATTTGACTCTTCTTGCTCAAAAATTCCCCCGCCGATTAAGTTTTTATACTCGTTTGTCTTAAAATCAGAGAATCTGACAATTACTTCTTTGGGATAAAATGCTGCTCCGATTTTAGCAATTCCTTCAGCTAATTTTTCTACAAAAAACTGATTTCTATTATATCCAATACTTAATCTGTCAATTTTATTTTTAATCTCCTTAGACATTCTTTTATAATTAACCAAAGCTAAAGGATGAATCTTGATGGTATTGGCAATAATAAATTCTTCTCTGGCCAAACCAACGCCATCATTGGGCAGAAAACTCATCTTGAAGGCCTGGCCTGGTTCTCCCAAATTCAGCATTATCTTTACTGGCGGTTTTCTCAGTTTAGAGACATCGATTCTTTTAACCTTAAAAGGAATTAATCCTTGAAATACTCTAGCGATTTCTCCTTCAGAGCAGTCAACCGTAATTTCCAAGCCGGTCTTTATCTTTCTGGTAGCGTTGCCAGTTCCGACAACTGTGGGAATCCCTAATTCCCTGCCAACTATTGCTGCGTGACAAGTCCTACCACCTCTATCTGTCACAATAGCTGAGGCCAATTTCATTGCCGGCACCCAATCCGGGTCAGTCATCTCAGTAATTAAAACTTCGCCTTTTTTGAATTCTCCGATTTCCCTCGCGCTCATTATCCGATGGGTTCTTCCCTGCCCAATTTTATTCCCAACACTCAACCCCGTAACCAATAATTTTGAATTTTGAATTTTGAATTTTGAATTATCTAATACTTGCTCTTCCAAATAATTAACATCTTTTCTGCTCTGGACTGTCTCTGGCCTGGCTTGAATAATATACAGCTTTCCATCCCGGCCGTCTTTTGCCCACTCAATATCCATTGCTTTTTTATAATGTTCTTCAATAATTATTGACCATTTTGCCAAAGTTAAAATTTCTTCCTCGTTTAAAACGAATTTTTGGCGGTCTCTTAAAGGAACGGCGATATTTTTTGTTGGTTTCTGAGGATTTTTATTGTAAACCAATTTTATCAATTTCGTTCCAATTCTTTTTTCTAAAATTGGTTTAAATCCTTTTTTAAGAGTGGTTTCAAAAACATAATATTGGTCAGGGTCAACTCTCCCCTTAACAATATTTTCGCCCAAACCATAGCTGGCATTAATCAAAACTACATCCCCAAATCTGCTTTCCGTATCGCAAGAAAACATAACGCCCGAACTTGCCAAATCTGCTCTTACCATTTTCTGAATGCCTACGCTTAAGCCAATTTTTAAATGGTCAAAATTCATCTCTTCTCTATAAACAATCGCTCTGTCAGTAAAAAGTGAGGCGAAACATTTCCTGACCGCTATCAATAACTCTTTTTCTCCTTGAATATTCAAAAAACTCTCCTGCTGGCCGGCAAAAGAGGCCTGGGGCAAATCCTCGGCTGTGGCGCTGGAACGGACAGCCACGTCAGCTGCCTTGACGCCGTATTCTTTTGATAGTTTTTGATAATTTTTAATTATCTCCTTTCCTAAGTCAATGGGCAAAGAACTTTCTAAAATTAATTTTCTTATTGCCGCCCCCCTTTCTTGAAGATTTTTTAAATTAGTAATTTCCAGATCTCTTAAAATTTCTTTAATTTTCTTTTTTAGTCCAGCTTTTTCTAAAAAATAAAAATAAGCGCGGGAGGTTGTGGCAAAACCATCGGGAATGCTAATTCCCTTTGGCGAAAGTTTCTGGAACATCTCGCCCAGAGAAGCGTTCTTCCCCCCAACCAAATCCACATCTTTATTTAATATCCGTCTGAACCATAAAATATTTTTCTCTGACTTTGTCATAAGGTGAATTTTCTAAAATCAAACGAATTTGGATATTTTGAATCCGGCCATTTCTTTTGAGGCCGCGGTTTAAATGGAATAAAACCCTGTTTTTGATAAAACCTCTTTGCCCTAAAGTTATTCTTAAAAACATCTAAAACAATGGTGCTGTAATTTTTTTCTTTGGCAAATTTTTTTATTCTCTTAAAAAGTTTAGGAGCCAAACCTTTGCCTCGAAATTCTCTGGCTACATAAAATCTTCTCATCAAAGCTTGTTTTTCAGACAAATCATTTAAACCAACACAGCCGATTATTTTATCTTCCTCTTTCGCCAAAAGAAAAATTTCCCTTTCTCCCTTAAAAACAGCCGGCAGATTATCAATGTCAGTAAAAAATTTCTTCTCCCATCCCATTTCCTCAATAATCCCCAAGCAAAACCTATAAGCCTCCTCTTTATCTTCCTCCTTAATCTTCCCGATTCTAATCCTCCTTCTTAAACCTTTTCCCTTCATAATTGCCATCTTTTTCTATTATACCTTATAGAGGAAATTTAACAAATATCTTTCTGTGAAAAACCCATCATCGCAAAATTCCCAAAAAATCGTCCCCTCGGACGATTTTCTACGCTATATTGCCTGATTTCTTTTTCTTCTCATTTTATCTTCTTTTTGCCGTCCAGAGGTTTTCCCACCAAAAACTTGGCGCTTGTTTTTTTGCTTCTACAGCAACTTCTCTTGCTAATTTTGTAGACATCATTTTCTCTTGCTGGTTTACTGTATGTATTCCTTTTAACCAATCTTTAGCCTCATATTCTTTTGAAAGTTTTATTAACTCTTCAGAATTGGGAAGGTTTTTTAACTGGTCGCGTCGTATTTCGTCTTCAAAAACTTTCACATATCTTTTATGAACCCAGTTATGGTCAGACGACCTTGTTTCTTCCAAATCGTGCAAAAGGCACATTTTAACCACTCTATCAACATCAGCTCCTATCTCTTTAGCTAAAAAATAACCAATAAAAACTACTCTAAAAGAATGAGAAGCGATTGTGTCTGATAAATCAAAAGAAAGGAGGGTTTGTTGATGGGCTCGAATTACTTTTCTCAAATTCCCAATTTCAAAGAAAAATGCCGTTAATTTTTTAATCTCTTTTGGTTTCATGATTTTATTTTTGTTTAATTACCCTACTAATTTCTTCAACGCTTTCGGGGTTAGATAAGGTGCTCAAATCTCCCAAATCTTCTCCAGTAAACAATCTCTTTAAAATTCTCCGCATTATTTTTCCAGAGCGAGTTTTCGGCAAATCCTTAACGAGATAGACCTCTTTTGGTGTGGCAATCGGCCCGATTTCTTTTCTAATCATCGCAATAACCTCCTTTTTTATAACTTCTCTAGATGTATCTTTTTTGGAAACGACAAAAACTATCGGTACCTCCCCCTTTATTTCGTCAGCTATGCCAACTACTGCACACTCAGTAATGTCTTTGTGTAAAGCAATAGCACTTTCCAGCTCGCCGGTAGTTAAGCGATGACCAGCCACTTTAATTACATCGTCAACTCGGCCAATAATTCTATTTAAACCATTTTTATCCTTTAAGGCTCCATCGCTTGTAAAATAAATTTTCTTGCCATACCGACTCCAGTAGGTCTCTAAATATTTTTTTTGATTTTTATAAATTCCTCGCAAAAGGCCGGGTGCAAAAGGCGGAAGCAAAACTAAATTTCCCGGCTCTCCTATCTTAGTGCTTTTGCCCTTTTCATCGAGGATGTCAACTTTTACTCCCGGGAAAGGAAGGCCAGTAAAGGTTGGTTTAAAAGGACCTAATCCTGGCAGAGAAGTAATTAAGATTCCGCCGGTTTCGGTCTGCCACCAAGTATCAACAATCGGGCAATTTTTCTTTCCAATCTTTTCATAATACCAAAGCCAAGTCCCTTCATCAATTGGCTCTCCGACAGATCCTAAAACTCTTAAACTTTCAAATTTGTATTTTG
>Ga0172364_10004170_pt1 | contig 11501 bp, 12 predicted proteins | sample LakKivSesite10cm_FD_114545 | JGI IMG/M metagenome (GOLD analysis project Ga0172364, IMG submission 114545) | Sediment microbial communities from Lake Kivu, Rwanda - Sediment site 10cm | ecosystem: Environmental > Aquatic > Freshwater > Lake > Sediment | place: Rwanda: Western Province, Lake... | reverse complement strand
CCCAGAATCTGTATGGTGCTTGAGGGCTTCTTTGCGAGGTTTCTGAGTCCTCCAGTCGCTGCAATCAAGCGGGCTCCGAGAGTTGAGCCTACGAGAGCCTTAATGTTGGGGGCAATTTCATCCATCATCTCTTCGATGTATCGTTTGATCCCTCTTCTGGAATCATACAGGCTTAAGGCTTTTTTAGACAGCGCGCGTATCTCGGAAAGATCCGCTTCACTGATACCGATCCCCATCGATGATTTGGCAGCTTCAGCCACCTTCTCCACCTCGTACAGTGGCACATCCTCACTCTCAATTCTTTCTGCGGTAAAGTTATCTCTCGCACCCAAGCCAGCAACCAGCTTTAGATAGGTTTCATTTTTTTCGATGAGCCTATCGAGTTCTGGAAAGTGGAGGCCGTACCACTCCCTTACCCTGCTCGAAAGGTTGTTAAAAATTTTGTCTACTTCATCTAGGGCTGACACAGCCTGAATTACTAGGAGGTCTTTCTCACCGATGGTCGACGTGACCCTTCTCTTTGCCAGAAGCAGGGATACCTCGTGCATAAGCCTCCTGACTTCGTCGTAATTCTCTGCGTACCCGGCTTCAACAACCATCATCTCAAGGTTTCGACGCAGTTTCTCGGCCGAAGGGGTTGGTTTCTCAACCTCAACATTGACATTCAGCTTATCGTGCACATTCTTCGCCAATCTCTTGCTCTCGAAGATAAAGGTCTCGTACCCGCGGGCTTTAAGGTCTGAAATCAGGTTCTCCATCTCTTCTATAATTTCTCCTCCCTGAGACTTCTCAATCCTCTCAGCTATTTTCTCTACGTTCTTTGGAAAAGGTACACTTCTAATCAGCTCGTTGTCCTCGTCGAAGCAAAAAATCCCCATAATGCACTCGGCGATGGAAGCTTTCAACGTTTCTCCGCCTAATTCAAAAACTAACCTCGAGTTAATATAAGTTCATGTATGTAGAGATGAATAACGTTTATTACAGAGAGCATTCTTACTGATAGCACAGGACATTCATCTGAAGCAGGAGCCGCAAATTGTCAAAGCTCGAAAGAATCAAGTACAAGCCTGTTTCCGTCCGAGAAGCCCTTGTCGAAATGAAAGATGATTCAGGGTTGATGATTGACCTAGCCTATTCAGCCATGCTTTTCAACAACTATGAACTCTGCCAAGAGGTCTGGGACCTCGAGAATCGGATAGATACCCTTGGGTATATCCTAGAGATGAACCTGATGATCGCCGCCAAAGACCCTGACGATGCTGAGGACCTTGTCGGAATACTCAAGGTCGCTGACGCCACGGATATGATTGCCGAGGCGGCTGGCGACATAGCACGCCTCCTAGCTCAAGGTATAGGCCTACATCCTGTCGTCAGAGACGCCTTTAAAGCCGCAAGGGAGAGACTAGTGCGAACGAAGGTAGGAAGAACCTCGCCAATTCTGGGCAAGACAATAGGAGAGCTGGATCTCGCCCCGAGAATAGGAATGGACATAATCGCGATAAGGCGAGGCAAGGAATGGATAATTGATCCTAGCGAAAATGAGAGGTTAGCTGAAGACGACATCCTTTTTGCCAGGGGGGCACCTAGAGGAGCAAAGATTTTGAATGAGCTTACCGGAGGTACGACGCAGGGATTTGAGTGATAGCTGTAACACCAAACCAACAGCCAGACAGCTATTCGGTAAGATTACACGCCTCTTGACTAGTTTGAAGGACACCTCTGAGCTCATGACAGATCTCGCCTATTCCTCGCTTCTGCTTAACAGCCAAGAACTGGCTGAGGAGGTCCAGAGATCCGGGAAGTATTTTGATGAACTCCACATGGAATTTGAGCGCCTGGTCCTGTCCAGTGGTTTCAAACCTGATGAAGCCAACGATTTTCTCGGCCTCCTACGTCTGGGGATGATCACAGGCAAGATAGCCGACGCAGCTTCAGAGATTGCGGAGGTCGTGCTTCATGGTCTGGAACCGCATCACGTTCTAAAGCTTGTGATTGATGAGGCCGAAGAAACAGTTGTCAGGGTTGAGGTTTCAAAAGGATCCAAGTTGGTAGGGAAAAAGCTCAAGGAGGCGAAGATTTACCAAGAGACAGGAATGCGTACTCTGGCCATTAGAAGAGGAACATGGTGGATACGACCGCGACCTGAAACAGTCATAAGATCAGGAGATTTCCTGATCTCCTCTGGCTATGCAGAGGGAGAAGAAGACTTGAGAAAACTGGCTTCCGGATCATCTTAGGCGAAACTTTTTTTGTTATATACAGTGACACAGCTGCTACACTGCATCATGCACTGAAAAAGCGGGTGAAGTGAAGTCAAAAACCGTCTACATAATGACGGGGGACTTGACTTACTTATTTTCTGTGGAGAGTAGAGGAAAGTACAACAAAGTCAAGTCGCTGTTACGTCTTAACACCGAAATTCCTATAAGACATGTTATACACAGGGATTAAGACAAGACATTTCTTATACTCGATAGGAATGGTTTCAGGTGATTCATGGATCAGGAGCGTGGTGTGAAGTTTGGAAGGAAGCGGCCACAACGCCTCAGTCATGGCAACAGGCCTGGTCCAGAGCTTCACCCAATCGCTGCTGGCTATGGCCTTCAACTTGATGGGAATAGTCGCTGGAACCTTTATCGCCATAAACATTGATGTTTTCTCCCTTGCTCCGTGGGCAATCGTCATATTGCCAGGAATAATCAGCGTAAGAGGAGTTATAGAGGGCTTGTTCAGCGCCCGCCTTAGCACAGGCCTTCACGTTGGATCCATCAAACCCCAGTTCAGAAACAACACCAAGAGCTTTTATCTCCTTTACTATGTTATCGCTACCCTGACTGTTGGAGCAAGCCTCATGATAGGAACGTCAACATCGCTGGTTGGAACGTTCTCATGGGGATCTTCAGTGACCACAACCGGCGCCATATTGTCAGTAACCGCGGCAGCCATGTTCCTATTAATGCTGGTCGCCTCACCCATCAGCATAGGAGTCTCAATACTGTCGTTCAAGCACGGTTTGGACCCCGACATAATGCTGTACCCAATAGTGTCCACCACCTCTGATGTTATTGTAACATCAAGTTATATCCTCGTGCTGAACACTTTCTTCCTGTGGGCACCTCTGGGCACTTGGCTGATATGGCTTTTCGATGCCGCGTTCATTCTATTCACAATCTATAGTACCATCAGGAGATTTAGGGAGGAGGAGTTTTCTAGAACGATACGAGAATTCGTCCTAACCCTCATGATTGTCACGGCTGTAGTAAACGTAACTGGCTTCGGTCTAGGCAAAATCAGTGACATTGTGGGTCGCAGAGCCGAGGTCTATATGTTGTATCCTGCACTTATTGACACTGTAGGAGATGTGGGATCCGTTGCCGGCTCAATGACCACCACAAAACTCGCTCTGGGAATAGCCGAGCCCTCTCTATCTTCAATTAGATTCCATTTGAAAGAGATAGCCGGAGCCTGGTCAGCCTCATTAATATTGTTTGCCGTCTACTCCAGCGTGCCATTCTTCTTTGGAATAATCACCTTGAACAGCCTCCCAGGATTTATGGCAAAAATCTTGATGACAAACGCCATAGCAGTCTCTATTGTGATCTTGGTGGGCTATGCGTCTGCCATACTCACTTACAAACACGGTTTGGATCCGTGTCACTTTGTGATCCCAATAACAACTTCTTTTGCAGACAGCATCACTACGTTGTCATTGCTCACAGCGCTGAGCGTAATAGCCTAAATATTATCGAAGAATCTTTATTAAGGATCATATTGATTATATGGGATATAGGGTGTGAGAAAAAATGCCAACTCATGGATCGCTCACGAAGGCTGGGAAGGTTAGGAGCCAGACTCCCAAGATCCCATCAACCAATAGAAAGGGATCTAGTCCTAAGTCTAGAAACCATAGGAATTACAGGAAAAGAGTTGTTTTTGGAACCCAAATTGGGCAGTACTGGTCTAGATCTAGACGCAGAAGCCGGTGATTTCAGCTAGGATATATTTTTGATGTCTTGAGACCCCAACCTCGCTTAACCATTAGTAGATTTTTACTGTGTTTTTCCGCCAGTTTCCTCACTAAAAGTTATTTTAGTGTTTTAGAAGTTTATCTTCGGTAGAGAAGGCTATGCGGGAAGGCGTTTGCAGGGAGATCATTCGACGACTAGAGAGTGTTTCGAGCCCAAGTAAGGAGGACTTAAACAGGATAAAGCTCGAGGTGTGTCGAGAGTACGGGGGTAGCATGCCGGGAAACAGTGAGATAATTGGGTGTTTAGAGATTGGTAAAAGTGAGAGGCTTCTTCCCGTTCTTAGGAGAAAGAAAGTTAGGACGATCAGCGGTGTCACTGTTGTCGCTGTCATGACGAAGCCAGCCCCATGTCCAAAGCCTTATCCGTGCGCTTACTGTCCGGGAGGCCCCTCAATGGGGGTACCGCAGTCTTACACCGGTTATGAGCCAGCGGCTATGAGGGGGAAACAGAATGGGTATGATCCTTACCTTCAGGTCAGAAAGCGCATCGAGCAGCTGGAAGCCATTGGGCACAAGGTCGACAAGGTGGAGTTGATAGTTATGGGAGGAACATTCCCGGCGACCTCTCGGGATTATCAGGAGAGATTCATAAAAGGATGCTTGGACGCGATAACGGGGTTGAAGTCGAGTTCCATCGATGAGGCGAAGCGAAATGCGGAGACGAGTAGATTGAGGAACGTGGGGATCACCGTTGAGACTAGGCCGGACTGGGCTGGGAAGAGAGAAGTTGACCACATGCTGTCGATGGGTGTCACGCGGGTTGAGTTGGGGGTTCAGAATGTATACGATGACTTGTATGAGCTGGTTGATCGGGGCCACAGCGTCGAGGATGTCGTCGAGGCTACGAGGATACTCAAAGATTCTGGGTTGAAGGTTTGTTATCACATGATGCCGAAGTTGCCTGGTTCAGACTTTGAGAGGGATTTGGAAGGATTCAGGAGGATTTTCAATGATCCATTGTTTAGGCCTGATATGTTGAAGATCTATCCGACATTGGTAATACGTGGGACGAAGGTTTACGACTGGTGGCTGAGAGGGGAGTACGAGCCTTACACTACGGAGGAGGCGGCTGACCTCCTCGTTAAGGTTGCTAAGATTGTTCCGCCTTGGGTCAGGGTTATGAGGGTCCAAAGGGATATTCCAGCTGGTTTGATAGTTGCTGGAGTTAAGAAGAGCAACCTTCGGCAAATAGTTTTGAGGAGACTGAGGGACGAGGGGTTATCCTGTCGTTGTATAAGGTGTAGGGAGGTTGGCCATCGATTACTGAAGGATGGAATAAACCCTGAGACGAAGAACATTCGGGTTTTTAGGCGTGTTTACGATGCTTCAGGGGGGGTTGAACTCTTCATTTCCGTTGAAGATCCCGTGAATGACATCCTTATCGCCTATATAAGGCTGAGAATACCCTCGGAGAAGGCGCATAGACCTGAAATCGGGCTTGAAAAATCCTCCATCGTTAGAGAGCTCAGGGTTTTTGGTCCAGTCGTCCCGGTTGGGGAGCATTTTGATGAGGCTTGGCAGCACAAGGGTTATGGCAGGATGCTCCTCAGGGAGGCCGAGAGAATAACGTTGGAGGAGTTTGACCGCAGAAAGATTTTGGTTACAAGTGCGCTTGGAACCAAGCGTTACTATGTGGGTTTGGGCTATGACTACGATGGTCCATATGTTTCTAAGAAACTCTAGGATCAGGGATGTTGCGAGATATTAACATATTGGTCCTGAGCCAAGCTACGAATAATGTTTGCCCATACCTTTGTGCTTGATTTGGGTGATTGTTCAATCACCTGCGAGCCACTTTGAACAAATCGGTCTTCGTTATTATGCCGATACATCTGTCCTTCCTTGTGACCAACACAGCTTGGCTGTGCCTCAGCAGAGCTGATATAACGGTTAGTGACGCGTTTTCGCTTATCCTTGGGAAAGCCTCCTCCATCACGAGTTCCACGGGTTGCTTCAATATTTTGGATAGATCTTCTCCCTTCATAATTAGATTGAGAATCGTCCTGTCGCTCACGCTCCCTATGGTCTGGTTTCCGCTAAAAACCGGGAGCTGAGAGTATCCGTTTTCCTCCATCAGCTTCATGGCTCTGCTCACTTGGTCGTCTTTGTCCACGTACACGACTTTTGGTGATAAGAATTCCTTTGCTGTTATCTCGGTTCCCCTCTCTAGGCTTTCCATTGTTTCAAAGAGTCTTTTGGCGACGTTGTAGGATGGGTTTAGGTTTCCCGATTCTATCTTCGCGATGAGGGATTGGCTGACTCCCGCTATTGTTGCCAGTTTCTTTTGGGTCAGGTCTAGGCTTTTTCTTCTCTTTTTTAATTCTTTTATTTCTGGGAGCATGGTTTAGGTTTGGTGTAGGCGCCCATATATTCTTTTTGGAATATTTTTCGGCAAGAAATTTTGCCTCAGATTTATGGGGCGAGGGTGGGACCTATGTGCTGGAGATGGCGAATCCGAGGCATAGGGCAGAATGGACGGCGTTTAAGGAGTATCCGTTGCCAGATGAGAAGAGTCTTGCCGCAGGTGTTATAGATTGTAGACACCGATAGTTGAGACGCCGGAAAACGTCCAGCAATCACTGTGCAGGTTCGTTGATGAGGGTATAATGGAGCCGGAAAAACTCCTCGGTACATCCGACTGCGGGTTCGGAACGTTTGCCGGGTATAGAAACGTGGGCTACATAGTAACGAAGCTTAAGCTTGACGGTCTTGTCAAGGGAGCCGCTCTCGCTTCTGAACTCTACTGATGAAATTTCCTTCACCCCTTCTTTTTTGTGATTTCTTTTGCACTTTTACAGATGTGAGACGCTGGGCTTCACTCTGTCGCCGCGGACACTCTAACCCTTTGTGCCTTCAAAAGACTAGTTGGCTTGTTGAATCTCTCTATAAGCTCTTCATCGTGCGCGATTTTCTTACACTCGATGGAAGAATTGTAATAATTATCAGAAAGACGAGGAAGGAGATCCATGCGATTGGTTGAACTTTAAAGAAACTATAGAGCGTCTTAAAATCGTTCACAAAAGTAACAGAGCTTAGAGAAGGCAAAACCCTGAATGATTTGTCAACGATGAAGGCAAGTGGCGCATAAACTTTAACCTTCATCTCTTCAGGCTCATACCTAAACCACGACCAGTACTCGAATGTGGAGACTCCGAGGAGATCTGGGCCCACCGAGGTTATCAAACAAGTGTGTGAGAGAGAATAGTTTACTCCTCTATCTCGGCTAACTATGATGTAGGAGCTGAATTCTTGGTCGTCGAAAGAGATTCTTCGCGTCAGATTTAGGCGGTTTGCATCCAAGACATTTATTGAGTCCTCTATCCTAGGTTTCGTCAAAATCTGGGCAAAAACCTGATCATGAATGTAGCTTGACTCGTACGGGAAAGCGTACACATGTCCCCTTCGGAGGGTGTAGTTCCAACGTGTGTCACCGTCGTATGTTGGGTGTTTCACATGGATGTTTCCATCTGGAACATCCCATGTCGGGTCACAAGGTACCCACCCTATCCGAGGAAGGTAGACCTCGGTCCAAGCGTGGAGTCCAGGACTGTCACTCAGCGTCACGCCGGAACACACTTTCGCTGGAATACCTATCGAGCGGAGGAGGGCCACTAGGAGGCAGGCGAAATCCCAGCAGACCCCTTGACGATTCCTCAAGCACCAGAGGGCCCCCCTCACGTGCTCAGAACTGCTACCCACGATCTCTGAGACAGAAAAGTTGTACGGGAAGAGTGTGTCGTCGGAAACAAAATTGAAAAGTGAGGAGAATCTGTCGTAAACATTCGTAAGGCCCTGAATCAGAGACGTGGCCTTGCCAACGATCTCTGGATTGTCCGACTCGATGTAAGGCTCAGTCTTCGTATAGCTTTGCACTATTTCTGGTGGAACCTCGTTCAGCGTTCCCACATCATTGGGACTGAAGATGAGTGAGCTGAAAAGAACCATGATATCATAGGTTAATGTGATGTTGATGAAGCTTGGTTGATATGTCGATATCATGTACCGGTAGCGCTTATTGCCGAGTGAGTCTGCAAAAATATGGTCGGGTTCAGGGTTAGAAGTGATGTTCCATGCTCTCTGGAACGAGTCGTTTCCAGGCACCGCGACATCTACCGTAATCTCTGTGTTGGAAGACAGGTTCAACGGAATGACATACCTAACTCGGAACACGTTGGCATCAAAATGAAATGGCTGAACATCGTTTGAGACGTCTGAATTGAAATCTGCGACAGCTTCAGCTCGACCAACGATTAGGCTTGAAGAGAAGAGAACGATTAGGCTGAGAACAATGATTCCTTTTGACATCATAGTGTGCGACATGATATTAAATGTTGAAACATCAACTAAGATAAAATTTACAAATCACTCGATATAAACCGCACAAAAGGGGAGTTTGCGGGTGATGACCTCACTAGAGGGAATTAACGTTAATGTTCATTATTTCACCGACCATAAGCTTTTAGGCTTCTAACCATACTTAGAATACTGGCCACTGTAAGTGTTGATTGGTGGAGGGAGAGGTGGAAGATTCTGTCTGAGAATGTGGTTGGAAAAGCCGAGGTGGGCTTCTACGAGAAGGAGAAGCCAGGCATGGGCCAAGCTGCGAAGGGCCAACTGATCCTAACAAACAGGAGGCTTATTTACGTAAAATATCTGGGAGGTAAATTCCTCAGGGCTAAACCAGAAGATTACTCTGGCAAAATAGAGGATGGGTTAAAGAATGAGGGTAGTGTCGAGGTTCCGCTCAAGCAGATCAGCGAAGTAAGAGCTGACCGAGTATGGGGAACCGGATATTTGAGGGTACGCTACGTCACCGATTCTGGTGAGAAAGTTTGCTCCTTCATCTTGACATCCATGTGGACGATCTGGGGTATCATTCCAGGAAAATCGCCATACGAAGAAATAGCCAAACGCATAGAACAAATGAGAGAAGAGGCATCAACGAGCTGACCTTTGGAAAGAAAATGTTTTGACCAGCCGTTAAGTTCTGAGACCATAGACATCAGAGTTGCGGGCATCGGTAACATGATTAAGCAGCTGTTTTCTGAAACCAGAAAGGTTCACGTTAACCTTATTAGATGATAGATCCGCACTCACATATAGGAGAAACAGATTGAACAGAATGAAGCTTGGAAGGATTCTGATTATACTTGGTGTCTTATCCGGCGTGTTCGTGTTTGTTGGCATACTCTTAGCGACGCTAGGTCTTTTTTTCGGTCTCATCCTGTTCATTGTTGGTCTTGCGTTGTTTCCTCCAATGTTGTTCATGATTCCTCCAAGCGGTTTCTCTGGCGTTGATATAAGAGCGCTCATTCCCTGCTTTTTCTACGTTTCTCTGGGAGCGGTCTGTTGGATTTCAGGCTCGAGGTCGATGAGGATTGTGAAGAATCGTATGTTGATGGTCGAAGACAAGATCAAAGAAAACGTGCGCCTTGCCAGAGATAAGGAGTTTGGCTCCGAGTTTGAAGACGCTTTTGACGCTGCCAGAAGAGACTTTAGCGATCTATACTCACATATAAAATACGGTGGTAGAATAGACAAAGCGCTCAGATCCCTTGAAGAATCCGTTGACGAGTTAGCAACTGCAGTGCAGTCAGACGACAGAGAAAAAGTTAGGAAAGCCACAGCCCATCTTAAGGACGGAATAGCAGATTTGAGGACAGAATTCATGCGCTAGTCCACTGGATCTTTTTTACTTCCGGGCTATCACTTTCTAAACGTGTATTGAACAGACTTGCGATGAGGAGTTTCCTGCATAATCTAGCATATTAAATAAAAATGGATTTAGTATAACTTCACACGCTTGAGCGATGGTAGCCGGGAAAACATCATCCCTCTCCATATAGTATCTAGCCCCTTACTCTCTTTTTCCCAAGGAATTCCAAGAATAGTCTCCTTTAGCGATCTCCTCCCAGCAAGACCTGCAGATCGGCCTCTTTCTGTTCCTGTAGAAGACATAGATCTGAATGTCTGTGTTCCTACACTCACCGTTCCACGGATTCATACAACACTCAAAGCCTCCACCGTTCAACGATCCCTTGACAGCCCTCTTTCTGCTTTTCCTCACCTGTCCCTCACTCCTCCGCGTCCTCAACCCCGTTTCCCGTTATCTGGAAAGTCGTGGCGTTCTCGGGCAGGCACGGGCTGTCGATTACCCTCGCTATCCGAACATTACCCCTACTCTTCCTTATGTATATTCGGTGGGTTGAAGCGTGGGCTAAAACATTCCCCCCAGCGGGTCTATTCGGGTCTCCGAAGAAAGCAGCTGGGTTCGACTGAATCTGATTCGTAATCACAACAGCACAGTTGTATATCTCGGCAATCCTCAGTAACTTGTGGATGTGGTTATTCAGCTTCTGCTGCCTCTCCGCCAGGGTCTCTCTCCCTATGTATTCGCTCCTGAAGTGGCTGATTAAGCTGTCAACAACTATGAGCTTGATGTTATCGTCCTCAACAATTTTGGGAGCCTTGTCTACGAGAAGTATCTGGTGGTCGCTGTTGTAGCATCTAGCGTAAATGATGCCCTTAAGCACCCCGTCAGGATCTAAGCCTCTGGCCTTGGCGATGTCGTAAACCCTGCGCGGATAAAACGTCCCCTCAGTATCTATGAAGAGAACCTTCCCTCCAAGACCGCCCTCTTCCGGAGGAAGCTGCTCAGTCACGCAGAGCTGCATACATATCTGACTCTTTCCAGCACCGAACTCGCCTATGAGCTCGACGATGGTTTGGGTCTCGATCCCACCAGCTAGCAAATCGTTAAGACTACTGCTCCCGGTTGTCAGCCTTTTTGAATTCTTCCTCCTCTCGTACAGCTCCATAGCGGTCATGAAGCTGAGACCCAGTAACTCCCTCGCCTTCCTCGAAATATCCTTAGCCTTCTCCTCGCCCATCCCAGTTTTCTCAGCAAGCTCCACAACCGGAGTGACTGCTATGGACTCCACGCTTGTGAAGCCGTTCTCCATTAGCTTAGCTTCAGTGGTCTCTCCGATACCAGCAATATCCCTGATCTTAAAACCCTCCAACATATATCACCAAAACACAGTATCCACTAACAATGCAATCGAGAAAAAAATTCTATATATATATAGCCCCGGTACCTAGGGGGGAGGGGGGTATAGACATTGGGTTTACCAGTTCAATCGATTTAAATACAATTTATCAGCAAGATTGATTCTTGTCCTTATGAGTTACCTCCAAGTTGGAAGGAAATTATGGTCATGAGTCTGGCAAATCTAACTCATCCTTTCTTTCTTAGGGTGGAATAGATTCCGGTGGCCCAGAAGCCGAAGCCGAATATCGGTAGCGATATCAAGGACAGCCACTGTCCCAAGGGCTCAAGGGGACGCAAAGTCACCTTTCCTTGAATATATAAAGAAACGTAACCGTGGATGGTCTCCACATTTGGATTATATACTTCTATTTCGTAAATTCCGGTCTCTAATGCTTTGACGGTGAAATAGGAGTAGGTTACGTT
>Ga0172364_10004167_pt1 | contig 11506 bp, 10 predicted proteins | sample LakKivSesite10cm_FD_114545 | JGI IMG/M metagenome (GOLD analysis project Ga0172364, IMG submission 114545) | Sediment microbial communities from Lake Kivu, Rwanda - Sediment site 10cm | ecosystem: Environmental > Aquatic > Freshwater > Lake > Sediment | place: Rwanda: Western Province, Lake... | reverse complement strand
TCAAAAACTACAGTAAAGAGTGCTTTTCCTAAAGAAATGTCAGAAATTTTATCAGTTAAATATTTTGCCCGAAAAAACTCTCCTAATTTCCCCGGGGTAACTATTCCCCAAAATAATCCTTTGACAAAGGGCGGAATTAGTGCTTTTAAAGGAATGGTAATATTTAAAGAATTTATTAATTCTTTCCATTTTAACGTTCTCGTTAAAATCACCGGAAAAATGAAAATAACACCGATGATGAAATAAAAAATATTTATTCTTTTAAAAATTAATATAAATTCGGACCAATTAACCTGAGAAAGGATATAAAAAAATAAAATTATTCCAACAATCCGCAAATATTTTTTAAGGTTTTCTTTATCTATCATTTTTAGTTATAATCTGGTATATTTTATTTAATGAATAAAAAAGATTGGATTTTAATAATTTTTATCTTTATTATTACTCTCACTCTGGGGAGTCTTTGTTTGAAATTCATTCCAAGTTTTCCAATAATATCAGACGCTAAGGTTTACGACGACATTGCTTTAAATTTAATTGAGAAACGGGGATTTACATTAGAAGGCAAGCCTGTAGCTGAAGCCCCTGGTTACCCCTTTTTTCTTGCCTTTGTTTATTTTTTATTCGGCTATAATTACCAAATAGTTAGAATTATTCAATTTCTTCTTTTAGCTGGAATGGGGGTAATTGCTTATTTTATAACCCGAAAATTTCTTAATTTTTCTCGAATTTTAGCTTTCTTAACTTCGTTAACCATAATAATCTGGCCCTATTTTGTTCTTTATTCTATTCTCATTTTAACAGAAATATTATTTATTTTCTTTCTCTTGGTCTCCGTCTATCTTTTTTTAGAGTTTAGCACGACTCCTTCATTTAAAAATGCTTTTTTGACTGGATTTTTCTTTGGTTTAGCGAATTTATTTAGGCCTGTTATTTTATTGCTTCCTTTTTGGATGGTTTTTTTCCTTTTAATTTTCGGGAAAAAGTGGGGGGAAAATTTTTCTTTATCCAAAATATTTTTGTTTTTAGTAATTTTTCTTCTTATACTCACACCATGGACTATAAGAAATTATTTTCAATTTCACAAATTTATTCCCATATCCTCAGGGCTCTCCTCTGCTATAAGTAAGGCTTACATTCATTTGGATTATACCCTGGGATCCCCGGCTCTCGAACCTGGTAAAGCAAACTTTAAGATTTTAATTATGGCTAGATTTAAAAATATTTATCTTTTCTGGAATCCAGGCGCTGAAGGAGAAAGGGCTCAGACTTTAATAAAAATTTATCCCTGGGTAAAATATCTGATTTTAATCTATAAAATTTTATTTTTTACCCTAATAACTTTAGTCTTTTTTTCTTTAAGGTTTTTTATAAAAAGAAGGGAGATATTTTTACTTTGGATTACCATCCTTTATTTTTGGATCTTTCACATCATTTTATTCCCATACCCTCGCTACACCCTTCCCATTATTCCATTGGTAATTCTGTTAGCTTTTTATACAATTAACTATTTATCATCTCAATATAAGCCAAAATATATCTCTCGTTAGAGAATTTTTCTTTCACAAATTCTCTACCCCGTCTTCCCATCTCAATTGCGAAATTTTTGTCTTTCAGCAAAATTTTTAATTTCTCTGCCAAATCTTCAGAATTACCTTTTTCAACCAAGAATCCATTTTTGCCGGGGGCCCAGCCGAAGGCTGGGGGGGTGGTGGGCGAGTTGGAGTCTTTTATTAAATCTGGAATTCCGCCGACATTGCTCCCAATTACTGGTTTTCCTAAAGCCATAGCTTCCATTAAAACCCTTGGCAACCCTTCTGATAATGATGGCAAAACTAAGCAGTAGCAATTTTTCATTATATTTTTTGTTTCTTCCAAGGGTAATCTCCCTTTAAATTCTACTTTATCTTCCAATTTTAAATTTGCAATTTGCAATTTTAAATTATTTAATTCTGAGCCATCGCCCACAATAATCAATTTAAAACCTGGGAATCCAGTTTCAATTTTAGAAAAAGCTTCAATTAAGTATTCGACTCCTTTAACTTTCTCTAAAGCACCAACAAACAAAATAAAATTTTCAAATTTTGTTTCTTTTTCATTTAAAAAAATATCAATGTCAGTAAAAGTCGGAAATAAAAAGTATTTTTTGTTAGGAGCAATCTTCTTTGCTTTCTCTATCAAATAATTTGCCACTCCTCTTATTTTATTAGCATTTTTAAAAGAAATTCTTGCTAAAATTGGAACTATTTTTCTTTCTAAAGACTCAAATTTTCTTTTTTTTGAGAGAAAAGGACCCTCAATCCAATCGCCGTGAATCTCCACTATTAACTCCTTTTTAAACAATCTCTTTAAAGCGGTCCCAACTAATCCCTCTAATAAGGGGGATTGGGTAACAATTGTATCAATTTTTTTTGCCAAACATAAATAAAAACCTAAAAAGAAAGCTAAGGGCCCCAAAAAACCCGGGGGTAAAAGATAAAATTCTGTATTCCAGATTTTTTTGTGAAAGGGTTGACCTTTACTTAAAACATAGGCCTTTATTCCCTGGCTCAATCCTGAATATTTCCTTTCCAAATGCAAGGGTGGAAACTTTTGAAAGTCAAATTTTGTGACGCCGATAAACAAAACTTTTCTCATAACCTTTTAAATAGCTCAATATGTTTATCCACTACTTTATCCCAGGTTGGGGTAATGGAAATAGTTTTTATTTTATTAAGATAAAGTTGGTAATTTTTTTCATCTAAAAGATATGATATTTTCTCCTCTAACTCTCTTTGATTTCGGGGATCAATAAAAATTAGATAATCTTTAAAGTCTTCATAAATTCCGGTTTCTTTAGTTAATAAAATCGGTTTTTTTAGTTTTATACACTCTAAAGCAAAATTTGGAGAAATTTCAGTTAAAGAGGGCAAAACACAAAGATAACTTTTTTGAATTTCTTTTAATAATTCTTGATGGGGCAAACTTTCTTTAATAACCACCTCATTTTCGATTCCTAAATTCTTAATTTTAAATTTTAAATTATCTTTTTCTGGGCCTTCGCCAACGATTTTTAAAGACAAGTTTTTGTTAGTTTCTTTTAAAACTTTTTCAAAAACATCAATCAGCATGTCCAAATTCTTCAGCTTAATTAATCGCCCAGCATACAATGACTGATAATTGATCGCTAACGATTGAGAATTCGAAATCTCAATTTCAGGAAATGGATTTTTAACAATAACCATTTTTTTCTCTTCAACCCCAAAATATTTTTTATAAATTTCTTTTTGAAAATTACTGGTAAAAATAACTCTGTCTGTCCGATTGAGAATTTTTTTAATTATAAATATCCAAAATTTCTCTTTTAAATTTTTTGGCTCTTTATAATACTCTCTCAATGGCTTTTTGGTTCTCCCCTCTTCTACTGCTCTTTCCCACAAAAAATCTCCTCCCAATCTTATTATGAATTTTTTCTTTAAGATTTTACTAGTCAAATAAGCTGGATATCCACAACTAATTAAGTTAAAAGCATAAATGACCTTGCTATTTTTTGCCTTATTAAAAAGACTTAAAAAATAAAGGAAAAATTTTAAGGGTTGGGGATATTTTTTAAGATTATTATAAGAAATGATTTTGGCTTCTATGCCCTTTTTTTTGAGTTTTTCAGCCAAATTCTTCACATATTGGCTGGGTCCTCCAATTTCTGGCGGATAAATTGGTGTAGCTAATAATATCTTCATACGGTTAATTGCTGATAGATTTGATAAACTTTTTCTACGACGTTTTGCCAATCGTATTTAATTAATTTAGATAGGCTACTTTTAACTAAATTCTGAGAAAGTTGCGGTTGAGTATAAATTTTGAATATAGCACCAGCGATTTCTTGTGGATTCTTTGGTTCAACTAAAATCCCTGTTTTTTGGTCATCAATTATATCTAAAATTCCTCCAATCTTTGTCCCAATTATCGGAACCCCGGCAGCCATGGCTTCTAAAATTACAATTCCAAATCCCTCTTTTAAAGAAGGTAAAACAAAACAATCAGCGGCTACTAAATATTCTAGAATTTTTTCATTTGGAATTTGACCTAAAAATTTGACCCTGTCTTCCAAATTAAGTTTTTTAACTAAATTCTCCAGGTTTTTTCTTTCGGAACCATCGCCGATTATTAGAATGAGGAATTTGGAATTAGAGATTAAGGATTCAGAACTTAAAAGTTTCCCTGCCTCAATCAAATAATTAATTCCTTTAACTTTTTCCAATCTGGCCACGGTCATTATTAAAAATTCATCCTTTATTCCTAATTTTTCTCTTGATTTCTCTCTATCTAAATTTTGGAATTTTGATAAATCAATTCCATTAGGAATTATTTCTATATTTTTGCAGCCGATTTCGTCAAAATATTCTTTAATGGCAGAGCTGGCAGCAATACAAATTTTCGCATTTTTATAAGCTAATTTTCTCAAAAATCCTTTGTCCTCTTCTATTCTTTGAACTGTAACAATATAAGGAGTTTTGGTTAGTTTGGAAAGAAAAAAACCCAGAAATCCACTCAAAAATCCTTGGCAATGTAAGAGGTTTATTTTTTGTCTTTTTATTACATTTAGAGATTTTAAAAAAAGAAAGGGCAGGGCCATTAGAATATAAATTGGCGAAGAATAGGAGAGGTTTTTTAAAGAAAATAAAGAGGCTCTAAAAATTCTTACCCCATTTTTAATTTCAAATGAAGGTTCTTTTAAAACTCTTCCAGTAACAACAAGGATTTCGGCTTTGCTCGAAAGCCTTTCGGCAATATTTTGAGTCCAGGTTTCCAGTCCTCCAATTACAGGATAGTAATGTAAAACTGGCATTAATATTTTCATAATTTAAGAATAACTTTTTCTATAGATGAAATCATTTCTTTAATATCTTTTTCGGTGTAATAATTCTGGAGGGGGAAATTGATAATTCTCTTTGCTGCCTCAATTGTGTTTGGGAATTCGGCTAAATTGATTTTGTATTCTTTTTGGACTTCTTTGTTTAAAATAATTGGGGTGTGCCAAATTCTAGTGCAAAAGATGTTGTATTTCCTCAATTGTTTTACGATTTCATTTCTTTTTTCAATTAAATTTTTGGGAACTAATGCCGAAAGATAACAAAAAATATTTCCTTTTGATTCTTGAACTTCAAAGCCAAGCTTTTTTAATTCTCCTTGGAAATATAAAGCCAGTTCAATTCTTCTTTGTAAAGATTTCTTAAAATCTTCAAAGAAATTTGAAAAGAGATTTAAAGAAATTCTATTAATGCCAGAAAGAGTCTCCTTCTTTTCCTTTCTAATCATTTTTGGAGCAATATTTCCTCCAAATTCCTTAAAGAAAAAAGCAAAAGGAGAAAAGTAATTCAAAAGTGAAATAAGGTCACGAAGATCGAAATAGGTTTTGGTCAAAAGATTTTGTTCGAAGTTCGATGTTCGAGGTTCAAAGATGGCTAATCCTCCTCTAAGGGTTGGAAATTGTTTGTAAAGGCTAAAAAAAGAGGCGTCACCAGAATTTCCGGTGAAAACGCCATTAATTTTAGCCCCGAAGGAGTGAGCACAATCCTCAATAATTAATAATTGATTATTAGTAACTTCTCTAATCTTTTGGACATCTACTGGCAATCCATATGTATGACAAGTTAAAATTGCTTCAGTTGTGGGTATAATTTTTTGTTTAATCTCATCAATCTTTATATGAAAAGTTTTTAAATCAATGTCTAAAAAAATTGGTGTTACATTGTATTGCTTTAAAATTGGATAAAAAATATCACAAATAAAGGCTGGCATCAAAATTTCAGAATTTTCTAAATTGAATTTTTCAATTAAAAGTTTGAAGGCCGAACGGCCCATATCAGTAAAAATAAATTGTTTTCCTGGAAAATAAAAAGAGAGTTTTTTGCTCAAAATTTCAAAATTTTCCTTTTCAATAATGACTGAAACCAATTTGTTTAAATTGCTAAATTTTATTTGGGGATGAACAAAATACATATCTACTTAAAGATTAAATACTATTTTAAGTTTTAAATTCATTGAAAATTTTTTTGCCGTTTAAAAATCGGTAATTTAATCTTCTCAAAAAAGATAAAAGTTCTTCTAAAATCTTTAAAAATTTTTCTCCAGAATTAAAACTTTTTTTTCCGGAAAAGGGAACGGCATCCCAGCTATGCATTCCTAAGGTTATAAAATGAGGAGAGTGAAATTTAAAAAGAATTTTCCAAAATGTTAAAGGTAGATATCTTAGCCAAATTCCAAAAAAGGGCAGGCCCAAAATTTGAGTGGCGATAGGGATTTCTAAAATTTTCATTTCTCCTTCTTTTAAATAGTTTCCCCGAGAAGGAAAATAAGGAGTATTAGGTGCCCTGCCTTTAAAGCCTTGATATCCTTTAAAAGGAATGTAATTAGCCAAAACGCTGCTATCGTAGAAAAAGTCATACTTTTCCAAGAGTTCGAGTTGTGTTCCATCTATAACAAACCGGGGGGCTCTGAAGCCCAGAGGGTTTTGACCGAATAAAGAAGAATAAATTTTAAAAAAGTCGTTTAATTCTTTTTCTCTTTGGGAAAGATTTAGTTTTTCTAAAGTAGTGTGAGTAAAATTATGGCAGCCAATTTCATTGGTTTGTGACCATTTTTTAACTAAATCTGGGTATTTTTTAAAAACCTCTCCGGTAACAAAAAGGGTGGCAGAAATATTATATTTTTTGAAAATGTCTAAAATGTTCTCTAAATTTTCTATTCCTTTAAAGCTCTCTTTTTGCCCAAAATCTGGTTCAACATCTATGGAAACAAAGCAAATTCTATCTGAGATTTTCTTCATACCATTTATAAGTAATTCCCAAGCCCTGGTCTAAAGAATATTTTGGAGTAAATTTTAAAATTCTTTTCATTTTTGTTACGTCTGGGCAGCGATATCTAATGTCGATTTTTCTTTTTGGCAAAAATTTCGGCTTTAGATTTTTTCCTGAAAGGCGAATAATTCTTTCAGCCAAATCCAAAATTGTGGTCTGCCTGCCAATACCAATATTAATTACTTCTCCATTTGTTTTTTCGCTCAAAAGTGCTCTAATCGCAGCTTCAACATTATCTTTTATATAAATGAAATCTCTTGTCATGAGTCCATCTCCAAAAATTGTAGGCCTCTTTCCATCAATCACCTGTCTCATAAAAATTCCGGTTACAAAACCATAGGGTGAATAGATTTGACGAGGACCATAAACATTGAAAAGTCTCAGGACACAAGCGGGCAAGCCATAGTTTTTGTGATAAATTTGAATCAAATTTTCGCCAATCAGTTTAACTAAAGCATAAACATCTCGCGGGTTATGAATACCTTCTTCTTTTTCTGGAAGCGATACCGGTTCGCCATAAACTTCTGAAGAAGAGGCAAAAACAAGTTTTTTAATTTTATGTTTTAGAGATAAATTTAAAATATTTTTTATTCCTTCAATGTCATTTAAAATTTCCATTGGATTTTCCTCTAATCTTTTTACTCCAACAATTGCGGCGTAATGGAAGATATACTTAATTTTGTTTTTCTCAAAAACCCTCTTTAAGGTTTTAAAATTATTTACATCACCTTTTATTATTTTTAGATTTTTGCTATTTAAAACTTCTTTTAAATTTTCTTTTCTACCGGTTGAGAAATTATCTACCACAATTACTTTTGCTCCCAATTCCAAAAGCCTTTCAGTTAAATGAGAGCCAATAAAACCGGCGCCACCAGTGACAAGAATTGTTTTATTTTTAATATTCATATTTTTCAATCATTTCTCTTAAACCGGTTTCCAAATTATATTTTGGTTCCCAGCCTAAAATTTTTTTTGCTTTTGAATTATCTCCCCAACTTTCCCTTATTTCCCCTGGCCTTGGAGGAATATTAACTCTCGGGCCTCCAATAATTTTTGCCAATTGATTTATGCTATAACTCTTTCCAGCACAAATATTTATTACCTCTCCCCCACCAACATCCTTTTCGGTTGCCAAAATTGTTGCCCTAATTACATCTTTCACGTATGTGAAATCTCTTTTTTGTTCTCCGTCTCCAACAATGGTCAAGGGTTTTCTTTCCCTTTTTTGACGCAAAAATATTCCAACTACCGAGGCATAATCTCCCTCAGAAGCCATTCTCGGCCCAAAGACATTAAAATAGCGAAGAGAAACCGTATTTAACCTATAAATTTCAGAGAAAATTTTGCAATATAATTCACCAGTGTATTTTTGAACTGCATAAGGACTTAAGGGATCGGGATTCATATTTTCTTTGAGGGGTAAATTTTCTTGATTTCCATAAACCGAAGTTGAACTAGCATAAATTAATTTTTTGACTTTTACTTCTTTTGAAGCAAATAAAACGTTGAGGGTGGTAGTTAAATTGTTTTGATGAGCAGAGATTGGATCCAATATTGATGGCATAATTCTCGGTACGGCAGCCAAATGAAAAACAAAATCGACCCCTTTTAAAATTGGCTTAATTTTTTCGAAATCCTTTAAATCTAAATGAAAAAATTTGACTTTCGGATTAAGATTTTCTCTTTTACCGGTAGAAAGATTATCTATAACAATCACTCGATGGCCTTTTTCAATTAAAGCATCGACTAAATGAGAGCCAATAAAACCGGCTCCACCGGTAACTAGGGAAGTAAAATTTTTTCTCATAAAATTGCTAATTTAAACGCTATGATTTATTATAAAAATGAACGATTAAAAAGTCAATTTATGAAAAAAATCCTTTTTATTGTCACTCAATCTGAATTTGGGGGGGCGCAGAGATATATTTTTGAAGTGGCTACTCATTTGGATCCCGAAAAATACGAGATTTTAGTTGCTGCTGGTGGGGGTAGTGGAGAACTGTTTGAAAAAATCAAAAGCCAAAAGCATGCCCCATACCGAAACGAAGTTTCTGGTGCGGGGTCAAAAGTCAAAATTTTTCCTTTAAAACATCTAAAGAGAACTCCCTTTCCGATTTGTTTAGCCATAAAAGAAATTTATGATCTCTTGAGAAAGGAAAAACCCGATGCTTTATTTCTATGCTCAACAACTGCCGGTCTTTTGGGCTCAATTGCGTCATTTTTCTATAAACTAAAAACTAAAAACTACCAACTAAAAACTATTTATAGAATCGGCGGTTGGGCTTTTCGCGATCCAAGACCATTTTGGCAAAACAAATTTTTACTCTGGGCTGAAAAATTAACTGCTCCCTTAAAAGATAAAATTATTGTCAACTCAGAAACTGATAGAGAGATTGCGATAAAATATAAAATTTGTCCAACTGAAAAAATCGTAAAAATTTACAATGGAATTGACGTTGAGAAAATAGAATTTTTATCAAAAGAGGGTGCAAAAATATTACTTTTAGAGAAGACCCGCCGCAATTTTGGCGGAGAACGGGTCTCCGCCAGCTTTATTGTGGGGACGGTGGCAAATTTTTACAAAACAAAAGGGCTCCCCTATCTCATTGAAGCCGCCAAGATCTTAACTAAAACCTATAACCTAAAACCTATAACCTATCTAATAATCGGTGAAGGAAAAGAAAGAAAAAAACTTGTGTTGTTAATTAAAAAATACAATCTTGAAAATAGAATCTTTTTACTGGGCCGAATTCCCGATGCCTACCGCTATTTAAAAGCTTTTGACGCTTTTGTTTTACCATCTCTGAAAGAAGGTTTCCCCTGGATAATTTTGGAAGCGATGGCTGCTGAAGTTCCAATTTTAGCTACAAATGTGGGGGCAATACCTGAAATAATTGAAGATAATGTTGATGGGTTTTTGATTGAACCAAAAAATCCTCAAATAATAGCTGGAAAAATTAGTTGGATGCTCGAACACCCAAAAGAAAGTCAGGAAATGGGAATTAGAGCGAGAAAAAAAATTGAAAAAGAATATCCTTTACAAAAAATGATTGAAGAAACAGAAAAAGTTTTGGGATACTAATTAATTATTAATTAATAGCGTAATCATAAAACAAAAGACCTGGGGATTCCCCAGGTCTTTTTCTCTCACAAGGAAAAGAGTATCAATTACTGACTTACGCCCAATTCAGCATTAACGGCTGCCCGGGTCTTTGGTCCAAAGTAACCAGCGACTGGAGTGATACCTTTGGCTGTCTGATAAGCTTTCACTGCTTCCACGGTCAGGGATAAATAATTACCGGTATTGAAACCTGCTGTCAGATATCCATTACTAATCAGAAATTCCTGCAATCGCTTTACTTCACTATTTTCCCTTATTCCGTAATAAAGATCGGTGGTAAATGGTTGAACAGCGCCAGTAAGTTTGGCCAGTTCTGCCTGAAGTTGCAAAATTAAAGTCGTGATTCTGGCAATTTCCGCCTTTAGCTGTTCAACAGTCATAGTCACCCCCGCTTGACCCATTATGGCAAAATAGGAAAAAGCAGTGGTGGTGGCAGTAATGGTATTAGTGGCGATATTGACAGTGCTGGGCAAAGCAACCCACTGAGTACCATCCCAACGATAAATCTTCAAGCTTGTTTCATTAAGACCAGCGACTTGGGCATCGGTGTAAGTGAAGGTTAGAGTGACAGGTTGAGCAAAACTGGTCACGGCAGCACCAGCTGCAGTGGCAGTCAAATTAAAAGAACTGACTATACTAATTCCGGTTGGAGTTGGGTAAGCGATGACAACATTGCCGGTAGGAACCGAAGTAATTTTGACAGTCGTATTGGCAGTAACAGCGTTGGCTGGTAGTTCAACCGTGGCTTTTGCTCCTTCGGTTGTGGTTAAAGATGTTTTTCCACCAGCTGAAGCAGTGGCAGTCACTTCACCACTCGTCGTTGTCGGGACGGTGGGTGTGACCGGAGCAGCCCCTCCTCCTCCACCACCAGCAGCATATCCGCCTGCACCTCCACCCGGAGCCACACCACCCGCGGTTGCACAGATGCCTCCAATTGAAACAGTCACTGTGGCGGGAGTGGTTGCTGCCCAAGTAATGGTCAGCGATGAAGAACCGCTTCCACAACTTGTTGATAAACCCAGAGAATTATTAAATATTGGTCTCTGCGCGGAAGTGAAGGTGATTGAAGACCAAGTGTTGGCATTAACATAGGCGCCTGTCACACTGAAAGAATTTGTGCCGACGCTCATTGACTCAACTTTTGAACCAGCACTAACAGTCGAAGTAACATTAGGAGTCGAAAGATAAACATTGGTGTCTTGAAGAAACTGAACAGTATCCCAGGCAGCGAAAGCCGTCATTGGAAAAACCGATAGCAATCCAAGTAGTATTAACGATGGCAAATAATATTTAGCCATGAGAATTACGGGATTAGGTTAATTTAGGTCTTATAACGTTAGATCTGTCCAAGCGGTTACACCATCAGTATTCACCCAAGCTTTTCCATTTGTAGTATCAAGATACAAACTTCCTTTGGGAGCAGTCACGCTAGCATTAGGCGATCCTGCACCAGTCATAATATATACACCGCTTGAAAGCCGAATGTCAGCGGTATTGGGAATGTTATTGTAGTGAATATATATGCCGTAGATACTTCCATAAGTAC
>Ga0172364_10004157_pt1 | contig 11515 bp, 9 predicted proteins | sample LakKivSesite10cm_FD_114545 | JGI IMG/M metagenome (GOLD analysis project Ga0172364, IMG submission 114545) | Sediment microbial communities from Lake Kivu, Rwanda - Sediment site 10cm | ecosystem: Environmental > Aquatic > Freshwater > Lake > Sediment | place: Rwanda: Western Province, Lake Kivu... | reverse complement strand
TTAGGCACCGGGTTAGCGCGGTTATACTCTGTCGCAATCTGTGATTTAACTAGGCTCTCTAACGTGGCTATTCTCTCTTGAAGCGCCTTGTTCTCAGATGCCAGCTTGCCAATCTGCTTCTCAGTCTCGCTCGGGGTGGCTGTCTCAAGCCTCAGGTGCGGCATGGCCTTCTCTGTGTACTGCTTCCTGTGAAGCTCAACGTCCCTGCTGAAGTAGTGCAGGTCAACGCCCAGGCTGCTCATGTGTCCCATCCAGAAATTGACGAAGTCGTTGCCGGCGCCGCCTGCAACGTTGCGAAAATACTTACGCAGGCAATACAGCCTCAGCTCGTTTCTGGTAATGTGGTCTCGCAGCAGCCTCTTGCCTTTGGTTTCCACCTTCATGTCTTTCCGCTTGCTCACGTAGGACACGACGTTCCTTCTGCTAAGCTTCTCCAGGATTCTGCGGAACAAGTGGGTCTCAACGTCGGCACGAAGCGGCTTGTCTTCATGTCCCGAGGCCGTGAAAAGGTAGCTTTCAGCGTCAACCTTGCCTCTTGTCTTCAGATAGTCCTTGATGTAGTCCACGGATTCTCGTCCTATGAAGCTGAAGTACTCTTGGAACTTGCCCTTAGTGTTCTCTCGGCGAACCGTTATCTTACACGGCGTAGGCGTGCTCTTCTCCAAAATACCTTCAACGTCCTTGATTCTAAGGTTAGCAACGGTGTCGGGTCGCAAGCCGCTCTGAGCCAGCGTGCAGAAGACGGCCTTTTCCCTGACGTTCGCTAGGGCCAGAACCTCAAGGATTTCCCCTTTCTGAATGTCTCTGTTGTGAAACTCTATCAGGCTGCTCCCGGACGGAACATAACCAATCGGCAAATCATTGTACTTGAAGAAACTGCGGACAGCATGAACCTTCGTGGTCACGCTGCCCGGGGAATAGTCTTTTCTGCGCAAGTCTCCGATGAAACCCATGATTAACTGGGCATATTTCCTCTTGAAAACCCTGTCGTCTGACGCTTCGTAGTCGTTGATAATCTGCTCCGCCGTCAAGCCGCAGTACTCCAGAAAATTCGTGAGGCTTGTCTCGTAGGCCAAGCTTGTGCCGTTGCTGTCGCTGTGGCTGTAGGAAACCGTGTCTAGCCATCTCTTGATTGCTTCTTCCAACCTTCAACACCTAATCTATCTTAGTGCCCAAGTTGCTTATAAAGATTTAGAACGTAATGTCTTAAAGTTCCAATTTCTAGAACAGATAACCTTACGATTCTTGCTGAACCAAAATTAGTCACAATTTGTGACTGCTTCCCGTATTCACCACTCGTGCGTCGACCCTTAAAGAGACCAACGTGTTACACGTCTATTGAGGCGAAAGAACATGCAAAGCAAATATGAACTGAAAAAGAGCCAAGCACTGGCCTACTATGACTGCTTCCAGCGTCTTAGACCCATCTAAATCCTTCCTTTTTTGTAACAAAAAAACGCACGTATTAATGTGCATACCTTCAGAGTAATAGGGCTTGGGCAACTTCGATTTAACCCGTGCTTGTAATAGGACCCACCGCCTGAAGAGCAGCAAGAAGCTCTGAAACGACCATATCCGCAAGAAAAGTCTATGAAAGATTGGGGCTCAAACCCGCAAAACACAACCTGCTCAGCTTCAAAGGAAGAAGAATCACTCATTCATAGAAAGACGCCTTCCTGATTGCTTCCTCAACTTCGGCTTCAGATATGTCAACATCAACAACTACCAAACCTCAACCGATACAACCTAAGTGCTTTGCGCCTGATCCTTTTCAACTCCTCCAAGCTTCTGCAAAACTCTCATTGCATGTTCGCTGTATCCGCGTACAGAGTCTCTTGGGGCGACTCTATAGGGCGCCAAATACAAAAGCCAGCAGACCTATAATAAACCACAGTAAAACAGTTTTTTTGACCTTTCTTGCATTCTCTCTTGAAAAATCCTTTGCAAGCATTAATGAGGAAACGATGAGCCCGAGGTCGGTCACAACTACGAACGGGACAAACCATAGAGAAACGAGTTTCAAGAGCCACGGTATGGGACTCAACGCAACTGCAGAAAGATAAAAGATCACAGCCGCAGAGGCAGCTGCTCTGTCTCCGTAACGCATGGTCAACGTCTTCACGTTCTGTGCCTTGTCGCCTTGAACATCAACAATTCCCTTCGTTATCTCTCTGCCCGTGTTCGAAAGAAACGCCATGGAAGAGAAGATCAAAACATTCAACTGAACAACGCCCACGATCGCGATGCTTCCGTAAACAAAAGGCGTAGCTACACAGGCGCTCACAAGAAAGTTGCCGGGCAAACCGCTTCTTTTGCCGACTGTCGTGTAGATAACAAAGATGATCCATGCAATCACTGACGCTAGAAGGCAGAGCACATTTGTCAAGTGCGCAGCGAAGAAGCCTACAGCGGTGAGTATAAAAGCAAAAGCCAGAGCTTCCTTTGGTGCAACTGATCCGCTCGGAATCGGGCGATTGGGCTCGTTGATAGCGTCAATTTTTCGGTCGTAATAATCGTTTGTCGTCATGGACGCAGCCGTTAAGGTGAAACCTGTAACAAAGCCATAGACAAGATTCGGCCAAAGCTCGCCAAATCTCTGCGAACTTGCAAGCGCTGCGCCGACTATCACTGCACATCCCATCATTATGCAGTTTACGGGACGAATCAAACGTGCAAAGCTGGTTATTCTGCTCATTGATGCTCGATTCCTGAAGTGATTGTTTAAGGCTTTCATTGAGGTAAGTAATAAAACTCGCGTTCATTCTCGAAAGTTTAATACGCCCCTCCGGAATAATTGATTGAAATTCGTTGGTGACACTTTTGAACGCCAACTGTCTACCCGAAAGATTAAGAGTGATAATCCCAGTTGGAGGAAAAGCGAAGCGTCTCCTTCCCTTAACGGCTGAAACAAGCAAGGCATGCGTTCGCCTCGTCAACAGACCCATGATAGAGTTCTCACTCCTCTCGCTTGCACGACAAGGCATACGGAACTTCATCTTCGGCGTGAAAGGCTACACAAACTACCGGGATCTACACGACTATTTTGAGTCAGGATACGGCTTCTCCACAAGATACGAGATAAAACCGAGAGTCCACATAAAGTATCAGCCAAACGTGGACGACTTGGGAAGCGCCGATTCGGCAAGGATAAGCATGGATTACTATGATGTAAAGGACCCCGTATTCGCCGTACAAGGGGACAACATCTTTGACGTGAACGTGAAAGAGCTTGTGAGCTTTCATGAGAAAAAAGGCGCCACCATGACCATAGCCTTGAGAGAAGTTGACAACGTTGAAGGCTACGGCATAGCAGACATAAACAAGGAGAAACGCATCGCAAGATTCGTTGAAAAACCATCAGCCAAAGAGGCCCCGTCAAACTTGGCCAACACGGGGCTGTACATGGTTTCGCCAGAGATAAGGAAAATATTCAGGGAAAAAGGAGTCAAGCAGATAATCAAAGAAAACCATCGTCTGGATTTTGGCTTTGACTTCATTCCCTACCTAATCAAGACTGGAAGACCCGTTTACGGCTACACGCTGAAAGGAAGCTGGTACGACGTGGGCACACCCAAGCATTACTTGGAAGCCATGCACGACATGCTTCACGGTCGCTTCTCATCCCTCACGGATTTCGGTGGAAGACTCGATGAAGAGAAGAGAGTGTGGGTGCAGGGAGAAAGCTCAGAATCGATGAAAAGCAGAAAGGAGATAATAGCGAAGATCAAGCAGGGAAGGATAAAGGTTGAAGGCGCGGTTTTGATAGGGAGACACTGCAGGATAGGTGACGGAGCCCTAATAGTGGACTCGTGCATCGACAACTACACTCAAGTCGGCAAGAACGCGGTGATAGAGAAATCCGCTATCATGGACAGAGTCATAATCGGAGAGAAGGCAGAGGTAAAAGAGAGCATCATAGGTAGACATGTAACAGTTATGTCAAACTCTAAGAAGCCGACAAGAATCGACTCAGTCTCCGTCATTGCAGACGATGTCACGTTGGCTGAGGGCTGCAAGCTGACTGCCACAAAAATCTACCCACACCAGTATGTCCGAGGAGAGTTTGAAGATCAAACAGTGATGCAAGATTAAAAGTGACATAAGTATAGCAAGCACCTACACTAGAGCAGGAATCGCTTGGAGCCATTAAACAGCAGAATGACCCGACATTTACTCAGGCTTTGAACCACTTGAAAATCAGGTATTCCACATGGCCTTTTTCCAAATCAGGCACGGCGATTATGAACCTCTTCCTAACAGTCGTCGCAAGTCTGCCCGTCTTGACTATCTCCGTCGCAGTTATCGTGGATTTCGCCTTCTTGACCGACACCATGTAGGGAGCGTGTTCAACGCCTGGTCCATACTTGTAAACGGCAAAATCGCATCCGAACTTGATTCCCGGAGTGACAACGAGTCCTTTCTCGCGAAAATCGCGGTAAACAGCGTATTTTTCGTCGAACTCCTCGTACAGTCGTTTAGCCACTTGCCGAAGTCTTCTAAGGCCCATCTTCTTCTCGCTTGGGCCTTCATAAACAGTTACGAGTTTTTTCTCGGTGAGATACAAGCCTTCCATCAGGTCTAGGATCAACGGGACTTTAAATTCCGGAGTTTTCGGCTTGGCAATCCCCAAGGGTTTTCCGTAGTAGCCCTTCTTGTACAGTTCAGAACCGTTTGATGGGTCCCACACTACTAGGAAGTTTTCGATAAATTCCACGGGAGTTCTCTTGGGCATCCGTTTTTTTCGCCTTTTACATTATAAAGGACAGGATGCGTGCAGCGTCAGCTGCGTCTTCAGCCTTGTCTGCGGAGTCTTCCAAGAGCTGCAGGACATCTCTTAGCATGATGAAGGCTGGCAGCTCAAGCTTGCTGCTGAGGGTTTTTATCTCGAGTTCGCGGTAGATCTCATCGACTACTCGTTCAGCAAACTCGACGTCTTTGGCTTTTTCCATCGCCTTTGTTGAGCCGTAGGTGAGGACCATCATGGTTTCCCTGAGCCGGAGTACTACTTCGAAAGTGGCTTCTGAAAGCTTCAGCAGATCCTTCTTTATGTCGTTCGGAACGTTCCAGTTGTGCTCCATGATTTCAACCAGCCGGAAAGCTATGCCCTCGGAGAAGTCTGCGATCTCGCTAGTTAGGTTGGTGAACCTGAGAAAATCCTCGCGGCTTATGAGGATGGCACCTATCTCTGCAAGCTCCGTTGAGACCAGTCTTCTAGCCTTGTCCACCTCGTCTCTGCCGGCTCTGATCTCGCCGAAAAGTTGTCTGGCTTTTGCCCTGTCGTTTTTGCAGAAGCAATCTATGATTTGGGGTACTTTTCTGGTTAGGTCTAGAACCTTGCGTAGATGTTCTTGACAGACACTGAGCGCTCTTCGCTTCACTCGTCCTTCGGTTTCTGCTGGAAGCACCAAGTTTTTTCCCGCCCGCAAAAAGGGCCTATTTCTTTCAGCATATGATATGCTGTAGTGTTAAAAAAGGTAACGACAGTTCAAGCTTCAATCAGCTTGCCAAGTTCCTCGAAATCGATTTTCTGTCGGAAATAGTCATGTAAGAGTCTGGGCAAGTCCTCGATTCTAGTCCTAACTTGCTTCCACGAGTCACGGTCACGAATTGTCACGGTGCCGTCCCGAAGAGTATCGTAGTCCACCGTTATACCCAAAGGTATGCCGACCTCGTCCGCGCGCGCGTAGCGTCTGCCTATCGATCCCGCCTCGTCGTATTCAACGATGAAACCCTCATCAAGCAACTTCTTGTGCACTCCACTCGTCTTTTCGGGCAAACCGTCCTTGTTTACGAGAGGGTAGACGCCGACCTGTATGGGCGCGATGTCCCGAGGAAAACTGAGCACTGCTCTGTCATCCTTGACGCGGTAAGCGTACTCAAGTACGACGTATAGCAGCCTGTCTAGACCGAAGCTGGGCTCAATAACATTGGGAATGAAGCGTCTACCGTGCTCCACTACCTTTTCACGGCTGAAATACACGTGTTCAGGCAGTATCTTGTACTCTCCAACCATGAAATGGCCTTTTTCCTTGAAGCTGGTCTCGACTTCTTTCGGATCAGCTCTGGCAATAATCTCGCCGACTCTTTCAGCTTCTTTCTTGAAAACTGGACCAAGTTTAGCCATCTGAGGTTTCACAAGAAGCTGCTCTTTCTCGACTGGTTTCTTGTATTCTTTGAAAACCTGCATGTCTGCACCCGTAAATTGCATGTGACTTTTCAAGTCGTAGTCTGTCCTGTTGGCGTGCCCCGACACTTCAGTCCACCCCCATCGCTCAAGCATGACTTCTTGGTCGAAGCTTTGAAGTGAATAATGGGCTCTTTCCCACGGAAGTTTCTCGATGAAGCGCTGGTTCTCAGCCGGAACACCGAGAGCAATCAGTAATCTTTTGGCTAGGGCCATGAAGACTGCTTGCCACTCCGTCTTGATGATCTTCTTTTTCAGGGCTTCCTTAACTGTAATCTCCTCGACTTCTCCTGAACCGTTAGTGTGACCCGCTTGGGATTTCAGTCTGCTTCCGGCCAAAAGAAGCCGCAGTTTCTCGTTTTCAACATCGTTCAAGAGATAGCAGTCTGGTTCTTCCGGGTCGAAGAAGAACTCTAAATCCGCTATTGTGAATTCTCTGATTCTCAACAGGCCCTGTCTGGGTGAGATCTCGTTTCTCAGGGCGTGGCCTATCTGGATAGCTCCGAAAGGAAGTTTCTCCCGGGCCATTGAGTAGAGACGGTTGAACTCCACGAATATACCTTGTGCCGCCTCTGGTCTGCCGTAACCGATAGCTTCTGAATATGGTCCTATGGTTGTCTTGAACATCGTCAGGAACTGCTTAGGTTCGTCAAATGCGCCTTCGCATTCTGGGCACTTGATGTCGTGCTTATTGATCGCTTCTTCCAGTTCTTTTAGGCTTAGCTTCTCGACCTCAGCTTCCTGCATGTTTGCAGATTCTCTCAATAGATGGTCAGCACGGAATTTTTTCTGACACTTTCGGCATTCAACCATAGGCTCCTTAAAGTGGGCTACATGGCCTGAAGCCTCAAAAACCTGCGAGGGCGCTATAATGGGTGATTCTACTTCTAGAATGCCAAGCTTGTACACGAGAAACTCTCTCAGTTTTCTTTCAATGTTCTGCTTCAGTCTTGCACCCATATGGCCATAAGTTACAAACCCACTCACGCCGCCGTACACTTCATAGGATTGCCAGAAGAAGCCTCTTCTGCGAGCCAGTTCGTTGATAAGGATCAGCTTGTCAGGACTTCTGTATTTCTCGTTCATCTCGGTTCACGTCTCTTCGTTCTTAATGTCCAAGAGTTTAAGGCTTACTAAAAATAATAGGTTGCGCTTCACGGGTTCTAGATCAACAGAACGTAGCTTTTTATAAGACGTGCTGAGGATAGAGATTCGTTAGGTGGCAAAGCTTGGCAAGAATCAGAGTTGCCTTGGTAGGCGTTGGAAACTGTGCCTCAGCGTTCGTCCAAGGTCTGCAGTACTACAGTAAACGTGGAAAAGAGGATGGTCTAGGACTTCGCAACCTGCTTCTAGGCGGCTTCCATCCGCAGGATATTCAAGCGGTTGCTGCGTTCGACGTTGACAATAGAAAGGTGGGAAAGGACCTTTCCGAAGCCATTTTTGCACCTCCGAGCAACGTGACAAGAATTACTGAGACCGATTTGTCTAACGTCATCGTGCGTAAGGGTCCGGTCCTAGACGGTTTAGGCGAATCCGCAAAGAGCATCATACAAGTGAGTAATCAGCGAGAAGAAAACGTCGTAAGAACGCTGAAGGAAAATGATGCCGAAATCGTGATCGACCTGCTTCCCAGCGGAGCCGTCAAAGCGTCGGAATGGTACGCTGAACAGGCTTTGGCTGCGGGTTGCGCCTTCGTGAATGTAACGCCATGTTTCATCGCCAGCAACGAAGCATGGGCCAGACGCTTCGAAAATGCAGGAGTGCCCCTCGCAGGCGACGATCTGATGGATCAAGTGGGCTCAACCGCATTGCACAAGACGCTTCTGCAGCTTCTTTCCAAGAGTGGTGTCCGTGTCACCCAGACCTATCAGCTTGACGTCGGCGGTGGCACGGAATCCTTGGATACGCTGGAAAGGACAAAAGACCTAAAACGCGCCGTGAAAACAGAGTCAGTTGAGTCAGCCTTGCCTTACGAGGCTGAAGTAGTGGCGGGCTCAACGGATTACGTGGATTTTCTGCAGAATCGACGTGACAGCTACTTCTGGATCACGGGAATACACTTCTGCAACGTTCCAATGCAGATAGACCTGAAACTGTCGACCGTTGACGCGCCGAACGCTGGCTCCGTGTTGTTCGACGTGATAAGAGCGGTAAAGATCGCGGAGGACAGGGACATGAAAGGGCCTGTGTTGCCGATCTGTGCATACGCCTTCAAACATCCTCCACAGCAGGTGTCACTTGAAGATGCGGAGAAGATGTTTGCGGATTTCATAGCCTAAACGATTCTTTCAAGCTCGCGGATTACTCTATCTTTGGTTCCAGTTTGTTTCAGCTTCTCTTTCAGCATGGTTATCGTTTTTACCGGCGTGGGATCTACTCCGCGCAAGATGGCCAAGTACACGCTTGTGAAATCGCCGATGCAAATAGCGGAAGCCATCTTAGCCAAGCTACTCTCGCCCTTGCTCCAAACCTCAAAAACACTCAATGATTCCTTATGCATCAGACCCTTTGTGGCCTCAATCCTCTGCTTCATCTCAACTCTTTCAGCATCGTCACGAATAAGAATTATTGAGAAGCATTCAGCCAGTTTTTTCACTTCTTCCCAGCCTACAACCTCGTTGTGGTTGAGCTCTGGAAAATACTCCCATTTTGCGGGAACCTTGCTGTTCTCGTTTAACTGGGTCTTGAAACGCTGTGCCACGGCACGATAGATGTCAAACCCGTAGATCACTGGAATCGTATCACATATTTCGGACGCAAGGGTCTTGGAGAAGTTGATCCTGAGAGGTTTATCAGGGGAGTTTTCATTGCTGATCTTCCTTAGAACTTTGATTGCTTCGGAGATTTCTGATTCAACGTTGGAGACTAGACTGATTTTCTCAAAGAGTATTGGCAGTGGCATGAACAGGTATGGAAGTGTTGCTCTTGGAGCCATTCCTGAAGGAACACGCAAGTGCGGAAAGCCAAGTTTTTCGGCAAACTCGCTCAACATGCCTCCTGAGCTTATACAGGCAACCATGCACTTCCGCTTGATGGCGTCGAGGAACACGCTGACGGATTCTTCGGTTTCTCCTGAATAGCTCACGACGAAAACCAGAGTGCTCTCGTCCGCGTATGCCGGCAGCGAGTATTCCCTGCAGACCTCGATTGGAATGGTAACTCTGTTTCTCGCCCAGTCTTTCAAGAGTTCGCCGCCGATGCCTGAGCCCCCCATGCCGGCAACGATCACGCTTTGTGGTTTACGATAACTGATGGACGCGGTTTCCGCTAATCTTGCAGCTTCTTGATAGTGTTTAGGTGCATCGATGCAGAAAGAAAGCATGTTGCTCTTGTCGATCTTTTTGATTCTCTCGAGATTATTTAGAATGGCAAGCCTTGTCAATCACATCAACCTCGTCTATTCCCTGCAATTCCTATATTATGCGTTTGGTTTTTAAGCAGAAGGTTGGCAACTATCATTAAAAGACCGTCGGATGGAAAGGCTTGCAGGGAAAGAAAGTCTCCGTAGCTATACCCGCTTCTGTTGTTTCTGACACGCCACATCTACGTGAGAAAACATCAAAAATCGGGTTGATCGGAAGATCTGCTGCCATGTTCAGAATCAACGAGATTATTGTCTATCCGGATGACCTGAAAATCGAACAGACAAGAGAGATGAACCTGATTGCCCTCTTACTTTCTTACATGGAAACTCCTCAGTATCTGCGAAAGGAGCTTTTCAAGCTGCAACCAGAGCTGCAGTTTGCGGGCATACTTCCACCATTGCGAACGCCGCATCACCCGTTAAACAAGAACAGCGGAAGCTTGAAAATAGGAGACTACCGCGAAGGTGTAACACTGGCCAAAACAAATGAAGGAGCACGGGTTGACATCGGTGTTGAACAGCACGCTCTGATCCTAAACAAGCATCTACCAGTCGGCAGGCGAGTCACCGTGAAGATCGTAAGAATCGGTAAGCAAGTTGAGGTTGAGCTTGCAAGTCGTGACGAAGCGTCTGAATACTGGGGGTATACTGTTTCTATGGAACGCCGCTCTCTCAAGGAGATCGCAGACAGAAAGAGGTTCGATTTGATCATTGCCACATCCAAGAACGGTGTACTAGTCAATGATGTTGCTGACAAAATGACAGATAAATGGAGGGTGGCGAAAACAGTCCTCTTGGGTTTTGGTGCACCGACGCGGGGACTATACGAAATAGCCGAGAGTGCAAGTTTTAGCCTTGATGACGTTGCGGATTTTGTCGTTAACACTGTTCCGAGGCAGGGCACAGTGACTGTGCGGACTGAGGAAGCGTTGATCGCGTCGTTGAGTGTTTTAAACTGTCACGTGTTTAAGGCTTAAATGTCTGTTCTGCTATTCTACGGTCATGATATTTGACATTGCGATGCCCTTGACACTTCTCCTAGTTACGTTGGTGGCCATGTTTTTGAGCCAGAAAGCTGGAGCAAAGTTGAAATCCAGTCTGGAGGAAAGAGAGATGACCACAAGAGATGTCGTTCTCCTTGCAGCGGGGATGGCGATCGTCATCTCTATCATCGCCCTTGTTCCTCAGATGGCTATAATGGTGTTTTTCCTGTTTTCCTATTCTTCGTTACTTTTCATAATCTCCTACGTCTTTTCAAACAAGCGATGGTACGTGTCAATCGTGCCACCAGCAACCTTTCTTTTATTGTACATATTCCTGCGTGACACAACTTTATGGTCCGATTACTTAGTCAACGTGTATGGTCTCATCTTTGCAACCCTAATCATCTTGTATATTGGTGGCATATTTACATGGAAAACCACATTGATTTTTGGGGGTGTACTCACCCTACTGGACATTGTTTTGGTTTTGGGGACTGGCGCTATGATCAGTGCACTTAAACAAACGGAGAGTCTCAAGCTTCCATTCGTAGTCTATATACCATATATTCCGCCAATTATTAGAGAGGGGCGCTGGATACCCATGGGCTTGGGTTTGGGGGATTTCTTCTTTGCGGGGCTTTTAGCCGTTCAAACGTGGAAGAGACTCGGAGAGAAAACAGCATTTATATCGACTATAGGCATGGTGGTCTCGTTTTTTGCGTTCGCAACACTCTTACTGAATTATGGACCAATATTCTTCCCAGGCACTCTGATGATAATATGTGGATGGGCTCCAGTGGCTCTCATCGGCATCATAAAAGCTAGAAATCAAAAGAGATGATTTTCCGTCGTCGTGGCTTGTTCTCCTGTTCCACTCACGATGACGTTCTCATAGCCCAGTCTTCGAAGCCTAAGAGCAACATTGCCCGAGTCTTTTCTGTAAGTATTAACAAAAACCGACGGACCAGTATCCATTGAGTACCA
>Ga0172364_10004155_pt1 | contig 11516 bp, 13 predicted proteins | sample LakKivSesite10cm_FD_114545 | JGI IMG/M metagenome (GOLD analysis project Ga0172364, IMG submission 114545) | Sediment microbial communities from Lake Kivu, Rwanda - Sediment site 10cm | ecosystem: Environmental > Aquatic > Freshwater > Lake > Sediment | place: Rwanda: Western Province, Lake... | reverse complement strand
GTCTGTAATTATTGTGAAAAGATGCCAGATAGTCAATATAAGGAAATGCAGGAAATGATCGCTGTATTCCTTGATACAGATGCCTTACCTTATTCCTGTGATTATAGATTTAAGGAACTAGATCAAAAACTTTCTTATTTATAAAATAGATGTCTTCTGAATTTGTTCCATATGATACAGTTAAATATCCTAATTCTACCCACACTTTAAGTAGTAATGTTATTTGACGACGGATAAGTTCGGTATAATAAGGGTCGTCGACGTTGTATCCTTTTTCATCTTGTTTAGAACTATCATATAACCATAAATATACACTAAAATCATTAAAATTATTAGGGCAATCTTCTCTAGAAAAATGGAAAATACCAGAATGATGCGACTTCATACCATATTTCAAAAAATTTATAAATAATTCTTTTATATCAACCGATGGATCATTAATATTAATATTCATTTAAATGCTCCAGTATTCTTACCTTCATTGAATATCTTCTCCATCTCAGGAGTCAAAGCAGTAGACCTAACCAATACTGACTGTCCCCTAGTCAACAGATTCTTAGCCACTAACTGCCTCAAATGCTTACTTAAATGAGCAAATTGGGCTGCACCATTAGATGGTAGATCATTTCCACACCATTTACATGGTACTTTCTGGAAACCAAATTCCTTGACTGGATTTGGTTCTAATACTATCTCCTTTTTGGTCATATTCATATCAAAAGGTAGAGTATATGACTTACCAATTTCATAACATATAATATTCTTGTCTTTGAAGAGATAAGCTGGAATTGCCGCAGCTTTGGTTAGCTTGGTGATAAGCTGCTGGTACGCTTCCTCTTTTGTTTCGGCAACCTCTGTACCGAGAACTAAATCTACTCCAACACACTCTCGTGTCTCTCCATCAGATTCAACTGCGGTAAAACTTCCGCGAGTATGTCCAGACGCAAACACCCATGTTGGCATTTACTTGTCCTCCGCAAAAGATAATATCTCTCCACGCCAAAAGCGAAAGGAGCCACAAATGGAAGACCACGCGAGTAAAGCTGGTAAAGATTATCTACTAAAAATCTTGCCGAAAGTATTTTCGATCGGTTGGGTTGGTTGGAGAGATAAGGAAAATGACATCACTTACGATGACAAATGCTTTACTATTAATATGCGATTACTACAGGGTATGCATGGAACACGAGATATAAATGGTAGATTGTTTGAAACCATCCAAAATATTACATTTAAAGTAAGATTCGTAGCATCAAGTATAAAATCATTCCATAAATATGGATTCAAACACAATGATTATCGAATGCTAATACCAGAAAACATCTTCGAATCTAAATACCAACTAGCCCTCATATGTTATGAAGTTGACAAATGGACACCACTTATGTGGTCAAAGAATAAAATAAGGCCAGTACAAAGTTTTGATAGTGAAATTGCTCTACCAACTCTAATAGATATACCATACTTGAGTTATAATATCCCATACTTGAGTTATCACCAACGTAACCTAGTACAATGTAAATCTAACTGTTTTGCTCTGAAAGTACAGAATTTAGCATCATGTTGGTCTTCGATCGTCGCGTTCGAGGGATCCACTCGTCTTGGTTGCAACGTAGACGAAACGATGATAAAATCATTTAAGAGGTTCAACGAAGAAATCAAAAATGGGCGAGGGACTCCACAATGGGTGAAGACATAGAATTCCCAGTCTACAAAAAGAATAGAAACAAAAAGAGCAACAAGCATGGCTTCATGTTCAAAACATCCACAAGCGGACACCACATGTACCGCTGCAAAAGGAAAAAGAGATACCACGACTTCAGACAAGCAAAGGACGTAGCAAAGCGATTCCCAGGATCAAGAGCATACTTCTGCCCAATCTGTAATGGATATCATGTAACAACTAAAGTGTATAATTATTCTATTCAGAATAGTCAAAGCGCTGGTGCTTGAACCAATCAAGCATCCGATTATCAATATAATTCCGCTTCGCTATACCAGGAGTATTATTCAACCTGGCTGAAACAACCTCAACAATATCTGCTACCTCAGCATTTACCTCACTCTTCATACCAGGCTTAGGAGTATCTAATTTCTCCTTAATAACATTCCAAGCAGTAACATTAGCACAGAAAGTACGAAAATCCTTAGGTACAAACCCCTGACCGACATTCCTCTTAACAAAATCAAACATCATATCATAATCTATACCCAACCACCTCTCATCTGGAGCATTACGTAAGAAACGATGCCCATGCTTAACTAAGAATGGGTCATCAATTGAAACATAATTCTCAACCTGTTCTTTACCTAAGAAATGTAAATCCATCTTATTACCTTCAAAACTTATATGCTTATTACATAGCGTAGTAGTTCCATATGTCTGAACCATCTGACCTTTAGACTGCTTCATACTACTGACATACCCTTCCGCTGAATCCTCATTACCTATTCGTACACCATAATTCATCATAAGTAATGCGGCGTAAGCACATCTACCATCTACACTACCAGCATTAGTTTCTACTATGTGTTGGAAACTAGATTCTAATTGATCTGCCATATCACCTATTTTGGCGTATCTATTGAATTTCCCTTGGTCGTAATCTGATGTTCTATACCTGCCTGAGAGGTTGCCCCAGGATGGATATTCATTACCTCTATAATTAAAGTGTACCTGTGGTTCTTCTGCTTCGTCCATATGATATATTTGTTCCGAACTTCAGGTATTCTTTCTCGCTTTTCTCCTTTTAGTATTTAATAACAGAATGAAGAAAACACTAACCCTCAAAAAGGAGAAGAGCAATGGCGAAGTCAGTATCAGGCGACCCAAAGTTGGACGCAGCTGCTAAGAAGGCATTCAAGGCGATTGATGACACCTTCTATGCGTCCAACCAGTTCAAGGCAAGTAATCTGAAGAATTACGACATCGAAATCCTAAAGAGAATGAATGATATTTCTCGCGATTTCACCCTTGCCGCCAAGTACATCACAGTCAGACTTGAGCAGTCAGATGGCGCTCAGAAGGCTCAGATCAACACCCTTGAGAAGCGGGTTGGTGAGCTTGAAACAGCGACCTACAAGGCTCCTGTCGCGAAGGCTGTCAAGGCCAAGCCAGCCAAGAAGCTCGTAGCTAAAAAGCCGAAGCCAGTGGCCAAGCCAGCGCCGAAGCCAGCGCCGAAGCCAGTCGTCAAGGCCGAGCAGCCGGTCCAGTCTCCTGTACCAATTGCGGAAACGGTCACTGCCTGATAAAAGGAAGTGACGCTTCCGTGGCTTAACGGTAGAGCGTCCTGGCTCTAAACTGGGAAGGTGAGGGTCCAAATCCCTCCGGAGGCACTCAAAGATAGTTCAAAAGGGAATAAAGATGTTATAGATTAAGCTTCATCCTCCTTGACGAGTGGCGGTGACCATCCCCTCCACCCAAACCACTCGTCAAGGAGAAACAAATGACCCAGCTCATCGAACACATCCGCAACAACGTCAAAAACAACTCCGACAGAATCAGAGCGATCAAAGACCAAGCCATAAATGGTGGCGGATACATCAACCCAGACCACCAATTATGGGATGAGTATCGCGGTAGAAAACACGAAGTAACAAAATGGCTAATAGCATTACATCAAGCCAAGGGAGAATTTAATAAAATTAAATACCATTTATATAAAGAGAAATCTAGAACTAAATGGGTAGATCAATCAAAAGAAGCACTAAAGACAATGCTGGAACTCAAAGAGAAAATCGAAAAATGTGAAGGAGTACTAAAATGAAACTTTACGTAATAGTCAGAAGAGACTTAAGTAAATCACAGCAAGCAGTCCAAGCCTGCCATGCCGTAGCAGAACTACTATATAACCCACCATAGGTTGATAAATGGTTCATGGACACATGGTTCAAAGACCATAAAACCATGGTCCTATTAGGAGTAAAGGATGAAGATGAACTATTATATGAATCAAATAATTTATCGCTTAAAGATATACCACATAGAATATTCCACGAACCTGATATAAATCAACATACCGCAGTAGCAATATACCCTAATGTAAGTGGTGAATTATTTAATCACCTGAAACTATTATAAATTTATTAACTACCCTACCGAGTGTCCAATTTCTCGGTAGGGTAGTTAAATATCAGTTCTGGAAAGGCTTATTAATCCTAGCACCTTCAGCCTGTGGCTCCTGCGAATATCCAAGATTAGTCAACAACTGCCGTGCGGTTTCAACAACAAACTTCAAATCCTTATCCTTATTCTTATCAAGCGTAACAAGAAAATAATGCGTCAGAGCACCACATGGCCTACCTGTCTCATCCTGAGTATCAGCTGAAGTCTGATCAAACCGGCAACCAGAAACAAAACCAACATCAAGAATACCGCCAACAAATCCCTTCGACTTCTTATTTACCGACTTAGCCTTTTTAACATTATCAGAAATAATTTCTGGAACATTTGGCCACGACCTAGCTACAATCTTAAGTTTAGGATTCTTTGGAATCTCCTTAGTCAGATCACCAGAATGACAAGAATCACTAATCCAATTGAAAACTACCCCATTTGCCATGCCGCCAAACATCTTAGTAAATTGAACATCCATAATCATATGCTGTGGCGACCAATCGAAATCATATGGACAAATCACTTGATTCAGATCATCTGGTTGTCCCGCTGTCGATCCAGCAAATTCTGCCCCATGTCCACTATAATGAAATATTCTTTGATCGCCTGCTTTCGCCCCATCAATCAACCACTTAAGCCCATCAAGTATATCTGAAGTCTTAGCTTTATCATTTAAAAGTACCTTAATCTCTTCATCCTTATAATTATAATTCTTAATTATATAATCTTTCATATCATTAGCATCATTGACACAACCTTCCAATGGCGCTCCTGGATAAGTATTAATTCCTACAATAAGAGCCTTTCGTGTTGCGACTGTACTTGGTGGTGTTGTACCCCCACCAGTACCGCCACCATTATTCCCACAACTACAAAGAAGTACCAACAACATCATTACACAAATTGTCTTCATCATTATTCTCCTTTTCATAATATTTACTTAAATATAAGTGCCTGTGGTGAGAGGGGTTCTCCACAGGCACCTAACCCCAATCAGACACCGTTTCGCGGGGGAGCCAAACGGGCAGATCAGGATTAGTTCATTATTAAAGTCCAAATAACAACAATTTCAAAATCTCTAGTCTTCTGAACCGGAACAGCCAAAATCCTATGACTGAAAATCCTCAACGAACTCCTATAAATACCAATATCGCCAGTAATAGGAGCATTATTAGAATCAACCGGCGTACGATCAAGAGTAATATCCCTACCACCAACAGCCTTAGACATAACAAAATAGAAAGGTGATACCTGACTTATACTCTCCTCAGACCTAGCATCACTCTTACCAACAATCTTAATCTGATCACCAACCTTAACCATATCAACAGCAGACTCAGACAAAGCAATAGAAATAGTATCAGAACCACTAGCAGTACACTGTAAAGGAATATCCTCAGTAGTGCCACCAGTAGGCGTACCAGGACCATCTAAGAACAATTCAGTAGGCGTACACTCACAAGCATCAACCGAATCGAACTTCTTACCACCAGCTAAAGCCACCTCAGTCAACAAGAAATAATCGCTATCAGTAGTACCAATACCATTATATTCATCTAATTGAATAGTCGTCTGGAACTTAACAATATTATTCATCGCTCTGACATCTTCCTGCAACAACGGAATACCAGCAGGCTGATAAGTAGTCTCAAAAGAAATAGACTCAACACGCTTCAAAGGACGGTACGGCTCAGCAATCGGGCAACCATTAATTAATCCACCATCATAATAAGCACCTGGTTCAAGCCTAATTGGAAGATACGTACCAGAAGATGTGTCAAGGGTATAATATCTTGGGTCATTCTCGATTGGCGCACCACTCTGATCAAAGGCTGCGCCAAGAAGGATGTAACGAGCAGAGAATTCCTCAGTTAGGTCTAGGCTAGTATCAACCCAAGCGCCAGAACCGCTACCGCCAGTCGGGTCCCAAACCTGAGTGGACGGCAACCTATGAGAGAGCATTTCTTTAGCGAATACTTTGACAATATTAGGATCTTTATATTTATGAACGACATTACCATTCCTATCCTTAACAATTATCTCAACCGCACCATAGCATCCCTTATACTTCATGGCGTTAGATAATATATCATTATCCTTGGCCTTATTAGCAGTTTCAAGGGTATCTTGATTACTGATCTTCATGCTATTCCTCTCAATCTTAGCCTCTTCGATTTCAAAACCGGAGAAGCTGGTGTCGGCAACTGCGTCGGACTCTTCGTTACAGTAATTTTATTCGGGAAGAATGCTCCCGCACCCGCTGGCCCTGCCTTCTGTGCTGTATTTATGTTCGAAACTGGTCCACCAGAATTCAATGGAGTCTGTGGCCTAACACCAGCCATCCCAACCTGAAAATGAGGATTATCAACCTCAAACTCACCCTGACGCTCACGTGAAGCAACATCATCACGCTCAACATCAGCCGCACCAGACTCGTTAGGAGTAATCTTCTGACTAGGCTCATTACACGGATTAGGAACATTCTTAATAGGCTGTTGCCTAGTATACAACGCTGGGTCAGTAGTCCTACCGATCCTGGTCCTAGGCTGAGAATCCTCTAAAGCAACCTCAATCTGTTCCTTCAAATCGAAAGGTGACTCGTACTTAGAACTCAAAACATCAGTCAAATCAGCCCGATACTTAGGCTTAGCCCTCTCAGTAGGATCTTTAGAAGTGATAGATTTCTTAGGAGGAATCTTATTAGATCTACCATCACGATCAATAGGAACCTCAGGAAAACCACCAACCTTAGCAGCACCAACAGTCGCAACACTGGAAGAAGGCTCCAAATAAGGAGGAATCATCTGACCAGCAATGCTAGGAATCTTTCTAAACTGACCCTTCTTCTCACTAGGGTATTTCTCTTCACAAACACCACCGAAGGATTTAGCATTCTTCTTATCAAAAGCACTCCGGAAAGGAGCTTGAGCACGCCTATGTCTACTAGTAGGATTCTTATATTGGTCCTCGGCATACCCAGAAGCATTTAATTCCTTGACCTTCTTACCATGTTGGGCAAGAGTATCGCCAAAATCAACCTTATCAGCGTCATCATCGTGTAAGAAACTCATCTTCTTGTGACTCTTCTTATCCTTATCAGTCAATAATTTCCAATGGCCATCACTTATAGGTTTCTCATGGAAAGCGACCATAAACCCATTCCTACGTGGTGGTATTTCTGATGAGTATGGATCTACACCATTAATAGTCATTATTACAGTATCTGGTAATTCAGTTACTAAATCCATAAAACTCTTCATTAGGCTCTTATCGTTAATCTCATATCCACGCTCTGTCGGCGTGTCACATTGTAGATCATATGGTGTGTTTAATGTCTGGCATTTAGCTAGGAATATTTTTTCTGCTTCTCTTAATCCATCAGAGATTTTTTCAGTAATGGGTAATTGCATAGCCACATACAACCCTCTCTCTTAACGGCCTCCGCCCAACGATCTAAACCGACTAGTAAAGAATTTGACAATGGCGTCAGCGAGCAAGTCAGGCGAGGTAGTAAGTCGAAGAGCATGAGGATATTCTCTCTTGAAATGTCTAGGTAAAGAATCAGAACCATCAACACGCCAGCATTTAGCAGTAAGGTCTGGTCTAAAGGCTAAATTCTTACTAAAATAACCAGCATTACAATTACCACCATAATGTGATACCTTCAATAAATTCTGCCGTTGCATAATTTCATAACCCAATTTAGTATTCAATTGTGCTGTAATCTCACTAAGCTGTGTCTCAGCCTCTTGTAGGGAACGTTTGTGTTGATTTATCGTTTCTTGTAACTGACTTGCTATTTGTAGTAAATCAGTAGTTGGTGGGTTGTCAATGTCTTCTACAATGACCCCCAGCTGGGTACCGAAGGCCTGTGCGAGTCGGCTTCCTATTGGCATCGTTCTCTCCAACTTTTTACCAAAATATATTTGTTTTAAGTAACCCCTGAACTACCAGTGCCACCGTAAACCACTAACTCAACACTGTCAGTAACACTACAATTGACATGGTAACAGAAATTATCCTTATACTGAGTCGTACCACACTTAGGATTCATCAAAATCAACCCAATATACTGCTCAAACCACTCAGCCAACACAGTATATGCACCCTCAGTCCCACCAGAACTAATCTTAATCCTAACTTTATGCATCGTAATAATACCATTCTTATATAATGATCCATCCTTAATAAAACCAGTCTGTGGTTGCCCCCAAATATAAGGAATCTTAATATAAGTAGTAATCTCAAGTACATCAGTAGAAATAAACGACCAATTACTCTCATAGATAGTATCGTAAGTATCCTTATAGAATATAGAACCAGTCATAGCAATATCAGGCCCAGGAGTAACACATAACATATTATCAATCTCACCATCTAACACATAACTACAAACATCAAGAGATTCACCTAAATTCATGAACCTCTCAAGCTCAACCCTATCACAATTCCAATCATAGGTACCATTATCATTCAAGAAATATGTCAGGCTACAAGAATCAACATTAATCTGAGCATTAGTACCAGTAATCTGAGAATATGTCAACCCAGTACCACCAGTATCACACGCGAACAAGAAACAATCACAATCTAATCGATAAGGCTTATAATAACCATATTCAGCCTGTTCCCTAGTAACCAAAATCATACTACCACACTTAAACAACAAAGTATCAGGAGTACCAGTACCGCCACCCCAGAAATCATCATGAGTATTAACACTATAATCAAAATCGGCTGGATCAACACTATATCGACCATACACAGCCGGATAACCACTCAAATAATCCTTATTACAACTCCTATTATAACTCCTAAAAATTGGATCAAAAGGAACCGATGAATCAAACTCGATCGAATTAGGACTATCAACCAAAACAACCGAATCATCAGCCTCAATGGCAGGATGTGCGTCCGGGGCGACCATATACACCTTATGCGTCACCAGGAACGACCGATCCTCATGTGAGCCAAGAGAAGAAATATCAGGAATTAAACCATTACCGTCAACAGAATAATCCTTCTGATCATAAACCAAATATTGATCACCATCAGTGCCAATCACTAAATGAGCATTCAAATCAGTATCGGCACCGACATAATCAAAAGGACCCTGATTGAATATATTAGTAGTATAATCAGATTGTAACTTGTTCATCGCTGGTAATTTATGTGATGGGAATAATAAATTATCCTTCTGGATATCGACATCAGGACGCCTATATGCTAGATAAGTATTCTTCTGAATCTCGTCGTAATTGAAATATCGTCTATTAGTATATCTCAAAGCCTCAGGACTAGGATGATTATAACTAACTATACTATTCTTCAGACGGCCATTACTCTGACCAGTGAATTTACCATAACCATCTAAATTAAGAATAGTTATATTAGTTGGTAATATCCAATATGAGCCATATCCCATACCAAGAGGACAAGGCTTACAACGGACATTCTCAGGAAGGACAAGATGTCTCTGAGGATCAATCTCATCCTTAACCCTACCCTTAAAACAGAAATCAGGAGCAGGAGTTACAAGATTACAAACCTTCTCACGAGTATCAGCATTATGGTCAGGATCTGGACCATCAGCAACAACCCTATCCTGACCATATTGTGTAAACTGACAAGTCTCACCATCCGGCGTATTAACCTTAATAGCTGGATTCAACCTAACCGGTGAAGGCGATTCAGTACCGCCACCACCATGTGTATCGTCTAGATTCTTCCAAGCAGCATGCTCAGCAATCAAAGCATTATAAATCTGTGTCTGTAAATCGCTATCCTTAATATCAATATTATTCGGACAAGCAGAAACCTCACCTGGAATAACAGGCGGCGGCTGTTGTAACCTATTAAATGGAGAGCAATAATCAATGACATTATAAACATCTAATAACTTCAAAGTAAGTATAATTTTTCTAAGCTGAGAATGGAAAGCCTTCAACCTATATAAGAAATTCATTAAATACTGGATAGTCTTGGAATCAACTGATTCTTGGAACTCCTTACTGAAAACCTCTATATCGAATTTATTAGACCGCAAATTATCCAAAGCTGGAGGGACATCAATCTGATCCCTATTATATAATGCAAAAACGAATAATTTCTCACCATTCTTGAAATCTAAATAATGGTCAAAAACCATATTGACCATATTATTGTCACTATCAAAACTTACATTCACATTGATAACTGGCGGCTGTTGACCAATATAAGCTATACCCTTACCAGTATACCTATCAATCAAGACTTCAGAATAAGTAAGAATCTGACTAGCCTTATCACCAATCAATATTTCGTTTATAAATGACGAATTGATAAAACCAGATGATGACGTAGCACATTTACCAACCAAGAAATCAGGATTATCAGATAACGTCGAAATTATCTGATTTAACTCAGCGGCTAAAGTATTATTCGTAACCAGTAAAGCAACAATAGAAATATTACTAGTAGCATCATAAACTAAAGGTATCTCCTTCTTACCGAATGAAGGAGTGCTAAAATCGCTCAAAATAGGATCTATTTGGCAGACAGTGCGTTTCGTGATCGCTTGATCAGCATATTTGACCGGTACTCTCTCATTAGGACCGATCAAAATCTTTCCATCAGTACTATACCAAAGATTAAGAAGACCAATCTCAAAACCAAATATGCTGAACAATTCGGTAATTGATTTATTGGACCCCTTCAATTTCTGTAGTTCAACAGCGTAACGCAAAATGGCACGCCGTAATGTATTCGTAGCACCAGGGAAATTAGGAAGATCCCAACCAATCAGAAATGATAAGTACGGTAACAGTTGCGCCGGGATCTTGTTTATCTGATTTATACCATTTAGAAATTCTTGCTCATCACCAACATCCTGTAAGACATCAGCCAATACTCTATACATCTTGACTAATTCATTATTCTCTATTAATGTTCCTTCACTAAAGTATAATGGTGGTGTCTTCTTAGTAATCTCGTAATGAATGTACCCAGGATGTTCCCAAGCCATTACGAAACGAGTCAATCTAATATCGTCATTTATGCAGAATGGACCTTTAGTCGCTGCGTCGAATATATTTAAAATTGTTCTACCATAATATGTTGTTTCCCAAACGAACTGATAGGTATTCGGATCTGGCAAATCTGTTACCGGCAAAGTGAAATAACTGACATCATAATAATCAGCATCTGGATAATATGGTATATGGTATGTAATATTACCATTAATTGTCTTATAATCAAAAACATTGCCTTCTTCAGCATATTCCCATGGTTTGAGTGTTTTATTCGGATCATTTAGACTATAGAATGAGTATGTTGTGACATCAATATATACTGTACTTAATTCAACACGTGAGACATTCCTAGTATAGATGTCTGTGCTTGGAACTGTCATTCCAATATG
>Ga0172364_10004151_pt1 | contig 11526 bp, 7 predicted proteins | sample LakKivSesite10cm_FD_114545 | JGI IMG/M metagenome (GOLD analysis project Ga0172364, IMG submission 114545) | Sediment microbial communities from Lake Kivu, Rwanda - Sediment site 10cm | ecosystem: Environmental > Aquatic > Freshwater > Lake > Sediment | place: Rwanda: Western Province, Lake Kivu... | reverse complement strand
TTCTCTAGATTCAAGGAGAAGTTTCCTAACGAAGCTAAGAAGTGGATGATCTTTGCATATACTAAGCCATCTGATAGTCGAGGTTATAATCTAGTTGAGGTAGCCAGGAAGCTCCATCTTGAGAAACATGTAATATTTCCCGAGCACTTACCACAAGTAGTTGGAATTCCAGATTTTGAGATGGCTAAACTATATTCCTGCTTTGATGTGTTTGTTAATGCTTCAAGGCGAGAAGGATTCTGCATACCTATAATGGAGGCTCAAGCATGTGGAGTCCCAGTAATTGCATCTGATTCTTCTGCCTTACCTGAGATAGTCAAAGGTCATGGATGGCTAGTAAAGATGGGAGATACAGTCTTTACTCCTAAAGGTTGGGTTGGTCAAAAAGTAGACAGAGAAGATCTAGCCAAGAAGATTGAAGAAGCATACTTCAATAGAGAACTTAGACAGAGATATTCTCAAGCATCAATCCAATTCGCTCAGAAGTTTGATTGGGATAAAATTGTCAAGGAACAATGGCTTCCTTTGCTTGAGAAGCTATCCAATAAAGATTTAAATAAGATTGCCTCATCTAAGTAGAGTGTAGGTGAACTCAAGAAATGATAGAGATAACTGGCTTGAAGGGAGAGTTTGAAGTATTCCTTTATGACTCTAACAAGAAGCTCAAGGCTTATAGACATGTCAAGAACTTAACAGTGAACGCTGGATTCAAAGCTGTCTGTGATATGATGGGATCTGGTTCTATCGCTGCTTTTGGCTACTGTGCTATAGGAACTGGAACTACGGCCCCTGCTGCTGCAGATACTATCCTAGCCTCAGAAACTGCAAGAGTTCAAGGCGGATATACACGAACTGCAGATACTGTGTGGAAGAATGATGCTACATTCGGAGCAGGAGTAGGTACTGGTGCCATCACAGAGTCAGGATTGTTCAATGGATCATCTGATGGAACTTTGCTATGCAGACAAACATTTGCAGTGATCAACAAGGGTGCAAGCGACACACTAGTAGTTACTTGGCAATATACTCTAAGCTAAATTCTCCTTTTCTACTCCTTAATAGGAGTTATAGATTTCTCGGGCTTTGGCTTCTTAGTAATATTATTGGCAGGTTGTTTGATTGACTAATTATCTAGAGGAACGGGATAATCTCGATAGTTGGTCGATTTATACTGGAGGAGGAACGATTGAAATTGCTCCTTCAGGGACTCTACATGTTTTGCCTCCTCTTTCGGGAGGTGCTTGGTTAGAACGAAATGATTGGCCAGTTTCTTGTCAGATTAGTTTTTATTTTAGACTTAAGATTGATCAGTTTAGTGACAGTGGATATCTTGAATTAGTTTATGGTCTTTACAATACTAAGGAAATGGTATTTCAAGTCCTAGCAGACCATACACGTTACATGGCAACTGATAGTGAATGGAAAATATATACAATAGAAACAGATACTGAGTACCATGATTGGAAGTTAGAAGTTGACTTTATCTCCGGGCTCTTAACAGTTTACCGAGATGGTTCATTTCTTGTGAAGTGGACTGCAGGTTTCCCTGTAGGTGAAGTAGAGCAACGTCTAGTAATCAGCGCATATACGGGAAATGATCCAATGAAATATCATATGGATTATCTCTATTTAAAGGAAGATTTTATTTTTCTTCAACAAGGCATAGAACTGTTTCCTGCTATGAATATAGAAGAGAAAACGCTTACTGTTCTAGCTATGAATGTATTTGAAACCTTAGTATTGATTGGAACAGTCCTTAAATGCCCTAAGAAGTTCTTCAGTGAGATCTTGACAATAAATGGAATTCTGTGGCAAGTCTTTCCAATTATCTATAAATGTACTGCTTATTTGTTGCTGGGACTTAACTATGCAGGGACTTTATATAAGAAACTGAAGGCTTATACTCAAGAAAAATTGAGAGGTGAAAGCAGTGCCTAACACAGTTGCAGCAGCAATGGCATTAGTATATATTGCTAGAAGTGGAGGAGGATAGATATGGGTCGGTTGAGTGGTTGGTTACGTAGGAAGAGTCATACTATAACTGCTGGGGTTGGTGCAAGTGACCATTATCAGATACCATTTAAGGTCTATAAAGGAAATGGAACAGACGGAACCGAGACTTGGGGAACATATACACTTCATAAAGTCTATTGTGGAGGCAATTGTCGTGACGATTTTGGAGATATTAGATTTACAGATGACGATGGAACAACTTTATTAGACTATTGGATTGACGATAAAAACTTCATTTCTGGAACAAGTGCCATAATTTGGGTAGAGGTAATAGATGATTTATCCAGTAATCAATCTATCTACATTTATTATGATAATCCTTCTGCAACAAGTGTGAGTAGTATAGAAAATACATTTCTTGTGCCAGCCGATGAATTTACGGGAAACAATGGAGATGCTCCTAATCCAGACAAATGGACAAGTTCTCCGTCACCTTATGCTACAATTCAAGATAATACTTTGCAACATTATTTCCCAAATTCAAGTCATAGGTCGTGTACTACTGAAGCAACTATCAGCCCAACATTCCCTATTGAAATTTGCTTTGAATGGAAGACTACTAAATTACAGTTGACTCTATCCAATGTAGTCTTTTGTATTTATAATTCTAATCCTTGGTGGAGCATATATTATAGGGACTATGGTGTTTATATCTATACGATGTCTGGTGGTAATTGGGGTCAAAGAGCCTCAACGGGTGTTTTAGCCATCGATACATGGTATGATTTTAGAATTAGGGTTACTTCAACATCGATAACTGTTGAAATAAGAAAACAATCTGATAATTCACTCTTTTGGAGTTCTCCTACATGTGCGATGGATACATTGGGAGTGCCATTTAGACAAGCGTTATATTCTTATACATACACTTGGGTCACATACCATTATTATGAGAATTTCAGAATGAGAAAATATACAACAACGGAGCCTTCAAGCGGAGCTTGGGGAAGCGAAGAAACCCTAGGAATATTGCTTGAAGAGACCATTTCATTATCTGCTTTCTTTTCACGTTCATGGGCTTGCTCAGAATTGTTTTCTTTAATAGCAAGCATTGGATTTCCGTGGTATCAAAAGAATTTATGGGAAAGTCTTTATACTTTTGAATCAAGATTAATGAAGCCCTCTACATTCTTTTCAGAACTAGGAAATCTAGTAGAAGTAGTTACTCCTGCAGCCTGCCAACCTCTTCAAGAAGCACTAGGAATCTTAATAGACCTACTTCAGACAATTAAGAAACCATTACTTGAAGCAAGATCTTTCTTAGATTCTAGAACTCTATCCATTACTAAGGTAACAACACAAGATTTACAATTGATTGAATCTTTCTTCATAGCTAAATTAGCTCAGATCCTCCATTCATTAAAGATTCTGCTTACATCTCACTTACCAGTGAGTCCTGTGCTTCTTGATTCTGGAGGAGGAGCTAGCCTTAGTGACTCAATCAGGAGAGTTCATCCTACAGCGGATCCATACTATAGTGCAGTAGGTCAATGCTTCCAAGTTCCTGTACCTTATACTCAAGTCTTGGCTAGACTTGGATTTCTATTAGAGAAGGGAGGTAATCCTTCTGGTGTTCTAGTGGCACGAATCTATAAGATGACTGGCACCTTTGGCACAGATGGCAAACCCCTTGATTCTCCAGTGGATTCTGGAATCTTAGCAGAGAGTGACCCCATTGATCCAGCTTCACTTCCAACTTCTTACATCGGCTTCACTTACTTCACATTCTCTGGGGCAAATCAAATCCTTCTCTCAGAGACTTACTATGTAATAGAAGTTGTTGCTAAGAGTGGTGTATTCAATGACACTAACTATGTTAGAATTTATAGATCCTCTTCTCCAGTCTCTGCTGGTAATTATAGTTCATATTCTAATTCAACTTGGTCTGCAGTAGCTTCTTGGGATACACGCTATGAAGTATATGGGTATCCTGTTGGACCTTACTATTACATCAAGCCAATCCTCTTCTCTACTGGATTTGAAACAGGAACTCTTAGGCGTTGGAGTATAGCTTACAATTTAACATCTTCAGATATCATTACCTATAGATCTCATCATGGCTCAAGATCTCTTTATATCCTATGGAGTGGTGGTTCAGGTAAATATCTAGAGAAGAAACTTCCAAGTTTAGCTTCTTACTATGCATTTAAATGGATGCTCTATAGGGAATATGCTGATGGAGAAAGCATAGAGATAGGTAAAATTACATTCTCAGATGGTTCTTACATCCGAGTGCTCTATGACTACGGTTCTCTTTCTCTTCATATCTCATGGTATGGATATGTGGGAACAGGGATTGCTTGTCCTGGAGCTTCGTGGGCTAGATATGAATTAAGTTGGAATAACTCAACTAAGACTGTTAAGATTATAGTTAACACATCTCAATATAGTGTTAATGTGGGCGGAATTACCCGAACTCCCGATAAGATCAGCATAGGTCCTACTCAAGGGCAAGGTCAAGCTCAATTCTTCTATGATTGTATAGCAGTATCAACAGAATTGGTAGGGATTGCAGGGGAACCAGCACCTGTTGAGTGTGAACCTTATGAAAGCGTCTATTTCCTTGAATTTAGAGCAATTAAGATCATAAAATCAGTATTTCTCGAAGGAGTCAATCTACCAGGGAATATTCTAACTAGAGCTATCGGAAAGTTCTTAGAAGAGATAGAGAATAGAATAGCAGTAGACAAGGAGGGCTAAAGATGGCGACTTGGGGCAACTGTGGTACAGCATCTGGTTCTGGATTTGGCATCTATTCGAGTAAACTATTTCTAATCTATCATGACTTCACAATAGCCTCTTGGGTGAGAATAAGTCAGTTAGGATTCTCAGTATCATGTGGCTATGCTGGAGAATCAATTACTTGGAGATATGCATTCTATAAGAAAGCAGTCTCACCTTCTGGAGGGACATTGGTTTGGTTGTCTTCAGAATACACACTAAACTTCCCAACTAGTGGACAAAAAGATATTGACACTCCTATAGATTTCTATTTAGCTCCAGGGACTTATTGGTTTGCAATTGTAGTATGTTCTACTACTTGTGATGGTTTAGGTAATGCTTCTGGTGGAACTTCTTACACGGCCTATAGATTTCCTGTTTCTGCTTGTATCACACCTCCTAGCCCGCTAGGAACCTCTGATGCTAATGGAAGTCAAACCTTCAGACATTGCATCACATATGACACAGTAACAACTGGAACTGCTTCATTCATCACTGCACCCAATCAAAGAGTATGTTTGGATTTTGATCCGATCTCACCTCTTGAAGGTCTTGATGAAAACTATGAGGTTCCATGTAACCTTACTCTTCCTAATCCATCGACTTTCACTGTCACAACTGAAGTTCATCCTTATGACTGGGATTATGATTCTATTGGACCAAGTTCTATCGTAACTACAGGAAGTTCTTACTCTATTAGATGGCAGGAGAAATGTTTCTATGTGGCTGGACGTTATTGGGTATTCTGGTCTGACTCTGACAATCATATGTATTACTCAACAAGTACTGATGGACTTAACTGGACAAACAAGACAGACTTGGGAGTGGTCAATTATAGATACGGAGAAACTTGTGGAGTGATTTATGATGGAACTTACTTCCATGTCCATAATAAGAAAGATCAAGACCTGTGGATCAGAATTGGAACTCCTAACCCTGATGGTTCAATTACTTGGCTCGCAGCCGCAAACAAGATGCATTCAGGAACAGGAGCTTATATTATGTCTGACCATTCTTATATCTATGGAACTAACAAAGTCTCCTGGAATGCTTGGCATTATGGCATGTCTTGTGGTGCCGTTTCTTGCTTAGATTGTTATGTCAACAATAACTCGCCTCATGACGTTACAACTGATGGACTTTGGAGTGGAACTCTCTATCCTGCAAAATTCTCTGATACTGATTACAGAGGCAACATGCTTCGAGCGTTGCCAGGAGGGAAAGTTCTAATGCTTGTAGCAAGAGTTACTGACACTTTGAAAGAATTCTTTTACAATGGTACATCTTGGTCAGGTGCTGTCGCTGCTACACTTAATGGTTCAATACAGCAATATAGTTCTGGTGGAGAAAACTGGGCCTATGATGCAGTAGTTGATAAGTTTGGTAATGTACATCTATCCTATCTAGATTCCTCCTATAGAATATGGTATGGTAAGCGAGATTATGCTACAGGAGCCTGGCTCCCTGAACGGTTGCTTTTCTCTGGTTCTAGATATGATCACGATACAAAGATAGTCTATGATGAAGCCACAGGAGATTTGTATGTATTTATTGCTCATGCTCCTTCACTTAACCACATAGGGTTCTGCAGATATGATGCTCAAAAGAATGTCTGGTATCCAATGATAGACTTCATAGATGCATCAGTTGAAGGACTTGCTCCACGATCAGATTCTGGTGACTGGGGTGGACTAATCAACACTAGCAATATCATTAGAGGAAACAGAATTCCAATAATCTACATTGTAACAGGCAACATAATTAAATGCAAGGTCTTAGTCTTCAAAACAAGTTATCTTCAGTACCAGTTTAAGCAACGGGAAGATAGCTCAACTAACCCATCAAGAACAATCGAGTTTACAGGGAGCACTTTCAGTCTTGAATATGACAAATATCAAAGTTGTTCAGAGACAAGAAACTTGCAGCCATGGTTAAGAGTTAACCACAAGATTCCAACAGTTATCTTGCATGACTTTGTTGCTAAAGGACCAAGAAAGTTCTTAGAAGAACTTCTTGAGATGCTTCCATTTTTCTCTCAAGAGGTTAGGTTTGTTCTATCCCAGAGTCTCTTTCTAATAGAAACAATTTCAAATGCTCCAGAGAAGACATTTAAAGAAGCACTTCAATTTCTAGATGAGATCTCACTCAATCACATTATTCCTTACATCTTCTTATATCTCTATGAGACATTAACATTTGTTGAATCTAAAGTCTTCAAGGTAAAGACCTTAAGGGCAGAAGTTTTACACTTTTCAGATCTCCAAAGAAAGAGATTTTCATTCTCCTTAACTGAACTCTTTCATCTAGCAGATTCAATTATCAAAAGTCCGGGAAAGCATCTTCTGGAAATTATGGAAACTTCAGATAGTCTAAGTTCTATTCTCTATGGAAAATCTATCAAAGCGGTTTATGTCTTTGCAACAATCCTCCTCGGTAAAAAGAGAGTTCAAGTTCTTCTCCAGAAATTTGGAGTGAAGGTGGGTCGAGAATGACAATCTTAAAAGTTCAAGGTCCAATTAGAGGAACAGCAACGGGAAGCGCTACCTCTATTTCTGTGACAATGAATTCTACTCCTATCAACGGAAATGTGCTTATTGCTGTTATAGGAACCGGGAAGATAGGAGGTCCTTACATAACTGTTACCTCCATCATAGAAAATGGAGTTTCCTGGAACAAACAAGTTCAAAAGAGCTATGTTTGGCATGAGAATACTGAAGATTGGGAGGATGTTGAGATATGGCTAGGAATAGTTGATAGTGGGGCTTCAACAAGCATCGTGATTCAATTAAGTTCTTCTATAAGTGGAATGGGAGCCATAGCATATATTGGAGAATATACGGGAATAGATACATCTGATCCTTTGGATAAGACTGCTTCCGATACTGGTTATACTCCCTTTAATGGTGATCCTGGTCAAACATGTACTGGAGTCACATCTGTCACCTCTAAAGCCGATGAATTATGGATTGGTGGAATTGCTTGTGGCTGTATGAGCATTTACTATAACCAGACAGATCCTACTAACGGATTCTCTTTAACGACCTCCAATTACTATACCGAATCTGTAGCTTATCTTGAAAAGATTGTCTCTGCAACCGGACAGGCGTATACTAAAACCACAATAAGTTATGCTGATTGGGTAGGTTGCATTGCAACATTTAAAGGAAAATTGAGTGTCAGTCTTAATGAGACTTTAAGCGTTCAAGATCTACTCACGAGGCAAGTAAACTTCAGGCGTCTCTTTGAGGAAACATTAAGTCTCATAGATTCAGTTATGAAAGAAAAGAGATATATCTATGTAAGGAAAGTAGTTTCCATCCTTTGGAAGAAATTCGGAGTGACAATTCCAGAGTTGGGAAAGAAGAAAGTAAGCATTAAATATAGAACCACGACTAGTTAAGTGGAGATTGAGATGACAGAAGTAGAAATAGTAAGGAATGACAAGAACTTCATACTTGATTTCACTATCTATGATTTAGACAATGAACCAGTAGACTTAGCAAATGTCTCCTCAATTATTTTCAAATTTGAGTCCTATGAAGATGGAACTGTGACTTCAATCTCTGGAGAAGTAATTGATGAGGCTGGAGGAGAAGCACAATTCTTTGTGGAAGATGAATTCGTAGACATTTCTCTGGGTAACTATAAAGCCGAAATCCAGATTACTTATGTTAGTGGAAAAGTTCTCACAGCTCCGAATATCATTTTAAAAGTAATTAGAGATTTGTAAGGTGGAAATATGTCAGAATGGATAGATGAAGTAATCAAAGAAATTGAGAAGATTAAATCCTGGGACTTGAAAGATCGCCTAGCTCTAATAGCCAAAATAACTTTCATGAATGGTTCTATCGCCTCATCTGTAACTGGTTGGCAACATTGGCTTAGCAATGCTCTTACTATGGAGAACTTCTCTGAAGATGAGTTGAAGGAAGTCCAGAAGGACTTTGAGAGTATAGCTTTAGCCTTCTTGGATCTAGATATTAAGTATACTAAACTCATGGAAAAGAAAGTTGCTAAAGAGAATAAGGTGAAAGAGAGTTCTAAGAAGACATCTTATGTGACGTGAAGTAAATGAAGATTAAGATCTTAGGTACACGAGGCGAAGTAGAGGGCTTCACATCTACACATAAGAAATATTCTGGAGTATTAGTAGATGATGTACTCTTTGATGTTGGAGAGAAGAGCTATCTTGACTTGAAACCTAAGGTGATCTTTGTCACCCATCTTCACCCAGATCATGCATTCTGGGCTAAGGAGAAAGAACCTGTTGTATTCAAGTATTATTATCCTGAGAACATCAAGCTTCTTGAACCAATAAAGGTAGATGACATGACTGTCACTCCCGTCCCGACAACTCATAGTAAGAAAGTTAGATCTGTAGCTTATCTAATAGAGAAGGACGGAATTAGAGTCTTGTATACAGCAGACATGATTTGGATTAGGAAGAAGTATCAAGATAAATTAAAGGATCTTGATCTAGTCATAACTGATGGTTCTTTTAATAGAAAGGGTGGAATGATCCGTAGAGACAAAGAGACTGGAGAGATCTATGGCCACCAAGGAGTTCCTAATTTAGTTGACTACTTTAAGAAGTTGGGAGCTAAACGAATTGAATTCACTCACTTCGGTGAATGGATGATCAAAGATCCAGAGAAAGGTAAAGAACAAATAAGAGAATACTCAAATGATATTAAGGTAGATGCCGCAGAAGATGGCGAGCAGATTACCTTAGAGGAGAAATCTGAATTGGGAGTGACAACTACTGAGGAAATAGAACCAATGATTCCAAAGGTCATTGCTAAGATTCAGCCTAAGGCAGGCTTGTATCTCGTTAAGCCACACGCTGAAATGATAATATCAGGTGAGAAAACACTCATAATTAAATCTAGGAAATTCACTGCTCACATTGGTGAGCCATTATACTTATTGCAAGATAAACTCTGCTTTGGAGTAATAACCCTCAAAGAACCAGTTGAGATTAGTCCTGAGGAGTTCAGGAAACTAAGAAATAGACATCAAATAACTGATGAAGATGCTTTCAAGCACTGGGGTTGGAAAGAGACTGGTCCACTCTACTCATATGAGTTTAACATAGATCAACGATTCGATCCACCTTTACCAGTCAAGCTTCCTCAAGGCATTCAAGTTTTTGTTGATGCTAAGAATATCAGATTCCTGTCAATCAAGACTCTGAGCATCTTAGAACTGTTTGACTTTGCAGGTGTAGAACTTTCAGATGATCTATATGCTGAAGTTGTAGAAGAGCTATTTAACAGAAATCTCTTCAAGAGCCAAGTTCTAGAACTAATCCGTGGATGGATTGCAGATTATGACATAAACAAGCCTAATGATAGACAATTAGGTGATGACTATAGAATTGTTCTAGGTTGGTACTCATCAATCAAGAAGGGTAAGAAACTCTTTAAGAGAGTTGGTGAAGAGAAGAGAGAAATCACACTTGAAGACTGCAAGCAATTAGGACTTAAGATCTTCAAGGAAATGATTAAACGAGGATTCACTTTCAATCGACCAGAGACTTACAAAAAGAATGCAAGAGAGTTATATGAATGGATCATTTCTCAAGTAGGAGAGAAGAATGTTCCTTTCAAAGATAAAGAAGAGAAGGCTAAAACAATACCAGAACCAGGGAAGATAGAGAGACCTGATTTAGAAGATGTAGATGATGTTTATGCTGCGTCATTGTCTGATAAAGACCTTCTTGCTCTTGACAAGCGATTGCATGAGATGTATAAAGAAATAGGCAAAGTAACAGAACCTCTTGAGAATGCTCATATCTTCATATGGAAGGAGATACGAAAACGAAAGTTGCCTCATGACATTGAAGATGGACTAACAAGAGCAACTTCTCTAGAAGTGGTAGAATATCCAGAACCAGAAGAAGGACTTCCTCAAACAATATCTGCTGCAGAATTAGCTAAGAAGATTCAATTGGAAGAAGTGCTTAAAGCCTTTCCTGATTCTGTAATGATAGATGACCCAATTCATGTTTATCTTTGTGGAAGAGTGGTAAATGAAGGAGAGATTCCGCCTACACATGACTTAGATCTTCTATTTAAGCAAGGTTGGTATCATCAACCAACTGTTAAGACTTTTCTTGATGAGATCTCCAAGAGGAATCCAGAAGTTTCTAAACGACTTCACTTTGTTTGGGACTCGGCAGGTCCACATATTGGCTATACAGTACCTATATATCGCCTTGCTTTCATAAGAGTAACTCCTGAGGAGATGAAAAGAATGTCTCCATTTGATTTCTTATCTGCAGTTGGACCACAACTCTTTAAACCATACATTGGCATGAAGCCTAAGAGTGGATTCACCAAGAATGAATTCTGGGATGTTAAAGAGATGTGGGAGAAGTGGGCTAAGAATTATATTGACAAAGGTATAGTAATCCAGAAGAAATTTGATGGCATGCGATTTGAGATTCATTGTAAAGGACAGCAAATTAAATGCTTTACTGAAGATAGGCAACGAGATAGAGCAAGTGTATTCAAGAAATCAATTGCTGAGGTCCTTAAGCACAAGAAAGTAGATTCTTTCATAGTAGATGCTGAGATGGTAGAGTATGCTTGTGGAACGAAGATCACTAATAGACCTGATCTCTGTGAGCAAATGCCACGAGAAGAAATGATCAAATGGATAGGTGCAGAGAAGAAGGAAATGGATGATGAGAATGTAGTCTTCCATATACACGATTGTACCTTCTTAGATGGAGAAGCACTTAATGAGAAAGGCTACGTTGATAGGTGGAATGCTATTAGTAAGATCTTT
>Ga0172364_10004150_pt1 | contig 11527 bp, 10 predicted proteins | sample LakKivSesite10cm_FD_114545 | JGI IMG/M metagenome (GOLD analysis project Ga0172364, IMG submission 114545) | Sediment microbial communities from Lake Kivu, Rwanda - Sediment site 10cm | ecosystem: Environmental > Aquatic > Freshwater > Lake > Sediment | place: Rwanda: Western Province, Lake... | reverse complement strand
TCCCAATCACTTGGGAAGTTAAGCCAGCCGTTGCTATCTGTGTCGGTGAACCCTGCTGCAGCCAAGTATGAGGCTGCTGCTTCTGGGTTATATTCGTAGTCATAGTTGGGATAGATTGCGCTTGTATTCATCCAAGAGGCTTGAGTCGCAGCAATTGGCAGGTCAATTCTAACGCCGTAGTAGAACAGGATGTCACTGATGATGTAGTTTTTGTCTATTAGGCAAGCGATTGCTTTTCTAACGTTTGGGTGGTTTGTTGCTGAGCGTATGCCAGGATAAGTTAGGATTGTGTAGTTGTTGTTAATGTCGAACTCGACCATGCCAAGTTCGTCATACTTACAAATTTGTATGTTTGGGTCTGCTTCAGCAGCTTCCTTCTGTTCTCTGGTCAATGACCACTGCATAAAATCAATGTTGTCAGCAACAAGGGCCGCCCAAGCAGTATCAGGATCTGCATAGAAGGTTATGTTAAGATCTGAACGTGCTTCTGCCTTTGCAGTATTAATCTTGAAAACTGGAAACAGCATAGCCAGCAGAAAGATCATTGCAAACGCAGATGTTTTCTTTGCCGTTTCTTTCCATTCCTTTCTCCTCAACTTTTATTTCCTCCATTTAGGAAGAGCAAAATCGACACGCGTGAAGCATTATCTGCAAATCAAAGAGAATACGAAATATTCGCCCTTCCAGAGAACCTTTGGGAATACTCCAAATATAAATTTTGCTGAAACAATGTTTCTAAGAAATAGGACAACCTAAGTTTTCTTTTTCTCAGCTGTTTTCCGATCCATATCAGCAATTTCTTTAATAAACTTCCACAACAAAGGATCGTTTTCCCATAGCACAGATCCATCTTGTAGAGCTTTTTCATGAGCTTCATCTCTGCTGATTCCTTTAGCTCTGTAATAAATCTCTCTCAGTTCGTGAAAAAGTATGTATTTTTCATATGATTTCCACAGTTCTGAAATCCATATTTCGTTCAGTGGAACGCCGAGTTTTTTGGCTGCGTTTGTTGTTATGTGCTTATTCTTGAAGATTACGTTATATGTTGCATTGTAGTCTTCTATTACTTTGTGTGATACATAACGAACACTGTAACCATGCTCAGCAACTAGCTCCATTGTTTCTTCAAACAAGTTCGCTTTTACAGACTTCATGCAATAACAATCCTTCACGCAAAGCTTCACAAAACAATTTTTACACATAAACTTTGCCTAAGTGCTTTAATAAGAGAGTTTTCACCTCTATTAACCACTGCATAAACGAGGAAACGCCTGCAGATGCTGATTCAAGAGGTAATCCTTGAAAACTTCATGAGCTACGAATATGCCAGAGTACCGTTTAAACCAGGCGTAAACGTCATCTGCGGACCAAACGGCGCAGGAAAATCCTCACTTTTACTGGCAGTGTCTGTAGCTCTGGGGCAATCCTATACAGAACGTTCAAGAAAACTGAGTGACTTAATTCGTTGGGGAAGAGACCAAGCTCGTGTAACGGCAATTTTAGATAACACTAAAAGAGGCGGCAAAAGACCTGTTTCGAAATTCAATAAAGACCAAATCTTCTTAACGCGGGTTCTGAGGCGAGATGGTAAATACTGGTTTGAACTTGAGAACAGAGCTGCCACAAAAGCAGATGTGGAAAGGCTGCTTTCCAAGTTGGGAGTTGACCCAGATAACATGTTAATCATAATGCATCAGAACATGGTTGAACAATTCACAGTTTTATCACAACAAGAAAAGCTTCGGATGGTTGAGGCTGCAGTTGGACTTGAGCCTTACCGCGCAAACGTTTTGGAAGCTCAAAGAAAATTAACCCGCATTCTAAGCCAAGAAGAATCGATAAGTAAGCTTTTGGAATCGGCTGAACAGACTCTTAATTACTGGAGAGAACAATATGACAGATATCAAGAAAAAAAGCAACTGCAGACTAAAAGAAGGTTTTTGGAGCGAGAACTTGCGTGGGCAGAAGTCTCCCGAAGAGAAGAAATACTAAGGCTGTTGGATTCAGAAAGGAGAAAAGAACTAGAAATTATGAACCAAATCGAAGAAGAAACCAAAACCATAGAAGGAAATTTGCAAAATCAACAAAACGAGCTTGAAAAATTGAAGAGTGAATGGAAAATTCTTATTGAACAACGATTAGACCTCGAACGAACAAAAGCTAGAAATGAAGCAACAATCTCGCTATGCGAGGAAATCACTAGAGAAACCACAATTTTAGAAGATGCATTCAAAGGTAAAGGAAATCCACATGCCATACCAGCCACTATTATAAAAGAAAGCTTTGCTACACTCAAGTTCTTAAGAACTGAAACTCTTAATGATCTCATTCAAAGCTCAAGCCAGCAACTTACAAAACTAAACGTAGAAATAAACGAAAACAAAAACAGAACCCAAAACTTAGAAGAAAATATGGAAAAAGTTAACAATAGTGCGTTAGACTACAAAATTAAGCTAGCTTTACTTCACTACAGAAGAGAAAATGCAGCCGCAAATCTTGAAAGAATTGAAAATGAATTGAGAAGTGCAAAGGCACATTTGGATGACGCAATAAGAAAAGCGGAGGATTTTGGAGCTAGAATTGCAGTGACAAAAGATGCTAGCGAGATTCTAGATGAAATGAGGACGATAGATGGATATTTGGCGGCACTTTCGAATGTTTCTGAAGAAATTGAATACATGTACGAATCCTATTCAAAGCTCTACTTGGAGCTGAAAGAGAAGGCGCAGTTAGTTGCTGAAAACCGAGAAAAAGCATTGGAAGAAGTTAAGGTTAGAATGCAAAATTGGCGAAAGGTAATTCAGAGCCTTCTTGACCGCGTTAACTTGGAGTATCAAAGAGTCTTAGCTCAAACGCAAGCTGTTGGAGAAGTTAAACTTGCTAATGGTCATGATATTGAAGCTGCTGGGTTGGAAATTCATGTTGGCTTCAAAGGTGGCAAACCAGTTCCATTGGATGCTTACACGCAAAGCGGTGGCGAGAGAACAACCGCTACAATGAGCTTTCTGTTAGCTTTGCAGCAGCACGTTCGTTCTCCATTCAGAGCAGTTGATGAGTATGACGTTCACATGGATCCAAAAAACAGGGAATTAATCGCTAAAATGTTGATCTCGACAGTCAAAAACGCAATTGCCCAATACATTATCATAACGCCAAGCCAAATCACTTTCGCAGACGAGGATGCAAATATCATTACCGTTCAAAACGTCGAGGGGAAATCTATAGTTAGAGAGGTCGCCTAATGCAACCTAAAAAAGAACAGATAAAGGTTGGCAGAGAAAAACTTCAACGAATAATCGAAACGTGCAGGTCAATTGAGGAACGTTCACTCGACCCATTCCTCATAGACATTAACGATGTCGTCAACACCATTAAGGAATATTTCCCACAATGGGAAATCCCCGAAGATCTGTGCTTGGACGCTGAAACACTACATCGATTAGCTTCGGTTATAAAACTTCAAAGCGAATGGGTCAAACACCGTTCAAGCTCACTTTACACAGATCCTTTCCTCTTGGAAGAAAAACTCACGAGAATGGAGAAAGAGGAAATTATTGAAAGTTTCCTTATGGCTTGGCATCCAGTAGTTGGACTTGAACAGATTTCGTTGCATAGCTTACTGGAGGCTTTAAGATACTGGGAGAGCTTATTGCCAATTAAGGAAAGATGGAAGCAATTTTTGCCAGCAGAGGTTGGAACAGGCATTGCGACACGAGAAGAACTTGTAATGGAAAAAATCCTGCGGGATAAAGCCTTCTCCGAAGAGCTGGAAAATTTCTGGTTGGAATTAAAGAAGAAAACAGAAGAAAAGGGTGCGGATGGAAAGATTCTTTATTGGGATTTTATTGGAGCGGAAACTTACGAAGAGACTGTGCAAAGAGCTTTTATGACGAGTTTTCTAATCACCTATGGATATGCAACGTTAGAAATTTATCCGTTAGAAGAAGAAACATTTGTCAAACCACTTGAAAAACCAACGACCAAACTTGGCAAAAAACAGTTAGTTTCTATACCTATCGCTGTGACGGCTAACGAATGGAAAAAATGGAAAAATGGTGTATTGTAGATGAGTAAAAGGAAAGCTGTCTACGCAAGCAAAATGAAAAGGGCAGTTCACCTTCTTTTTTATCATAGACATAAGAAGCCTGGAGTGAAAGGGTGGGAACTTCGGAAAGCTTTAGGTTCAGATTATCCCAAGGTTTTGAAGATTTTAGATGACTATCTGAAAACTTTGGATTTGCAAGTTAAAACTGTTTTTGAACAGGAAAAAAATATTGAGAAGCCATCTTTGGAAGAATTGGATAGAGCTAGGTTCTACGTAGCATTGCGTGGCGAGTTAACGCCTAAGGAGGAAAAGATGATTGGATGGCGGATTGATGACTTAGCTGGATTAGCCATTACAATAGCGTATATAATTTCAAAGAAGGGTAAAGCACAACGCAAAGAAGTTGAAGAACTTTTAAAAGATAAGCTTCCAGGATGGAAAGTCGGTTTAAACATTGACCGATATATTCGGTATGGATACTTGGCGCAGGATGAAAACGAGCAGTTATTTTTGGATTGGAGAACACGTGCAGAAGTTGATCAGAAAGCACTTATTGAGGCTATTTTGTCGAAGTAACATGCATTATTCGATTCTCAAGTAGTATTCGTTTGTGCTGATGCGTAGCAAAGTTTATATCTTTCGTTTTGTATTTGATGCTTATCGAATTGAATTAGTTGAATATAAAATACAGGTTGGTGAAAATCAAATGCCAGATGAACTAAAAGAAGAAGTCAAGAAACTCAGAGAAGAAATCGCAAATCTAAAAGAACAACTTGAAGAAGTCACAGAAAAAAAACGCAGAGAAAGACATGGCATCTACATCGACGTCGGCAACCGCGTCCAAGACTACATAGAAGACGTAATGGAAGGCGTCGCAGAAGGCATCCACGGCGAACTGGAAAAATCCATTTTTGTCGGTCCTGGTGGAGTCAGAATAATTAGAAGACAAGAACCAATATCAATTGAGAATGAGGCAGAAGTTAGCTTCCAAAAAGTTGCTGAGTGCATGAGTGCTTTAGGGCATGAACATAGACTCAGAATATTAAGAGAGCTTATGAAGGGCGGAAAATACATTAACGATTTGGAGGAGAAACTGCCAGAAATTACGGCAAGTACGCTTTCCAGTCACCTCAAAGTGCTTGAGGAAGCAGGGCTGGTTGTCCAAGAAAAAGTTAGAGGACGCTATCTAATCACAATTCCTGGTAGGACTGCTTATAAGATGGCAACAAGGGTTGCAAGTTTTCTTGAAAGAGGGAAACAGTTATGACATGGCGAAATTACGAATTAGAAAATGCAGTTTTGAAAACTAATGAAAAGGTTACGCTTTGGCAGTCAGAAAGAGGCATAGTGGAAATCGACGAGGATGCATTAGCCCTTCCTATTCTGCTTGATGGTGAACGTAAAGGCTACGTGTTTCATGGCAACGGCAAACTAGTTCTAGACACTATAGTTGAGACGGATAAGGGCGCTATTGGTAGACCAGTTGAAAAAGAAATTAATGCACCGTTTCTGATGATTGGACAAATGAAAGAAATAGAACAAAAGCTTGTTCAAGCAGACAGGGAAGACTTTGCAAGTAAGAACTACGAGAACAAAGAGGTGTTCAGGGCTAAGGCGGAAGACTTATGTCATCGTTTCTTTGGAAAAAGAAGAATGCATGGCTGCAACTGCTTTGATAATGACTGCGGTTTTGTGTTTGCTTTTCCAAACGATGCAGAAGAGTTAGATGTACTCGTCGCAAAAGAAGACAAAATTGTTTACAAGACGAAAAGCACAGTTTTTGTGTCAAATGAAGACAAAGTAGTCTTGAAGACTCCTTCAGAAGTAATCTTGTCGAATGATCGGAGATCATTCATAATAAAGAGATAACGCCCTTTTTTCTATTCTAACTCCATTCCTCTTTTTTACCTGAAAATGCCACTTATTTTCTCAATTTATGATAGGCAAATGCGATAATGTCGATAATGATTATTGCAACTAGAATCAGAAGTGGACTTCCAATAAACTGCTCTACAAAAGACTCGTTCTCAGCTTTTACTGTCCCAACAAGTAAAGATGTGAACAAAAGAATGTTTAAGATGGTCAATTGCTTTTTCATGCTTCTGCCTGCCTTTGAAGTCAAGTAATGCTAACATTTTCTATCTGGAAATATCTTTTAGCTAAGAACCGCAGTCGTTCAGCGTTTCTTCCGTTTTTTCCAATGGCTACACCTTTATCTCGAGGATTAACTGCTACCACAGCCATTGTCTTACCGTCTGTTCTAGGGGTAATGCGTACTTCTCTGACAGTTGCTGGTTTCAAAGCGTTCTTAATGAATTGCGCTGGATCATCTGAGTATTCGATTATTTCGTGTTTTTTACTTGTCATTCTTTCGAGAACACGAATGTTCCTTCCGCCTTTCCCTATGGCTACGCCCATTTGACCTTCGTTAACAACGAAAATTGCACGTCCCTGTTCCTCATCAACTATACAGTCTTTTACACTTGCACCAGTGATACTCTCAAATAAAGCTATATAGCGCATTTCATTGCCTGTTAGTTTTATCCCGCTTGTCATTCAGTTCCTCCAAAGATCGGCTCTGGCTCTTCCTTTGGTTCCTCAATTAACTTGACAATTTCAGAGTCGCCAAACTCTCTTATACTTAACGCTGAAACAGCAAAAGGTTTGCCGCATGCAGCAGCCAAATCTAACGATGATCCATTATAGTTTACAAGTGGAACATTCGAAAGTTTACAGTAGTATTCAATGTCTTGGCGTGTCGTTTGCGGACAGTTTGCTGACATGACGATTATTCTTGCTTTTCCAGTTTTCGCACTTTGCAACGCTGATTCTACGCCCAAGGAAACCTTTCCAGTTCTCACCACTGTTGTGATGGCTTTGTTTATGTCTATCATTTAGTTTCTCCCTTCATACCGAACGTTGACATGTATAGTTCCACTAGCCCTGTTCCAATAGGTATTGACTGGCCCACTATTACGTTTTCGGTTACGCCTTCCAATGGGTCGCTTTCTCCTTTCACAGCCGCATTGACGATATTTGGGACTGTTATTTCAAATGCTGCTCTGGCTAAAATACTTGACTTTTTACCGCTGATGCCGTGTCTGCCTATTTGTTGAACTTCACCTGTAGAAGCCATCATATCTGCAACGAGCATAACATGGCGGATGTCTACATCTAATCCTTGATCTTCCAAAACACCTTTAGCTTCATTAATCAGGGCGTTTCTAGCTGCTTCTATCCCAAGAGTCTTAGCGATTTCGTGAATGTTATTGGTTGTTATCCTTGAAGTGTCTATCCCACTTATTTCCAAAACTTTAGGCATGTTGGAGCCATCTGTTCTTATTACCCATTCGCCCCGTTCTTCCTGTGTGATGAGAACACGTTTTATGCCTGAAACTCCTTTTATGTGGAAGGAAGAAGCTTTGTCAAGCAGTTTTTTTAAGGCTTCAACTTTTTTAGGTTTTAAGTGAATATTGTAACCTTTAATTTTAACAGTGCAGTTGGGTATCTCCAACTTTTCTTTGAGCTCCTGCAATGTCACAGCTCTATCTTCCATCATCATCTTGTTGAGCTCAACCACTATTTCCTCATTTACCGAATCTTCATAAATCGCTTCCGCCAAATCTTCCAAAGTCGTGTAGAGCAACTCACGTGCAATTTTCACCGCTGATTCTCTGCTTTTTCGGTGCTCCTTATCCAAGTAAATAGTCATTATAGGCGTCGATGGAATTCTTCTAGCGTCTACAATCTCTATCAGCCTCGGCAAACCAAGAGTCACGTTTTGCTCTCTTACTCCTGCATAATGGAACGTTCTCAACGTCATCTGCGTTCCTGGTTCACCAATAGACTGTGCGGCAACTATGCCTACTGCTTCGCCTGGTTCCATAAGTGCACGTTTGTAATGTTCAACAGTCAATTTTATCGCTCTGTCCACACCTTCTTTGCTCAGTTTTGATTTGGTTAGGTTTTGTTCAAGTTCATCTATAAGCAAAGGCGTTAGTAAGCTCTTAACCTCTTCCAACTGTTCTTTGATGTATTTAGCTGAAGCAGGCGAACCTTTCTCTATTGCAATTTTTATTTGCTCCACCAATCGTGCAACGTTTACAGCTTTTCCATGATCGCTTTTTGCCGGGTCAACGCCGTCCTCGCCATATTTGAATTGGATTATGTCACCTGCTGAGTCTCGAACAGTTTCGTCGTATTCTAACCTTAAATGTTCCAGTGCATTGATAAGCCTCCTCTGCATGTAACCGCTCTGCTGTGTTCTGACTGCTGTGTCAACGAGTCCTTCTCTACCGCCCATGGCATGGAAAAAGAATTCGATGGCATCTAGACCTTTCTGGTATGACGCGTACACGAAGCCTCTAGCTTTAGGAGTTTGGTCTCCTGTCTCAAAATGTGGCAGAGCACGTCCCAGATATCCACGCATTATTCGTTTTCCACGAACTGATTGTTGTCCGACGCATGCACTCATTTGACCAATGTTTAAGCTTGAACCTCTGGCGCCTGTTCGCGTCATCACTATGCCTGCATTTTCAAGAGTGAAGTCTTCATCCGCTATTTTTCCAGCTTCATCTCTAGCGGTCGCCAATTCGTTCATAACGTATATCTCGAAAGATTCTTCGAGCGATTGTCCTGGAAGTCTTTCCAATGTTTGTTTTTGGTAGCTTTCTATCAGTTTTTCTACGTTTTTCTGAACTCTTTCCATTGTTTGCTCTATTCTTTTTTCAGCTTTCGTAGATAATAGAAGTTGGTCAAAGGAATAGGTGAAGCCTCTTAAAGTTATGAAAAGTTTCAATATTCTTGTTATTTTGTTTAGGAATTTACGTCCCGCTTCTGTTCCATAATCTTTTATTATTCTGTGCAGAAGGCTTTCAGATTGTTCAGCACCTATGGAACGCCTGTCTATTATTCCGCTTACTAGTTGTCCATTTTTGATAACAACATACGCGTCATGAGGGCAATCTTCTTCTTGGCATTTGGTGCATCCTTGACAGATCGTTGCCTTCAGAACGTAATTCATGTCTTTTGGCAAGAAAAGACTGAATATTTGTTTTCCAGTCCACATTGGCTGTGGTTTTTTCACTGCTGGATCTGGTAATGGACCTTCGTGGTTTGCTGCAGTTAGCAGCCTGTAAACTTCTTCTTTGGTAAGGAGATTGCTCCTTCTTGTAAAAAGATAAGCTGCTGTGATAAAGTCTCGGATGGCTCCTATTATTGGTCCTCCAAATCTCGGAGAAAGTATCTGGTCTTGAACTTGCATTAGCAGAAGTGCTTCTGTTCGAGCTTCTTCGCTTTGTGGGACGTGCAGGTTCATTTCGTCTCCGTCAAAGTCAGCGTTGTAGGGTGGACACACACATAAGTGCAGTCGGAACGTTTTGTATGGTAATACTCTAACGTAATGAGCCATAATTGACATGCGGTGAAGTGAAGGTTGACGATTGAAAATAGCTATGTCACCGTTTTTAAGGTGCCTTTCAACTATGAAGCCAAGTTCCACAGCCTCTGCAATCTTGTCTCTGTCAATAACGAACTCAAGTCTTATACGCTTGCCATCGGGTCTTATGATGTATAAGGCTCCCGGATATTTTTCAGGTCCGTTTATCACGAGTTTGCGCATTTCTTCAATGTTCCATTCAGTTACTTTTTCAGGTAAGGATAAGCGCATTGCCACTTCTAATGGGACGCCAACTTCGTTTATGTCAAGGTTTGGGTCTGGAGAAATTACCGTGCGAGCTGAAAAGTCAACTCTTTTTCCGAGAAGGTTGCTTCTGAATCGTCCTTCTTTTCCTTTTAACCGTTGGGACAGCGTTTTTAATGCTCTTCCAGAGCGATGACGTGCAGGTGGTATACCAGAAGCTTCATTGTTAAAATACGTGGTCACATGATACTGTAAGAGTTCGGATAAGTCTTGGATTATGAGTGTTGGAGCTCCAGCATCCATGTTTTCTTTTAATCTTTGGTTAATGCGGATTATGTCAACCAGTTTATGGGTCAAATCGTCTTCGGAACGGATTCCTGATTCCAAAGTAATAGAAGGTCTGACGTAGACAGGCGGCACTGGTAAGACTTGAAGCACCATCCATTCTGGACGGGCCACTTTCGGGTTTAATCCTAAAAGTTCAAGATCATCGTCTGGAATTCGTTCCATTCTTTCTCTAACCATGCTTGGCGTTAATGGTTCAGAACCGCCTTCAGGCATTTGTTCACTGAACTTTGTTGGTTTTTCAAAAACTATTTTGTATTGAGCTGTACCACAGTGTGGACACTGTTTCGTTTTTGTTTCTTGCATTATTGTTTTGTAAACTTCATCTGGAATAAAACCCAGAAGTTCACGTGTCTTGTTAATTCGTGTTCGAACTTTACTGACATTGTCTTCTGGAAGCAGGATTCTTCCGCAATTGCGGCAAGTTGTCTTTAGTAAGTCGTATATTATTCTTGCAAATTCAATATGTATTATCGGCACAGCAAGTTCAATATGTCCAAAGTGTCCTGGACAGCGTATGGCGGTGTTTCCGCATGTTTTGCATCTTTGTCTTGGTTCTAAGGTTCCAAGTCTACCGTCCATTAATCCACCGTTTATCGGCGTGCCGTCTTCATCATAAGTGTCTGGAGTTTGAATTTCCACAACTGAAAGTCTGCGTAAGTCTTGTGGTGAAAACAATGCGAAGTTAACTTCATCGACGACTTTATGGATTATTTCTTCAGTTGCCATGTCATGCCTTCTCCTTAAGTTCCAATTTAGGAGCCACGCAGAGGCTCATCAATTCTTGCAGAAGAAGCTTAAACGCATAAGAAACCACTACAGGCGAAATCTTGGCCTTGTCCTCGCAGATTCTGCACACGTATTTTCTCTGCTTCATGTCATAATATGCCATGTAACCACAATTCTCGCAGATGTAAAGCATGTACTTGTCTGACTCTTCGAGCAGTCGGTCACGCAAAAGCATAGCAGCGCCGTGACCTATGAGGCAGTCGCGTTCCATTTCGCCGAATCTTAAGCCTCCACCCCTTGCTCTGCCTTCAGTAGGCTGTCTAGTGAGCATTTGAACTTGTCCTCTGGCTCGTGCATGGATTTTGTCTGCGACCATGTGATGCAGTTTCTGGTAGTAGACAACTCCTACGAAAATGTCTGCTACGAATTTTTCGCCAGTTGTCCCACTATAGAATACTTCGGCGCCAGTGTGGCTAAATCCTGCTCCAATTAAGGCTTTTCTTATTTCGCTGGATTTTTCGTTTGAGAATGGTGTTCCATCCACTGGTTCTCCTCTTGCTGCTGCAAGTTTTCCAGCTACTGACTCGACGAATTGTCCAATGGTCATTCTTGAAGGAATTGCGTGTGGATTGATTATGATGTCGGGTACTATGCCGTCTTCTGTGAATGGCATGTCTTCTTGTGGAACAATTAATCCGATGACGCCTTTTTGTCCGTGGCGAGAGGCGAATTTGTCTCCTAACTCCGGAACACGTTGGTCACGAACT
>Ga0172364_10004147_pt1 | contig 11531 bp, 8 predicted proteins | sample LakKivSesite10cm_FD_114545 | JGI IMG/M metagenome (GOLD analysis project Ga0172364, IMG submission 114545) | Sediment microbial communities from Lake Kivu, Rwanda - Sediment site 10cm | ecosystem: Environmental > Aquatic > Freshwater > Lake > Sediment | place: Rwanda: Western Province, Lake Kivu... | reverse complement strand
CGTGCTGGTCGAGGGGCAGTACCTCCTCATCCGCCGCGCGGAGGAGATCGCCCGGAGCACCCCCGAGCGCATCGAGCGGTTCATCCGGTGGCTGGCCGACGGCGGGGCGAGCATCGACTACGATGGGTCGATGCTGACGCCGGAGTCGCTTCGCCGGCAAGCGGCGATTTACCTCGCCGCGCGCGACCGGCTGCGCGAGCTGGCGGCGGAGGAGATCATCGGGGCCTCGCTGCGCTGCCAGCCCGAGCTGTCGGTTGAATACGGTGTCACGGGCTGCCTCATACCGGCGTTCCTGCCGTTCGCGGCGGACAGCGAAGGCCCGCAAACGCCCATAGCCGCGACCTGCGAGGGCGACATCAAGGGCCTGCTGACGTCGCTGCTGATCGAGCGCATCCACGGGAGCGCCCCCGCCGGCTTCGGCGACATCCGCTCGCTGGCCGTCGGCGGCCGGCCGCACCTCCTCATCAGCAACTGCGGGGCCGCCAGCGTCTACTACGCCGCCAACAGCAGCGACCCCGCCGCGGTGCTGCCTCAACTGCGGCTGCGCGGCCAGTGCCAGGGCGCCTCGGGGGCCGCCGTCGGATACAGCGGCAAGGCGGCCGACCGCGCCACCATCTGCCGCATCATCCGCAAGGCCGGCGACTACACGATGCAGATGGCCGTGGGCCGGATGGTGCCCGTGACCGACCGCGAGGTGCAGCGGCTGGGCTGGGGCAGCATGTGGCCGCTGTCGCTGTTCGACATCGATCTCGACCTGCCGGGCTTCATCGACAAGATCGGCAGCAACCACTATTCGTTCGTCCCGGGCGATCATTCCCGGGCAGTCCAGTTCGCCTGCAGGCTGCTCGAGATGCCCATCGAGAGGCTCGACTGACGCGGGCGTGGTGACGCATATGCGCGAACGTATCAAGCGGCTGAAGCAGCGGCTCGACGAGAAGAAGCAGTTCAACGACTGGTTCGTGCTCGAACGCATCAAGATGCAGTCATGGCTGTCGAGCGCGCTCAAGCCGCTGCCGATCCGCCGGGCGTTGATGCTGAAGGACCTGCTGGCTCAGATGCCGATCTCGATCGACCCCGACGACCTGCTGGTGGGGCTGGAGGACCACGTCTTCGCCACCAGCTACAACCTGTTCAAGTCGGGCCTCGAGAACTTCAAGGGCTACTGCGGCTACGGCGACCTCTACGACGAGGTGGAGGGCATCTACGCGAAGGAGGAGATCGAGCGCGTCCGCGACTTCTGGCTCGCCGACGATTTCGAGCGCGGGATGGCGAAGGCCTTCAGCAGCAACGAGCGCGACTGCATGGGCGAGGGCGTGTGGTTCGTGGAGCCGGTGACGGGCCACGTGATCTACGACGCCCCGGCGGTGCTGTCGCGCGGGCTGGGCGGCATCCTCGAGGACGTCCGCGAGCGCCTGCGGCGCCACGGCGGCGACGACACGAAGCGCGTCTTCTACGAGGCGATGGAGATCGCCCTCGAGGCCGCCATGAACTTCTCCGGCCGCTACGCCCGCCTCGCCCTCCAGATGATGGAGCACTGCGAGGACCCGATCCGGCGCGTCCAGTTGCTGCAGCTCGCGCAGATCTGCGAGCGCGTGCCCGCGATGCCGCCGCGCACCTTCCGCGAGGCCGTGCAGTCGTTCTGGCTGGTCTACGTGATTATGCACATTGAGCAGACGCCCAACCCCTACGCCTTCAGCGCAGGCCGCATGGACCAGTTCCTCTACCCCCGCTATCGCGACGACCTCGACGACGAGCTGACTTCCCCCGAGGAGGCCCTGGAGCTGATCGAGGCCCTCTGGCTGAAGTTCAACGTGGGCAACAAGGTCTGGGCCGTCTCGCAGAACGTCGTCATCGGCGGCGTCACCCGCGACGGGACCGACGCGACCAACGAGCTGACGTATCTTTGCCTCGATGCAACCGAGGAACTGAAAGCGCCCCTCCCGACGGTGACGGTCAAGTGCCACTCGCGCATGCCCGACGCGCTGCTGGAGCAGGCCTGCCGCCTCGCCTCGCAGGGCCGCGGCAACCCGACGCTCATCAACGACGATGTCGTCGTCAAGTCCAAGATGTCGACCGGCGTGAGCCTTGAAGACGCCCGCGACTCCGCGATCGCCGGCTGCCAGGAGCTGCTGGTGCAGGGCGCGGAAAACGCACGGACGACGGCTGACTGGTTCTCGCTCCCGAAGTGCCTGGAGCTGGCCCTCAACGACGGCAGGTCCACCTGCACCGGCAAGCAGCTCGGCCCGCGCACGGGCGCACCCGAAAGCTTCGCCGGCTACGACGACGTGGCAAAGGCCTTCTGGGCGCAGGTGGAGCACTTCGTGCCCATGTCGACCGAGGCGTCGAACCGCTGCGACAAGCTGCTGGCCGGGCTGCGGCCGGTGCCGTTCGTCTCGGCGATCATGAAGGACTGCATCGAGCGGGGCCGCGACTTCCGCTCCGACGGCGCCCGCTACAACTTCAGCGGCTTCCTCTGCCACGGCGTGGCGAACGTGGCCGATTCGCTTGCGGCCATCAAGCGGCTGGTCTTCGAGCGCAAGGAGATCTCGATGGGCGAGCTGGCCCAGGCCCTGCGCGACAACTTCGCCGGGACCGAGCCGCTCCGGCTGCGGCTGATCCAGGGGGCGCCCAAGTACGGCAACGACGACGACTACGTGGACTCGATCGCGGTCGACATCGCGACGCGGATGACGCAGCTCGCCGCCGCCCGCACCAACGCCTTCGGCGGCATCTACCGGTGCGGATTCAGCACGCCCAGCACGCACGTGCTCTACGGGCGGCGCTGCGGGGCGACGCCCGACGGCCGCCGGAAGGGCGAGAGCTTCGCCTACGGCATCGGGCCGATGCAGGGCGCCAACAAGCTCGGCCCCACCGCCGTGCTGCGCTCGTGCACGAAGTTCGAGCACTGGCGCGCCACCCACGGCCTCGCCGTCACGCAGTCGATGGCACCCGAGCACGCCAGCCCCGTGCGGATCAAGGCGCTCGTCAAGTCCTACTTCGAGATGAACGGGCGGTTCCTCCACTTCAACGTGCAGGACCCCGCGGTGCTGCGCGAGGCCCAGGCCCACCCGGAGAAGCACCGCGACATCATCGTGCGCGTCCACGGGATGAGCGCCTACTTCGTGAACCTCGACCCGCTGATCCAGGAGGACATCATCGTCCGCACGGAGCACTGCGTGTGACGGGACGCGTCTTTGACATCAAGAAGTTCGCCATCCACGACGGCCCGGGGATCAGGACCACGGTCTTCCTCAAGGGCTGCCCGCTGCGCTGCCGCTGGTGCCACAACCCCGAGTCGATGGAGTTCGACAAGGAGCTGGCGTTCTTCCCGAACAAGTGCATCCGCTGCGGGCGCTGCGTGAAGAGCTGCCCCAACGGGGCGCTCAGCCAGGGCGAAGAGCGTGTGCTCTACGACCGCGGCCGCTGCCGGCTGTGCGGCAAGTGCGTGCAGGAGTGCCCCGCCGAGGCGATCGTCTGCTACGGCGAGGACATGTCCGTGGAGCGCGTCGTCGACGAGGTGATGAAGGACAAGCCGTTCTACGACAACTCGGGCGGCGGCGTGACGCTCTCGGGCGGCGAGCCGCTGAGCCAAGCCCCGTTCGCCCTCGCCCTCTTGGAAGCTTTCCGCGAGCGTGGCGTGCACCGGTTGCTCGACACGTCGGGCTACGGCTCGACTGACGTCTTCCGCAGGATGTGCGGCGCGGCCGACGCGGTCTTCTTCGACGTGAAGGCCGTGGACGAAGCCAAACACCGCGAGCTGACCGGGGTATCCAACGCGACGATCCTCGAGCACCTTCGCTGGCTGGTGACGCAGGGCAAGGCCGTGACGCTGCGCGTGCCGCTGGTGCCGGGCCTCAACGACACCGAGCGCGACCTCGACGACCTCGCCGGCCTCGTGAAGGAACTGCGCGCCCTGGGCAAGGTGGAGCACGTCGAGATCCTGCCCTACCACCGCATCGGCTCCGGCAAGTACGCCAGCCTCGGCCGCGACTACGCCCTCGCCGCCCTCCCCCCCCACAGCAAGGAGCGGCTGCGGGAAATTGTGCGCTACCTGGAAGCCCGAGGTGTCGAAGTATACTGTAGCAACTTGACTGGCTGAGCTGACGCGCTCGCACGGACGGGACGACCGGCAAGGAGCCGCCCATGAGAAAGGCCATATTCTTCGACCTCGACACGCAGAAGGACTTCATGCGGCGTTCCGGCGCTCTCTACGTGCCGGAGGCCGAAGACATCATCCCGCGCATCGCCGACCTGATGGAATATGCGCAGGATTTCCGCATCCTCGTCGTGTCGACCGTCGACACCCACGTCAAGGACGACCCGGAGTTCGCAACCTTCCCGCCCCACTGCATCAAGGGCACCCCCGGCTGGGAGAAGATCGGGGGGACGCTCTTCGAGGACCGCCTGGAATTTCCGGTGAACTGGCGCGGCCAGGTGCCCGATGATCTCATGGACCGCCAGCAGCTCATTGTCGAAAAAGGCACCTACGACCCCTTCTCGAACGCCGCCATGCACGAGATCGCGGACAGGATCAACAAGGCGACCTGCCTCCTCTTCGGCGTCGCAACCGACTACTGCGTGCGGTTCTGCGCCCTCGGCCTCCTCGAGTACAAGTGCAGGGTCAACATCATCCTCAACGCCACGCGCCCCATCCGCGAACGGACCGGCCGCGAGGCCATCGAGGAGATGAAGGACAAGGGGGCGGAGTTCATCACCACGGCCGAAGTGCTGAAGGTGGCAGTCTAGACGTGGCCTATACCTACGACTACCCGCGGCCGATGGTGACGGTCGACAGCGTGCTGTTCCGGCTGGCTGGCGGCGCGCTGCAGACGCTGCTCGTCCTGCGGGGCCGCGAGCCCTGCAAAGGAACCTGGGTCTTCCCTGGAGGGTTCATAGAGATGGGGGAGACCCTTGTTGCAGCGGCACGGCGCGAGCTGGCCGAGGAAACCGGCCTGTCGAACATCGAGCTCGAGCCGCTGGGTGCCTTCGACGCGCCCGACCGCGACACGCGTGGCCGCGTGATCAGCTTCGCCTTCGTCGGGTTGGTCCACGATCCGGCGTGCAAAGCCACCGCGGGCGATGACGCCGAAGATGCCCGCTGGTTCGACGCCGCGGCCCCGCCGGCGATGGGCTTCGACCACCGGCAGATGCTCGAGCAGGGCCTCGCGTGGCTGGCCGCGGGCGTGGGCATCCCCACGCCGCCCCCCAGGTGCCTGCGCGAGTTGACTGGCGCCCGGCGCGAGGCCTTCCGCCAGGCGCTCTCGACGCTCGCCGCAATCAACATCCGCGCACTCTGACACCGAGCCGGCAGGCAGTGTCGACAACCGGGACGAAAGGATCAGGCCGATGTCAGTCACAAGAGAACTCGCCGAAATCTCCCGCACCCTGGACGAGGCGCAAAGCAGAGGAGCACTCTCCCCCGAAGCCGCGGCCGGCCTCAGGCGCTGGCTCGAGGAGCCGCAGTACGAGCGCTTCAGGGACGACATCATCCGGCTCATCGAGGAGAAGCGCTGGGCCGAGCTGAACGACTCGTTCTACACGATCATCCCGTTCGGCACGGGCGGGCGGCGCGGCCCGATGGGCGTGGGCCCGAACCGCATGAACATCAGGACGGTCGGCGAGTCCACCCAGGGCCTCGCCCGCTACATCGCCCGGGCCGGCGAGGAGGCCACCGAGCGCGGCGTGGTCGTCGCCTACGACACCCGCCACCACTCGCGCGAATTCGCCGAGGAAACCGCCCGCGTGCTCGCCGGCAACGGCGTGAAGGCATACCTCTTCGACGACTTCCGCCCGACGCCCGAGCTGTCGTTCGCCGTGCGCCGCCTCGGGGCACAGGCGGGCGTCGTCATCAGCGCCAGCCACAATCCCCCCAGCGACAACGGCTACAAGGTCTTCTGGGAGGACGGTGCGCAGATCGTCTCGCCCGACGACAAGGAGATCATCGCCGAGGTCAACCAGGTCACCGGGATCCGCTCGATGAACCTCGACCGCGCCCGCGAGCTCGGGCTGCTCGAGGAGATCGGCCCCGAGGTCGACGAGGCGTTCATCGCCACCGTGTCCGGCATGGCCCTCACCGCCAACCGCGACGTGCGGATCGTCTACTCGCCGCTCCACGGCACCGGGCTGAAGACCGCGATCCCCGTCCTCCGCAGGGCAGGCTTCAAAGACGTCCACGTCGTCGAGGAGCAGGCCACGCCCGACCCGGACTTCCCGACGGTCCACGACCGCAAGCCCAACCCCGAAGAGCCGCGCGCCCTTGAGCTGCTCATGCGCCGGGCCGAGGAGCTGCAGGCCGATATCGCCCTCGCCACCGACCCCGACGCCGACCGCGCGGCGTGCGCCGTCCGCGAGCGCCGGCCCGACGGCTCCGAACCGTGGGTCCAGCTCACCGGCAACCAGGTCGCCTGCCTCATCTGCCACTTCACGCTCTCGCGGCTCCGCCAGGCCGGCCGCCTCCCGGAGCACGGCGTGATCATCCGCACCATCGTCACCACCGAGGAGCTGGACCGCATCGCGGCGGACTTCGGCGTCGAGAGCATCAATCACCTGCTCGTCGGGTTCAAGTACATCGGCGAGGCCATCCGCACGCTGCCGCCCGGCAAGGAGTTCATCTTCGGCGGCGAGGAGAGCCTTGGCTACCTACGCGGCACCTACGCCCGCGACAAGGACGCGGCCGTGGCGATCCTCACGCTCGCCGAGCTCGCCGCCACGCTGCGCAAGCAGGGCCGCACCGTCTGCGACTACCTCGACGACGTCTACCGGCAGTACGGCTACTACAGCGAGCTGCTGCACGACATCTACCTCTACGGGCAGGAGGGCCAGCAGCAGATCAGGAAGATCATGGCCGGGCTGCGCGAGGCTCCGCCGGCATCGGTGGGCGGGCGGGCGATCGAGAGCATCGTCGACCGCCTGACGCTCACGCGGCGCGACATGAAGACCGGGAAGACGGCCGGCGGCGTGGAAGGCATCAAGGGCGACATGCTGCTGTTCCACCTTCAAGGCGGGGCACGCATCGTCGTCCGGCCCTCCGGCACCGAGCCCAAGGCCAAGATCTACGCGACGCTGCGCGTGGAGGTGCCCGCGGGGATCGACAGCGCCTCCCTCTACAGCCTGAAGCAGGACGCGGACCGCACCGCGGCCGACCTGGTCGCGGCATTCGACAAGCTCGCGAAGCAGTTGGCGGGAGTGGCGTAGGCGTGCCGGGGCGAGTGTCCGAACTTCGAACCGTCCCGCGCGCTAGCTAGTATTCCACTCACCCGCCATCAAGCGGCCGTCAATTTACAGAAAAAGAGTTGCTTTCCCCACTTGACATGGCCGAATTCTGGTGGTATTATGGGCGTCCGTAGGGATGCTCCTCATGGCTTGCCTGCTTTTCAGCGTCATGTGTGTTTCGGCCTTTGCGGAGGACGCCGCCCCATTCAGGGGAAGGGAAGATGCCGCCGTCTTCACTGGCCCGCCCGCGGCACTGGCCCCTCGCCTGCGCTACAATGTCCCGGGTTCAGGCGGCCCGCTGCGGGTCCTCACCGTGGAGGAGCGGGTTGGAGCAGACCGCGAAGGCGTGCTCGTGAGAGTCCCGCTTTTCTTTCACACCGGCGAGTGCCCCGATCCAAATCGCCTCCAAGTGCTGGAATCAATCAACGGCAAGACCGGCCAACCAATCCCGTATCAGGCCGACGACGTCCGCAGCGACCCGGCGGGCGGCATCAGCAGGATGCACATATATTTCGAGGTGAATCTTGCACCGTGGGAGCGCAAGTTCTTTCATCTCGTGCAGGGGGACAATCCCGGCCAGCGCCTTCCGCTCATGCCGCTGAACGCGGAAGGTGATCGCGTGACTCTGACGGGCGATGCCCTCAAGCTCACGTTCTGGACTGCCGGCGAACGGGCGGGGGCGATCGCTGCCATCCAGGCAGCCGCCGGCAAGGTTTCGCTGCCCGATAGTCTGCTGGCCCCGCGGCTGCTGCTGGTGCGCCAGGCGGGAGACTGCCAGGTCATCAGAAAAACCCCAGCCTCCTATGCCGAACCTGCCAGCCTCGAGATCCGCGATATGCGGTGGGCGGCAGGCCCGCTGTTCTCCAAATTGGTCGTGCGATTCGGCCCGAAAGGCCTGCCCGACAACGCCGAGTTCACCTATCTGCTGCCCAGACGCGATAGCGAATTTATCCAGACACAGCGGCTGTTCCCCAGCGACCCCAACACCCCCGACGTGGTGGGCGCCGGCGATAACACGCTGCTTGCCGGACGGATGATCCTCGGTTCCGCGGCGGAAAAACAAACCGTGGTGCGAGTGCCTGCAGGGCTGCGCAGGCTCACCCGCTCCACGCACGGCCACTCCAATGCCGCCCTCGTGAACGCCGAAGATAAGCTCAGCCTGCTGCCCATTCCCTACGTGCAGACCGGCATGCGGGGCATAGAGATCAGCAAAGACGGCACCGTGCTCTTCAACGGGACCGGGGATTTCCGCCGGACCCCCGACGGCAACAGCGGCACGCTTCGCGCATTCTGGGGGCAAGTCGCCTTCGTGTTCTCGAATGCGGTTGACGAGGAATCGCTCTGGGAGGTGAGCCGCGCACATTTCCAACCGCTCACGGCTGTAGTGGACGAACCGGGCCTTTCCTCATTTGACCTCACCACCGAGCTTGCCGTGCTGATGACGCAGTTCCGGATCGACGGCCGGAATTGGACCCAAATCATGTACCAGCTCTATGCGCAACATCGCGATGAGGAGCTGAAGAACTACATCAAGGCCGGCAACTGGGCTGATCTCGAGTCCGAAGACTGGTGGCTGCAAGGAGCACGCGGCGCCCGTGCCAGCCTGATGCGGAACCGAACGCAGCCCATCCGTGAGAACGAGAAAGGTTCACCCGCGTCCGGCCCCCTCGATTCCTACAGCCTCACCTACGACCTCTGCGGAATCGCTCCGCTGTCCAGGTTCGCGGTGCCGTCGCCAAGACTCGATGCCATCTGCGCGGCAGCCTCCCGGGCGTCGCGAGCGTTCAACGGCAAGACAGACGATACCGGTTTCCCTTGGATTGACTGTTTCTATTCGGCCCAGAACCAGCAGTGCGGTGCATATCTGATGGGGATGTACACCGGGAAGACCAGGGAGGACGCAGACCTGCTGCGCTTCTACCGGGACTGCGCCCGCACGGCCGCGGTGCTCGATATCTACGGCCACGGCCAGCGGGCCTACACAGGCAGGGCCCTGGGGTGGGGCAATAGCGACCTGCTGTACGAATCGCTCGCCGATATGTGGCTGCGAGCAACCGAGCTTATCAGCAATGAAGACCTTTGGCTGCATCCCGCCGTTTACGGCCGCTACTTCGACTGCGTAGACGTCAACGCCGACCTGTGCCACCGAACGCTCGGCGACCCCGGCATGTTTGCCCCCTCGTGGTGGCGGGCCAACATGTTTCGCGGGCAATGCCACGACCATCGCTGGGAGCTTTGGGCCACCGCTCCCTACCTGGGCCTGTTCGCCAACGCAGCCGATGGCGGATACATCGGCCTCACCGAGGCATGCTACTACACCAGGCGCGTCGAGAGCTGCTTTATCGGCTGGTGCGATATCATCATGTACTTCATGGTTGACATCGCTTTTCGAGAGGGCATCCGCAACTATCAGCCCGAACCCGCGCCGCCGTTGCCCGCAGACGTGACCGTTGCGAGGGTGGACGGGCAAAACCAGGTAGCGTGGAAGGCGGTGCCGCGAGATGACATCGCCGGTTATCGCATTTACCGGGCCGACAAGATGGGCGGGCCGTGGACCTTCCTGAACTCCCCGCACCGAGAGCAGCCGGGGCAGCTTGCCACGGGTACCACCTTCACCGATGCAGCAGGCAAGGAGGGCCAGGTTTATTTCGTGACCGCCATAGACTCAAGAGGCCGCGAAAGCCGCTGGTTCCCGGACGAGCCGTTCCCGAAGCCGTCGCACAAATAGCAGCTCGGCATCCACTTCTACAACGAGAAGACAATGAAAGCGCTCGCGATCCTCCTTGTTGTCTTGTTGCTCGGGTGTGCCCGGCAGGTCGTCGAACAGAGATCCTATCCGCGTGCCATACGCACGATCAACGACCAGATCGCCCGGTTCAACGCCGACCGCCAGCCCAGCATGGGCATCAGCCCCATCGAGCAGCGGGCCTCACGGATCGAGAAGGCGCCCGACGGAAAGAGCCTCATCTGCTACGACCAGGCCGGGACGCCATCCCTCACGCTGAAGCCGGACCCCGGGGGCGTCTACGTCGGCGAGATCCGCACCCCCTTCCACGAACTGCCCAGCCCGGAAGGACACCGTTGGGGCGAGGCCATTCTCAGGGTACAAGTTGCCAGTGAATTGCTCCCGCCGTGAGGAGCGCCAAGCACGTGCGGCCCTCCTTTTCTTGCTCCCCTCCCATCGGGGGATGGGGATCCGATCAGAGCCCAGAGGCGGCAGGGCCAGCGGGGTGGCGAACTCATTCCTCACCTTCCCTTCCTTTCAGAGCCCCAAGGGGCGGCGACTGCTTATGGCCCAGGCAAGGCCGGGCTTCTCAGTCCGTGCCGCCGCCCTGGGTTTGGGGGCGTGCTCTCCGTTCTTCATGATCCCCCGCCCCAGAGGGCGGCGAATCCATTCTTCATTCCTGCTCTTTCTTGCAGAGCCCGAAGGGGGGCAGAGGGTGCGGACGCCGCGTCCGTCGCCTCGGGCTTCAGCTCTTGTCATTCCCCTCATTCAGGGGAAGCTCCGGCAATCTCGAAGCCTTCTGCCAAGAGCATGAGTATTTTCACACCTCGCCACATGGTAATCCACCCGGGGTTGCCATCGCTCTTGCGGCCCAGGAAGCCACCGAGCTTGACAACGCCGATCAAGAGCGTACGGTTGGTCCGGCCCTCGTTCGGCTTGCGAACCTTGGCCTCCAGGACCACCCGGATGGCTGACGTCTCTTCATCCCATTCGATGGACTGCTCGGGTGCGATCTCGATCAGGAGCTTCAGACGCAGCAACCGCACCGCCACCACCGCGAGAATCCCCAGCAAGGCTTTCAGCGTCTGGGCGGTTGCCAGCTGGCTTTTCTCGACCTCAGTGCCGGTCTTCAATGCCTTGTGATACTCTTCGATCAGCCAGCGGCACGCGTAGGCGGCAATGATTCTGCGGACGTCGTGAAACGTCTTGATCGACCACGTCGTCAGGAGCACCCAGCGTATGGGAACGGCTCCCTCTGGGGCGCCGATCTCGGCCGCTTCCACAACGTTGAGCTGAAGCGGCGGCAGCACCCCTCCCCGCCCCGGCAAGTCGGGCACGGGAGCAGCCTTTTCCGCTGAATCTCGCCGCCTCGCATGGTAGAATGCGGCTGCGTATTCTTGCCTGAACCGTTCACAGGAGCATCGATATGAGACGCATCGTTCCCGCCGCCATCCTCGCTGCAATGCTGTTCGCAGGCCTGCTGCCCGGGCTCGCCCGTGCCGAGGAACTGTTCATCGATCTCGCTGCCGTGATCGACGCCGACGCCTCGGTGGCCTCGCCCGGCGGCGTGAAGGCGCCCGCGGCCGACGGCCTT
>Ga0172364_10004146_pt1 | contig 11534 bp, 9 predicted proteins | sample LakKivSesite10cm_FD_114545 | JGI IMG/M metagenome (GOLD analysis project Ga0172364, IMG submission 114545) | Sediment microbial communities from Lake Kivu, Rwanda - Sediment site 10cm | ecosystem: Environmental > Aquatic > Freshwater > Lake > Sediment | place: Rwanda: Western Province, Lake Kivu... | reverse complement strand
CTGGTCTACTACCACGTGAAGAACACCGGCGACGCCGCTTTCCTGGGGCGGGATGTGAACGGCAAGTCGGTCCTGGAACATGCCGTAGCGCACGCCTGCTTCCGCGACGACCTGTCGAAGGGCATGGAGCTCATCGACTACGGGCCGGCCAACGATCATCTGGAGCTGCGCCGCGGCTACCCGTACAACCACAAGATGCCGGACCTGAACGGGCGGCGGTACGGTCAGTATCTGATGGCCGCCCGCCTGGCCGACGTCGCGGGCAAGCCCCGCCCGCAGCTTCGGCAGCGGGCGGAGGAGCTCAAGAAGGTCCTGAAGGCGGAGCTGTGGAATGCCCGACATAAATGGTTCGACTTCATGACGCCCAAGGGACGCGACCTCCGCTGGACCAACCAGATGTTCAAGCTCTTCTCCAGCGGCGTGCTCGACGAGGAGATGGAACAGGGGCTGCTCGGTCACCTCAACGAGAAGGAATTCCTCTCGGACTTCGGCCTGCACAGCCTGGCCAAGGGGGACGTCGCCTACGACCCTCGCGACATCGACAACGGCGGGCCCGGAAGCTGCACCAGTTTCCCGCCGCAGATCGCCGAACGGCTCTACAAGTGCGGGCGGCTGGCGGCGGCGGAGGACCTGGTCGGGCGCACGCTGTGGTGGGCTGACGTGCTGCCGTACTGGCCGGACTCCATGGTCGCCGATAGGAAGGACTACCGCCGCGACACCCCGCTGCAGTGCATGGTCGATGGCGTGGCCATTGCGCAGTGCGTCATCTTCGGCATGTTCGGCATTGAGGCCGGATTCGACGGCGGGATCGTCATCAGCCCGCATCCGCCGAAGTTTGCGACGTCGATGGCGCTGAAGGGCGTCAAGCTGCGCGGCGCCACCTTCGATGTCCTCGTGGAGGCGGGAACTTTCCGCGTGACTGCCGCCGGCCAGCAGCAGGACGCAAAGGTGGGCCAGGCGGTTCTGCTGAAGGACGGCAGGCTGACGGCGATGGCCAGGGCGCCACAGCACCGGCTCTGACCCCACCCGCTTCCCGCCGGCCGGTCCAGCCCCGCGAAACCAGGTTCCGTATCAACTCTGCCTGGCCGGCGTTTCAGATATCGTTGGCGCGTGGCGGCGGCGCGCGTACCGCGCGCCGGGCGCCGCGGCGCCCCGGCTGAAAGGACGTGCCAGGATGCTCCGCAGGACAACCGCGGCAATCGTGCTGCTGTTCTGTTGCGGCCAGTCCGTCGCGGCAGCGCCGGCCGCGGCGCCCGTCCAGGTCCGCCAGGTGCCCCTCACGCTGCCGTACGACGACCGGCGGCACAACATGCTGTTTCGCGGCAGGCCCGCCGCCGAGCTTCAGCCGACCGGGCTGACGCGCACCGAGCCGTCGGTCGTCCTGGAAAACGACTACCTCCGCGTGACGGTGCTGCCCGGCCACGGCGGCGTCATCGAAAGCGCCCAGTTCAAGCCGCTCGGCTGTGAGCTGTTCGCCCGCGAGCGGCGCTTCCGCCACCTCTGGCCGTACTGGGAAAGCGGCGTGAAGGTGTCGTTTCCCTTCCACGAGCACGGGGGATGCCTGATCGACCAGCCGGCCTCGTGTCGCGTGGTCCGCGGCGAGGACGGTTCGGCCACCGCGGCGATGTGGATGGAGTTCAGCCGGTGGAACTACGACGCCAACGCCGTCGCCTGGCGCACCGACCGCGCCGGGCGCAAGCGCGAGCCGTGCCTACTGCCCGCCAAGGACTCCACGCCGAAAAACATGTACAGCAACCTGCTGCTCAGCCAGCTCGTGACGCTGCGGCCGGGCGAGGCGGCGTTCTCCATCACATACCGCCTGGTGAACCCCACGCCGTACCGCGTGGGGCGGAAGATCTGGAACGACACGTTCCTGCCGCGAATCCACACGAAGGCCGGCGAGTTTCACGGCCGCACGCACCCCCCGCCGGGGCGGCAGGCGACGGAGCTGGTCCTCCCAACCGTGCACGTGAGCAACCACGGCGGGCGGGACTTCCGCGTCTGGGACCGCTCGGAGATGGTGCTGGACAACGCCCCCGCGGCGGGCAACACGCTGTTCGCCTGGGAGGTGCCCGTCGGCTTCGCCGGGCTGTGGTATCCGCAGGTCCGGATCAACCGCCTTCGCCTGACCGACCCGAACGTCGCGCCGGGCACGAAGCTGTACTGGCAGGGCTACCGGCCCAACTGGGACGCCAACGCCCCGCAGGCCAATCTCTACAACGCCCTGGAGCTGTGGGGCGGGGCCGACAACGTCTTCGAGGGCACGGAAAACTGGATCGGCCCCGGCGAGGCCTGGCAGTTCACCCACCGCTACACGCTCATCGCGGGCATCGGCAAGGCCGACTACGCCGACGCGAACGCGGCCGTGCACGTGCAGTTCGGCGGCGCCGAGCCGCGAATCGAGGTGGTGACGCTGCGGAAGGTCGCGCAACTGAGCGCGTCGCTGGAGGCCGAGCCGTTGGGGTCGGCCCGGCCGTGTGCGCCGGACCGGCCGGCGCGGTTCGCCCTGCCCGCCGATGCCAACGGCGGCCGCGTGAGGCTCAGCGCCGACGGCAAGGTGCTGTTCGACGGCCCGCTGCCGCTGAAGCTGGCGCCGCGGACGGCGCGCTACGGGATCATCCGCGCCTCGCTGACCGCCGCGCCGGAGAACATCGAGAAGGCCAACTGCGGCACGAACTACGGGCGGCAGTTGTACCGCACGGCCCTCAGGAGCGCCGCGTTCGGCACGGCCGGACGCGGGCGCGTGCTGCTGCGCGACGGGCAGCTTGCCGCGGCCGTCGAGTGCCTCGCCCAGGCGACCGCCAGCGACGCCAACGACGGCGAAGGCTGGCACCTGCTGGGTGCGGCGCTGCTGGAGCAGGACAAGGACCAGGAGGCCGCGCGGGCCTTCGCCAGGGCGGTGCGGGCGGCCAGGGCATATCCGCCGGCGCGGTACTACCTGGCCGTGCTGGCGATTGCCGCGGGCAAGCGCGACGCCGCCGGGCGGGAGCTGCGGGCGCTGCTCGACGCCCAGCCGGACCACTTCGAGGCGGCGCTGCTGTGGGCCTGGCTGCGGGCCCAGGACCGCGCGACGGTCCAGGAGGCCCTGGGGGCGGCGCGGAAGCTGGCGGCGGGCGACCCGGCCGACCCCCGGGCCGCATGGGTGCTGCTGCAGTGCCTGCGGGCCGCCGGCGCGGATGCCGCCGATCAGGAACCGGCGCTGCAGGCGCTGCTAAAGGAGGCCGGGGCAGCGCGGCGGCTGGAGGAGTTCACGGACGCGACGCGGGGACGTTATCTCCCCTGCCGCCGGATCGGCTACCCGCCGCGGTAGCGAGTGACAGTGGGGGCAGAGCTTGATTGGATCAACGGCGCTGCCCTTGCCGTAGGACAGGTCCGGCGTCGTCACCTGGTCGGCCTCGATCAGCCGCAGGTCGAGCTTGACGGGCGGCACGATCTTGACGCGGGTGAACGCCCCGGCCGGGTTCCGCTGCGAGGCTTCCTTGCCGGCCAGGTACCTGCCTGCTCACCGCAGGTAGGCAGGCTTGTCGGCCTCGACCTGCCCGCCGCAGGCTTGGCGCAGGCGGGTCTGGTCGCGCAGGTTGTGCTGCTTCACCCCTGCCCGCCGAAGCCTTGGCGTAGGCAGGTGCACGCCGTCCGCCGAAGCCGACTCCGGCCCCGCCGCGTTCTCCCGAATCGTGCTGTCCAACTCTTCCGCCATGCCTGCCTCGTCAGTCGCGGGGGGCCGCCCAGGCGACCCACACGCGCCCGAGCGACCGGCCCGCCATCCCGACGCACGTCGGGATTCCCGCTGTGCCAACCAGTCGCACGGGCCAAAAGAAGAAGGCCACGCGGGTATGCGGCCCCGCATGGCCTTCGTCCTATGGCTTCGCGCCGGGGATCAGCCGGCACGCCGCGCGTCCTGGTTGTCTACCCTGAATCTACTCCACAAACGACGTGCTGCAAGCGCAAGCAGCCCTCTCGGAGCGGGTTGTTACGCATCTAGACAGAGACGCGCACGCACCCCCAGCCCATCGGACGAAATGGCGGCGGGGCTGGTGGACAGCGCGAGCGAGGGCTATCCCTTCACGGCCGATGGTTTGGAGGAGTGACTGGCGTCTGCGCCTGCTTCACGGCGCGCGCCTTCCCCGATACCGCTCTGCTTCCCGCAAGCCGAGTTCAGCCGTGCTGGTTCGGGCGCGGTCGTCATGATCCTAACGACGTACCCGTTGACGATCGGACATCTGGTGGGCACTTCCCATTCCAGCTTTGCCATGTCTCCGATCCTTTCTCTTGTCAGCTTCGGTCGTGGTCAAGCCGGAGAGTCTTGGCGGTTGACCGCATCAATCCGGCTGAAGTATGCGTAGATCATATCGGCAACGCAAGCCCCAAGGTGTACGTCCGCGTCCTCGTCGAAGAGGCCCGTCGCCATCGTGTCGATGCACAGGAACCCGAACAGTTCGTGTCTGCCAAGCTCATGGGCCATGCATCGGATCGGCCACACGATGGTGCTTCGGTATCTGTCCCGCCACCTCGGATTGTCATTGAAGTAGTCGCCGGCCTCGGCGGCCTTCACAAGGTCGTTGCAGCAGAAGAACGTGCGGCGGCCGGTTAGTATGTCCTTGAAATCGCTGTTCCCCGAGATCGTGCAAGGGCGCTTCGAGTCTTCACTGCCCCGATGGGCCTCGTTGACGCTATCCCGGCAGATGGTCCGGAGGTTCTCCTCGTTGCCATCGAACGTCTTGATGCACGCTGAGAACTCTGCGCCCTTCGTCGTTTGGAACAGCTCGCGAAACACGTCAAGTATAGCGCGGCAGAGACTCTCGTCGTAGGCCTCCCCCGGCTGCGGAGGCGACTTCTGAAGCGACACCAAGGCGTCCCTCAGCTTGTGGCATATGCCATGGAGGGGGCGGAATATCTTGGCGTACTTGGCAAGTTGCACGGCGCTATCCCGCTCTGTCGCGATCTTGGCCAAATCAACCGCTCGGTCGGCAACGACCTTCCCCCGGTCCCAGACAACGTAAGCACAGATAAAGAGTAGGGTTACGATATATACTGTGGAGGATATAGCGATGTACCTCGTCTTCCAATCGCCTCCAGGGACGAAGAGACCGCAGACAAAGGAAAGGATCGAAGCCAACCCCCCGACTACCCCGATCCAGAACACGACCTCCGATCTGCCCAGAGAGAGAACCCGCTTCACCATCGGCCGCCCTTTCGGAAGTCGCTCCGCCCCGGCTACTAGTGCCGAGCCGAGCAACCCGCAATCTCGTCGTCACGCCACAGGCCAGCCGCGCGATGCGCACGTCAGGTTACTGTTTGCGGCCCCCACCCCGGCATTGACCTCCTTGCACCGGGCCACACGACTGCCTCGGGCTCATAGAGTCGTCGGGGCGTTCCTCCTTGTCAAGTCGTTCTGCGTATATCGCTTCCGCTGCCAACTGGCGGCGGATTCGCCAAGAGCCTTGACGCCGGCCATCGACGCGGCGACGGCGCAGCCGACGACGCAATCAAACCAGTGGTTGTCGGGCTTGGACGGCTTGGGCCGCCATTCGTGGACGGTCCGGCCTTGGCCGGCGGTGACGACGTAGCTTTCCGCGTCGGCGACGTGCTCGGCGAAGAGCCGGTGCTGCTCGGGCTTCTTGCCGAACAGCGACAACGCCCCGCGGTCCCCGGCCGCCGTCGCGAGCCGGGCGTGGACGAAGGTCTTCCACGAGTTGGCGTCGAAGGCGACGTGCCGGAACTCCGACGACCTCGACACGTTCGGGATGTACCAGTTGTGCCCGTGGCGCTCGCCCGGGCGGCGGGTGTACGCGGCCATCGGCTTGTTGCCGGCCCGCAAGCCCAGGCCCTTGGACAGCAGCACGGCCGGGCCTGCCTTGACCGCCACGGCGTTCGCCACGGCCGGCAGATAGCCGGAGTCGACCAGCAGCCGCTCGATGTGCAGCGCCGCGCCGTCGGTCCGCTCCCACGGGCGGGCGAGCAGTTCGCCGGCGAGCTTCTCCAAGCCGCCCTGGACAGCGCCTTCTTTCCCCGCGCCGCGATACATGCCACCCAGCGTATGCGTGGCATCCCGCAAAGTAAAGTACAAACGCTTCTGGTCGGGAAAGCTGCCGTACTCGATGACGTAGCCGGTGAAGTCCTCCTCCCACGCGCAGACGCACCAGAAGAGCAGCTTGTCGTGCACGTCGATGAACGCCGTAACGCGCGTGGCCGCCAGCGGCACTTCGCGGCGCGGCTACGCCGCCGGCGCGGAACGCCGAGAACGCGCCGCGTTCTGCCGCATGTCGAGGGCCAGCGGGGGGGCGCAGCGTCGGGCCGTCCATCGCTGTCGCCCATGACCGCCCGCAGGACCGACAGCCGGCTCACCGCGGCCAGCCGGCGCTTTCGTCCGCGTCCGTCGCGGCCTACAATGCCGGTTGCGGCGTTCGGGAGGGCGTGTTGCGATTGCAGATGTCTGCTCCTGGGTCTTCTCGTGCCGGTCTGCTGGCGGCGCTGGCGATCTCCTCGCCGGCCGTCTGGCTGGGCGGCTGCGGCGTCGGCGCCGGCGGCGAGGCCGGCTACGAGGCCAAGCGCCGCCTGTGCCTGCTGGCGGCCGACGTGCACTGCCACCAGCCGCCGCGCATCGCGGCGGAGCAGGTTCGCCAGGCCGAGACGCTCCTGCGCCCCGGCGACATCATCCTTCGCCGCCGCGAGGGCAACCTGACGAACCTGTTCATCCCGGGGTTCTTCACGCACTCGGCCATCTACCTGGGCCGGCCGGAGGAGCTGCGCCGCATGGGCCTGTACGACCGGTCGCGGCTCGCCGACGCGCTGCGGCGCTACGAACGGCGGGCCGACGACGGCCGGGCCAACCGCATCATCCACATCGACGAGGACGGCGCCGCCTTCGCCTCGCTGGGCGAGCTGTTGACCGCCGACGCGGCGATGGCGCTGCGGCCGCGCCTGGAGCCGGCGAAGCTGGCCGACGCCGTCGCCGCGGCGCTGGAGCACCTCGACCGCCCGTACGACTTCGATTTCGACCTTCAGACGGCCGACCGCGAGACGTGCGTGGAGATGCTCTGGCGGGTGTACGGCGAGCTGCTGGAGATCAGGCCGGTGACGCTGTACGGGCGCGAGACGCTGACGGCCGACCAGATCGCCGAGACGTTCCGCCGCGGCGGGCGTGGGCTGGGTTTCGTCTGGCTGCTGCGGAGCTGGCGGGCGGGCGGCCCGGCGGAGTTCTGCGCCGCGGGCATGGTGCCGTGACCCGCGCGGCCGCTACCGCTGGCGGCGCAACTCCTCGATCCGTCGGCGGATGAGGGCGAGGTCGTCGGTGGAGGTGATGTTCGGCCAGTGGGAGCGGATGATGCCGGCCGGATCGACCAGCAGCGCGCTGCGGACCACGTGCCCGCCGGGGTCGGGCGAGTCGCGCCAGGCGCCGTATCGCTGTGCGACCGCGTGGTTCGGGTCGCTCAGCAGGGGCATGGGCAGGCCGTACTTGGCGATCAGGTAGCGGTGCATCGCGGACGACTCGCCGTTGATGCCGAGGACGGCGGCGTCCATGTCGCCGAATCGCTTCAGCATGGCGGTGAACTGGTTGGCCTGACAGGCACAGGCGGGCGCGTCATCGGGCGGGAAGAAGTACAGCACCACCCATCTGCCGTGCAGCTTGCCCGGCGTGACCGGACGGTCCTCCTGGTCGAGCAGCGCGAAGGGCGGCGCCGGCGTCCCGACCAGCGGCGCGGGCGGGCCGGGCAGCGGAGCGGGACCGACCAGGCCGATCTGCCCGCCGCGGAGGTCGCAGCCGGCGACCACGAAAGGCAGCGCCATCAGCCAGCCCGCTGTGCGCATGGTTCTGTTCCGCGTGTTTCCCCCCGCGCCAGCGGGGCGCCCGCGTCGGCGAGCGCCCCGCTGGTGGGGTGCACGTGCGGCACGCAGTCGGCGGTCACCTGCCGCTGTAGACGTGCGTGCTCTCGGTCTCTTCGACGGGCGTCTTGAGCCAGTCGCTGGTGAGGACCACCTTGAAGCGCGCGTCGCCGGGCTTGGCGCCCTTGACGACGACGAGGTAGGTGGCCCTGGCCTTCGCCGCCAGCGACGCCAGCGGCGCGAACGTGACGGTCTTGCCCTTGGCCTCGAACTTCGTCGGGCCGTCGGCGGAGACGAACTCTTCCTCGTCCGGCACCGTGGCCACGATCTTGATTCCCGTGTCTGGCGTGGAGCCCTGGTTGGTCACGGTGATCGTGTAGGTCGTGTTCGTGCCGACCTCCACGGGGTCGGGGTTGTCCACGCACTCCAGCAGGATGGCGGGGATGCCCTCGACCTTCGTGGTCGCCTGGGCGCTGGCCTCGGCGCAGTGCGCCCGGGCCACGGCCGAGTTGCGGACCGTGCCTATCTCGTTCAGCGTCAGTGTGACCTTGGCGCTGCGGCTTTCGCCGGAGGGTATCGTCCCCATCGCCCACACGATCGTCGCGCCGGAGACCTGGCCCTTCGGCTCGGCCGATACCAGCGTCGTGCCGGCGGGGATCGAGTCGGTCAGCACGGTGTTCCTCGCGTCGACGGTGCCGGTGTTCTTGACGGTGATGTCATACGTGGCGGAGCGACCGACGTAGCGCATGGCGGGCCCGGTCTTCGTGACGGCCAGGGCCGGCTGGACGAACGTCGTGCTCGCCTCGGCGGCTGCGGTCACGCCGCCTTCGGCGGTGACGGCGGCCTTGTTGGTGAACTTGCCGGCCTTGGCGGCCTTGGCCTGGACGGCGATCTCGCGGCTCTGCCCCGCCGCCAGCGTGCCGAGCGAAAAGCTCGCGGCGTTCTTGCCGTCCAGCGTGGTCATGCCCTCGTCCATCGTGTCGGTGACGACCACGTTGTGCGCCGGCCCGCTGCCCGTGTTGGTCACGACGACGCGGTAGGTCACCGGGTCGCAGACCGTCACGATCTCAGGGCCGGTCTTCTCGATCTTGAGCGCCGGGCGCACCGCCCGGATCGTCAGGCAGACCTCCGGCATCTTGAACGTGACGTGCACGCAGTTGCGCAGCACGCCGGGGCCCGCGGCCGAGGCGCGAACAACGAAGGTCTTCGTCTCGCCGGCTTTCATCTGCCCGACGGCCCATTTCAGCGTCTCGCCGGTCATCGTGGCCTGCGGGCTGGAGCCGGCGACCTTCACGTTGCTGGTCACGGTGTCGGTGACGACGACGTCCTCGAGGGTCGCCCTGGTCATGTTCGTCACGCGGACGGTGTAGTCGAAGGGCTGTCCGGCGATGACCTCCGCCGGCGCGCACTTGACCACGCGGACGACGTCGCAGTCGGGGTTGCCGGCCGGCAGCGTCGCCGACACACCCGTCATGCCCGGCCCCGGACACAGCGCCATGGGCTTGGGCGCGGGCTTCGGCGCCGGGGCCATCTTGGGCGGCGGCCCGCAGCAGCCCGCCGCAACCAGTCCCACGATCACAAGGCCACCAAGACTCAACAGCATGGTGCGTTTCACGGTTTTCTCCTTTCCTGACCCGCGGGGACGCACGTCCCCAGATTGGCCGCCTCTCTGGCCCGTCGCCCCGCGGCAGTCCGGCCACGGTGCGCGGTGGCGCCCGCCGACGGCGGCGGGCGTCACAGGCCGCTTTCAGCCTTGGCCGTGACCTTGTCGTTGACGAAGGTCACCGTGATCTTCTTGTCACCGCTCTTCCAGACCATCACCTTGCCGGTCAGGTTGCCGATGCCCCCACCGGCCTGCTCCTGGCCGGTGCCCAGGATGCCCTGCACCTGCTGCACCGTCATGCCGGTGGTGACCTTGTCGTAGTTGCTCTTGGTCACCTTGCTGCCACAGCCCGACAGCATCCCGAGCGCCAAACCGCCTGCCAGCAGACACACCAGCACTCTTCCCATGGTCGGATGCTCCTTTTCCCAGGCGGGGCGGCGTCGGCCGCAGGAGACCGGTGCGGGCGGCGCCCGCACAACCTGGCGATCCCCTGTCAGAGCACAGCTTCGCTCCCGCCGTCAGAACTATAGCGCGGCGTCCAGCAAGAAGATGCAAAAAAAATCTTCCGTTCAGCCGACGGCTCCCCTGGCGTCGGCCTGGGGGATCCTGCGGCCGGCTGAGTGGCCGGCGGGGAAGCAGGCTTCGCCTTCGGCTTGGGCGCAGGCTTCTCCTTCGGGCGTGCCGGGCCCGGAATCGGAAGCGGGATCGGAAGCAGGCCTGGCCGAGTACTCGGGCCGGACTTGCCGCCGCCTTTGTCGTCGAGCCCCTTGGGCCTCAAGCCCTCCAGGAACTGCCCGGCCGCGCCCTTGACGGAGGCTTCCATCAGCTTCTTCACCACGCCCTGCGTGTCCACCTTTCCCCAGCCGAGCTGCGGCGCGGTGCGCGTGCCCAGGAGGGGAACCCAGATGCGCACGCCCTCGAGGGCGCGGGCATAGGGCAGGAGGTCCTTCTTGACGCCGAGCTTGCCCAGGATGCTCGCGTTGAGCGGAACCGACACCATGAGAGACGTCGTGTTGTCAAAGCTGACGGAGCCCTTGAACTGGAGGTCGAAGGCCTTGCCGAACGAGATCGTGAAGTTCTCGTAGTGCAGGGCCCCCTTGGCGATGCGGAAGTCCAGGCCGCTGATCTGCATGGCCACCTCGCCGCCCGATCCGATGCCCCCCAGCGCCAGCAGATTGCCCGTCTCGCCCTTGGGGCGCATGCGGAAGTCGATGAACTCCAGCCTCCCGCTGCCGCTGCCGCTGCGCAGGATCTGGTCGGCGTCCAGCGGCAGGTGAATGTCCTCGGTCTTCAGCGACACCTTGCCCGACAGAGACATCGCGTCAGCGAAGATCGGGTTCACCCGGCTGAGCAGCTTTTCGCCGACTTCCTGGTTGACCTCCACCTTGTCCAGCAGCATCCGCCGGCCGGGGATGTCCAGCATCGGCACGTTGGGCTCCAGGTCCACGGTGGCGGCCAGGTTCGCCGTGCCGCCGGAGACCGCAACGGACGTGTCCGGCACGACGACCTTGCCGTTGTCCATGCGGACGGGGATGTCGGCCTTGCCGAGCTTGAGCCCGGCGTAATCGCCCGAGTCCCACGTGACGGCGCTGTCGGCGTTCACGCCGCGGTACTCCGGGCGGACCTTCGGCGCCTTCAGCGGGCCGGTTACGGTGATGGGCCCCTTCCACTTGCCGGCCAGGGCCAGGTCGCCCGTGCCCGGAGCGAAGGTGTGCATCGCGGCGGTGATGTACGCCCAGTCCCCCTCGTAGCTGCCTTCCAGGTGGAGTTCCTGCCGGCCGGCGTAGTCCTTCAGCGAGCCGCGCAGGTTGGCGCTCATCAGCGTGGAGGTCAGCTTGAGCGTGTCGAACGTCATGCTGTTGGCGTCGGTGTCGATCCGCACGAGCTGCTGTAAGGCCAGTTTCGGGTCGGTGAACTTGTCGTTGCCGCGCTTCGCGAGCAGGTCGCTGACGGTCGCCATGCCGTCCAGGATGAGCGCCTTGCCCTCGGAGCGGGCCCTGCCCGCCCAGTGCAGCTTGCCGGCCAGCTCCAGCGGCGGTGCGGCCCGGTCCGCCTTGCCGCCAGCCGCGGGCGCACTGCCGAAGGCATTCGCCAGGGCCATGACCTT
>Ga0172364_10004143_pt1 | contig 11542 bp, 14 predicted proteins | sample LakKivSesite10cm_FD_114545 | JGI IMG/M metagenome (GOLD analysis project Ga0172364, IMG submission 114545) | Sediment microbial communities from Lake Kivu, Rwanda - Sediment site 10cm | ecosystem: Environmental > Aquatic > Freshwater > Lake > Sediment | place: Rwanda: Western Province, Lake... | reverse complement strand
TCGTGCCCGTCTACCTCAGCGGGGCCGCATACAGGGAGACCGACGACTTCCTGAAGGGGATTATAAAGGGGCTCGCGCTCGACGCCAACAGGGATCGCGTCACCCTCTTCAATATCCTGACATCTTGGCCAAATGAGCACAAGGAGAAGCTGGCAGCAGTTATAGACGACGCGAGCGAGAGCGGGGCCAACGTCGACGAATTGGGCGAATTTCTGCGTGCGCTCGCCGATGTCGAGAACATCGCAATAGTGCTCAACGGCGAGCCGAAGCGCATGATCAAGTTCCTCGACCTCAATCCCCCGTTGCGGGACCGCATTCAGACGATCATCGAGCTCAGACGGATGACTCTGGATGAGTTGAAGGAGATGCTGACGAAGCGCGCGAAACCGCACGGCGTCGAAGATTACATAAGCGAGGGCGCATTTGACGAACTCTACAAGTTTTCGAAGGGCGTGCCCCGGGCTGCCCTCAAAGCCGCGAGCAGAGCATTCGAGCTCGCCAGGAAAGAAAGCAAAAAAATTGACAGAGATATTGTGAAAAGGGCAAATCGGGTGAGTTTCTGGGCAAAATTATTCGGATTTAGGAGAAAAACGTTGATTAAACAGCTTTAAATCGTGCTTTTATTAAATTACTTTTTTCAATAAAAAATCTGAATTTTATCCTTATTTTTTCATTTGACAACGATCATGAAAATCTATCGAATGCCACAAATCGATGTACGGCAGAGCTACGTAAGTATATTATCTTGTTTCCAGAATGAGGAAACAAATTTAAGTTAAGACAGGAATAGTTTCGTTTGAAGCAGCGGTGAATGGAAATGCCGGAAACAGACGATAAATTAACAGCTGAAAAGTGGATAAAAAGCAGCCGATTGGCCCAGTTCCTGCTCGAGAAATCTGACCTAACCCGCGAGGAGCTGAAGACGATGCTGCTCTACTATTGGAGTGGCGGCACGACGTTCGAAGATCTCGCACAAAAACTGCGCATCCAGAGGCCCGGGGCGTGGAAAAGGTGGCGCCGCAGTCTGGACATGATCATGCGCTCTTTCTACACCATCGAGCTCGCGATGTACGCGGGAATTCTCGACCCAGAAATTGCCGACATCGTGTCACAAGACCTACAGGACTACGCCTCGCTCGCCCGTGAAGAAGGAGGATTGGAGGAAATCCAAAGCCGCATCGAGGAACGCATGGTGAAACTGAAGAAGATCACACCTTCAACGCGTGGCACTACCTAACGCACCTCGCACGACGCCGGGCGGCGTATTTTTTCAATTGAATCAATAAAAAATGCCACTTGACCAATACGAAAGGTATTTATTAAAACCTATACAAGAAAATTCAAGCAAAAAACTCAAGGGAGGCACGATACAATGGCTGAGAAGAAATCTGCGGAAAATGTGGTCTTTATTGGAGTGAAACCAGTGATGAACTACGTGTTGGCAGTGATAACGCAGTTCAACGAAGGTTTCAACGAAGTCGTCCTCAAAGCACGAGGAAAAGCGATAAGCAGAGCCGTCGATGTGGCAGAGATAATCAAGAACCGCTTTATGTCGGGGATAAACATCGATAGCATAAACATAAACACCGAACAAATGCAAGGCGAACACGGACAAACCAACGTCTCGACGATTGAAATTACCCTTAGGAAGTAAACTCGGAAAGGAATTTCGGCCCCTTTCCGACCCTTTTATTTTTTAGCACGATATTGTATTGGGGAGTCTACGCGAGCACCTATCTGTAGCGTCTGCCTCAAAAGCGGCATCCTATGCCAAGGTTGCGGGAATAGGCTGAAAGACGGCAAGATAACACAGCTCGACGTGGACGTTTCTCGCGTATTGTACGAGTTTTCTCGAAAAAATCTCGGGCTAAACGCGATTTCGTTCAAACGCGCGGTTGGAGCTGGGGACTTGATTGTGCTGCTCGTCGGACAAGGTGATGTAAAATCTGTGGTTGGACGAGGTGGTAAGACGATAAGGGAGCTCAGCGAGCGCCTGAAGAAGAAAGTCAGGGCCACCGAGGACGGGGCCGACCTGCGAAAACTCGCCCAAGATATTCTGACGCCCGCTCAAGTCAGCGGGATCAACGTTCTATACTCCAGCGGCAAAGAAATGTATCGCGTTAGAGTGCCTCGCAACGACTCGAAACGGCTCCCGGCGAGCGTTGAAACAATCCAGAACTTGCTCGCAACGCTAACTAATAAAAGCATCAAGCTAGTATTTGAGTGATGTTATGAAGTTGGACAACCTGGGTGACTGGCGGAGGACGCACCTCACGGACGAGATCTCGCCAAAACTCGCTGGCAAGGAAGTTATCCTGATGGGGCGGGTCGTCGATGCCCGCGATCTTGGGGGAATAAAGTTTTTTGTGCTTTCAGATATCAACGGTTCGATCCAAATCACCGCACCGAAGGCAAAAGTGGACAAAAAAATTCTGGATAAAATAGACGCCCTAACCAAGGAATCAGCGGTAGCTGTGAAAGGCAAGGTCGTGGCGGCCAAACAGGCCCCGCGCGGCATCGAGGTGGTGCCCGCCGAGATAAGGATTTTGAACCTCGCCGAAACGCCCCTGCCCCTGGACCCGACCGGAAGGGCCAAGGCGAACATTGACACGCGCCTCGACGTCCGAGCTCTGGATCTGCGACGCCCAGAATCGCTAGCGATCTTCAAAATTCGCCATCAAGCACTCCAAACGACCAGAGATTACTTGGTCTCCAAGGGTTTCATCGAGGTGAACACGCCAAAAATCGTCGCCACCGCCACCGAAAGTGGTGCCGCACTGTTTCCGATAACATATTTCGAGCGCGAGGCCTTCCTGAGCCAGAGCCCACAGCTCTACAAGGAGGTGCTCACGGGCTGTTTCGACAAAGTTTTCGAGATCGGGCCCATATTCAGGGCTGAGGAGCACGACACGCCGCGCCACCTGAACGAGGCCACGTCTATCGACATAGAGATGGCGTTCGCGACGGAGGACGACGTCATGAAAATCCTCGAGGAATTGGTCGCCCAAGTCTTCTCGGACGTCAAAAAAAGATGCGCCGATGAGTTGAAAACTCTCGGACGCAAGCTGGAGGTTCCCAAAACACCGTTTCCGCGGGTGACATACGACGAAGCGCTCAAGAAGCTGGAGCGCGCTGGCCTGAAGATGCTCTGGGGCGAGGATCTATCCACGCCTGCGGAACGAAAACTCGCCGAACTCATGGATGGCGCCTATTTCGTGACCGATTGGCCCTCGGCAATCAAACCATTTTACACGATGCCCAATGAAGAAAATCCGAAACTTGCGCACGCTTTCGACCTGATGTACAAAGAAATCGAACTTGCGTCCGGTGGAACACGTGTACACCAAGAGGAGCTTCTAGCCAAACAGCTAAAACAGAAAGGGCTCAATCCGGAACGATTTGAGTCACACCTCAAGAACTATCGTGCTGGTTTACCACCACATGCGGGTTTTGGTTTAGGATTAGATCGACTTGTAATGGTTCTTACTGGCTCCGAAAACATCCGCGAGTGCGTCTTGTTCCCGCGCGATAGACAAAGACTGACACCGTAACTACATCAACCCTTTGAGTTTCCACAAAAGCTTTGGGTTGACCTTCGTCAGCACTTTCAACATGTCCGTCAGGCTTATTTTATCGAACTCGACGCCCTGAAGGGCCTTGGCCAATTTATCGAGCTCCTCGTCGGACATGCTGAGCAAAACATCCTTAGCCTTCAAGTAGCGCTCCAGCCTTTTCTCCATCTGCTTGCGCCAGCGCTTATCATATTCCATGAGCCTTTTCTCTGAAACTTCATCATCAGCCACAGCCTTTGCAGCTACCTCGCCCGCGATATCTCCCGCGCGCATGGCCGAGTCGATCCCGCCGCCCGTCAGAGCGTTGACCTGGCGAGCGGCATCACCTACGATCAACAAATTATCCTTGACGGTCTTTGGTATCGGACCGCCGACCGGCACCCCACCGCCATTTATTTCAATCACTCGCCCGTTTTTGAGCTCGGGTCTTGAATCGACGAAGTTTTTCAGATACTCGATTGCCGGGCGCCGCATGCGGCTGCCAAGGATGCCTATGCCGACGTTCGCCATCTCCTTGCCCTTCGGGAAAATCCAAGCGTAGCCGCCGGGGGTAATTTTGCTGCCGAAGTAGAACTCCATGACTTCATGTGATTTCACGTCTATGCCCACCATCTGAAATTGTGCACATGATTCGATGTCGTCTGGCTTGAGCGCGGTGTTTACGCCAGCCCATCTTGCAACCCTAGAAACCACGCCATCTGCAGCTATCACAACTTTTGCACCAACTTCAATCCTGCCGTCGAAGCTGCTCGCCTTGACGCCCGCAATCTTTTTGCCGTCCATCACGAGCCCATCGACAAGAGTTCCGACCCTCACGTCCGCGCCCTCTTTGACCGCAAGCATCGCGAGATGTTTGTCGAAAATTTTTCGGTCGAGGATGAATCCAACTTTACCGTGAACGACAGATTTCTCAGCAACAGAGACCTCAATGCCCGACGGCGAAATGAGCCTGACGGCGTTGACCTCGCCCGCTATCCATCTTGGATTCGGTTCGATCCCAAGGTCCCTCAATGGCTCCTCCGCCAGCGCCTCGCCGCACTGAACCGGCACGCCGAGTTCGCGGCGCTTGTCCAACAACAGAACTTTCGCCCCAGCTCTCGCCGCCGCCCGCGCGGCCATCGAACCGGCGGGACCAGCACCGACGACTACAATGTCATACTTTTTTTCTCTCAACAGTTATCGCCCCCACGGGACAAATCCTCATGCAGATGCCACAATTCGTGCAGTTTTTATCCGCTCGCACCTGAACATCTGCCACCTCGATCGCGTTGACTGGGCAAACGCTAGCACATGCGCCACACCTTATGCAAATGCCTGCGTCAACTTTCATTCATCCAAACTCCATTAGCGTTCTTTGCGCCTTCGGTGGTCGAGCCTTCGCCAACTCTGCGGGCAGCTCAAGATGTCCATATTTGCCTCCACCACCTGGCACCACTTTTAACTGCTGTTCCCTAAATGCTTTAACCATTGCGGCGACCCGTGCACCTGCCACATCCACGATATCATCCGTCAACACATCGATCAAAACTGCTATCTCGCTACCGAAACGCGCGACCAGCTTGCTCCAAACTTCATGGACATCTGGTGCATGGGCGTCATCTTTGCCCAACGCCAGCGCTATCACCTCAGCGAGCGGCGCCACGCGCAAATATTTTGGTCGATGAGATGGGTGGTGAGGTTCATCGTAGTCGGCCAGCTCGTTTACTCTATCCCACACTCCCTTTTTGACCCAGCCTCCACATTTGTCGCATTTCCAATTCAGCGCCTCCGCCTCCTTGAGCTTGAATTGCTTGTAACACCGCGAGCAAGCTGTGATGTGATACTTGCCGAGGCGGGGGTCGAAACCAACGTTGAGCTCGATATGGCGCCCATCTCTGCGCTCGATCGCCTTGACGATGTCCACATATGTGAGCTCGGCAAGCGCAAGACGGTTAAATTCTCGCCCAAGCTTGTCCGGCCAAGGCGAGTGGGCATCCGAACACGACAAAAACGTGACCTCTGAAAGCTCAGCTATCCTGTCCGCCATGTCCGTGTCCGCGCTCAACCCGAGTTCAAGAAATCTTATCTCCCGAATGCGATCGCCATAACATTCGCGCATGCTGTCAAACTCCTTGTACATGCTCGTCCACGGCGTGAAGGCATGGCAAGGTCCAACGAGACAGCCGTGCGCCAGCGCTATATCGACCAGCTCCGGCGCTTCGATCTCGACGCGTGCACGACCGTTCGCATCAATGTCCGAGGAGCGCCCGGCAAGCTTTTCTCTCACTCCATCGACCGCGTCGAACGATGGCAAGATGATCAAGTGATGAACTCTGTGTCTGTCCTCAACCTCGACGGTCAAGATGAACCTCGTGCCGTATCTGGGATGTTCGAATGTGCCCTCCTCAACTTTTTTCAACTCAGCCTTGACACTTTCGAACCACTTGGGGTGAAAGATGTCGCCTGTACCTACAAAAGCGAGCCCCTTAAATCCGGCCTGCTGGGCGATTGTGCCGATTTCCATCCGGTTGGAGGTTGCCCTGCTATATTTTGAATGGATGTGAAAGTCCACCGAATAGATTTGTAGGTCGGGCAAATTGACACCCATAAGATGTTGACAACAACTTGTTTATCTTTGTTGATGAACCTGAGAAACTATTAGGAATTTTATCAGCCGATATACGAGGTTTCTTCCTCTGCAGACTTTTTCTCCCTGTGCTCGCGGAGTATCATTTCCTTTTGAATCCTCCCAAGTATGCGCTCCGTCTCCTTCGCGCGTTTCTCCACGTTGGTCATGTCTACCTTAATGCCGAGGATACCAACAAGAACTTCGAGGACGGCCCTCGCAGAGTTGTGATCCACCAACATGCCATGTGTTTCGCCGAGCAAACACAACCCTTCCATACCACGAAGTTTTCCCATGCCAATCAATAGACCAGAAGCCCCGATTATCGGCCCTCCGCCCTTTTCCACGGCGAATCCATGTTCCTTGTATTTTTCTATGAGATCCGGCTGACTTACAACGCCAACAACTTTTGGTTTGGCCCGGCTGTACCGTCCGGTCGCGAAGCCACCGAGCGTGAATATTTGTTTCACTCCAAATTGCTCCGCCACATCCAAAATTTTATCCACGACCTTGTGGTGTCCCTCTGGGGAAACTGCTTGCACATCGCCAACGACTATTACCAAGTCCTTGCCATTGGAGCTGGCATAATAAAAATCGTTCCTCAAAAGCCTCAACGTCCCATCTGGTTCTATTGCCACGTGATGCGGAAAATGGGGGGAATAAAGCTCCGCAAATTTCTTTGCGCGCAATTCCTCTACTAGATGCTCAGCCGCGATTTTGCCTACGTAGCCCATCCCTGGCAGTCCCCCTATAAATATAGGCTCCCTCAACTTCGGTTTTGACAAAATTTTCACTGTTACATCGTCCATGCAATCACCGCTTGGACGCATCCTTTTTCATCAAGCGCCGATATTTTCCATATGGATCATGTGGCGAGAACTTTGGAGGATGCGGTGAAATAGTCTGCCCACCACATTTCGGACAAACATCCTTGAATGTGTAAGTGCTACAGCTCTTGCACTTTTTTATTTTCAAATCATTCACCTTTGGATGTTTGACCAAGCTCGCCCTTGCCGCCAGCCTTCTTCACGCTAGCTATCGCGATGTCCGCGAATTTTTGCAGCGCTCCCTCCGCAATTTTATAGGATGGTGCTGTAACCCTGACGCGATATCGCGGCGACCCAACGTAATATGCCTCGACGTCTACATCAGAAGTTTTGACCGAATCACGCGCGTCAATGAGGGCCGATTTTATTACCTCGATGCCATTGGATGCGGGACAACTTAATTCAATATACTTGGCTACCTCGACCTCTGGTGCCTCCACTGTGGACGACGCCATTTCACGTAACGCATCGACCCATTTTTTATCAATATTCACACCCACCAGAATTTCTTTACCCTTTACCGCGATAGCCTCAAGCGCCGAATATAGGTCTCCGAACTTGTCCTGCAGGGTAAAACCAACTTCATCATATGCGGTGTCTAGACTCTTTTTCAGTTTCTTCGCCGCGAGTTCCAATAGCTTTTCAGCTCTCTGCTCTTTTTTGAACTGCAAAGCTTTCCAACGACGCTGACTATCCTTGACCCTGCGCATCGAAAGATCGACGTGCCCCTTTTGTTGATTCACAGCAAGAACTTTGCAAACAGTCTTCTGACCCTCCCTAACAAAATCTCTGATGTTTTTTATCCACCCAGACGCCACTTCAGAGATGTGAACCATTCCTTCTTTTTCCCCGTATTCATCGAGGGACACGAATGCGCCCTGCGGAAAGACCTTCTTCACCGTACACATCACGAGCTCGTCCGCAGCTGGTAATTCTGCTCTTCGACGAACCATCCTGCTACCTCAGCACCTCTACAATAGAAGTTTTGATCTCGGCCTTCCCACCGCGGGGGATAGCTAGAGTCTTGCTACACATCGAGCACTTCACGACAGAACTCGCGTGGCTGAATATCACCTGCTCGTTTGCACACTCGCTGCATCTAACCCGCAAGAAACAGGGAGGACGTGGCCTTGTCTCCATGTTTATCACCTACTCTTTGATCTCTATTCCCTTCGACCTAAATCCACGTAGTGGGTGTGATTTGCCGCAGACACTGCACTTTAACATCAAAGTGATTTTTTTTGCAGTTTTCGCGAACTTTTTCTGCTCGGACCTTGGCTGGCTACCATACCCTTTCATCACGCGAGCGAACTGACGTTGCCCCCAACTCAACGGTCGCGCTGAACCCTTGCGGAGCTGACGCACGCTGTGCACAGTGTGCTTTTTGCATGTCGGACAGTATGTGCGAATTTGTTTTGGTACCTTCATTTTCAACCATCTCGCCTAACTCTCTCCAACTTTGATATCTTCCCCAAAAAAGGTATCGTTACAACGATTTAACTTCGATTTTTCTTGCGAGACCGTGTTTCACTAAAAACTCCGCCCGCGGCCTGGGCAAAAAACCGACCTCGCCGACTTTGAACGGGCCATAGCTTTTCATGTCCTCTGCGACAATCTGTGGCACATCCGCGGAAAATATGAGGGCAACATTCGTTATCTCCTTCGGAGCCACGACCGCCGTTTCGCCCGCCATAGTTGGGGCGACCAATTCTGCGTATAGTTTATCCAAAGTTTGTCTGACTTCACCGAATGCATTTTTCTCCTTCTCAAGTAACGAAGCTGGCAGACCCCCCTTCGCGAGTTCATTGAGCGCCTTTCCTACACGAAGCACATGGATCTCTCGCACCATCCGCAAAACGCTACGAAGTTCTTCCTTCAAAATATCTTGACGTATCGCTTCACCTTTATCAGCCTCGCGACTCAGCTCGGCCACATACCTTCCGACGTTGGAGTAAAATTCGTCCGGTAGGTCAATTAGTCCGCGCGCCGATTTTTCTTCTGTCAATACATTTTTGATATCCTCGAAAGTGAACTCGGCCATGCTACTTTCCCTCGCGCATAAACTTTGGAATTGCGCTTTCGATTGAAAAATGTTCGATGTCCCTAACCAAAACACATTTCATGCTGACGCCAGAATGCAAGCTTGATGGTAGACGCAAAATGCGCTTCGTATCTATTGTAACCTTGCCATCCGTGAGCGCAGAATTCAATTTCATAAGATAATCAACCAGTTGACCAAAAGTTTTTTGGCCCATTCCGGAGAAATTTTGTAAATCTTGAAGCTTCCCCTTGCGCATCATGGCTATCACTTTTTCTTTTTCCTTGATCAATTGTTGGACCAACGCCTTCCTCATGCCTATCTCAATGAGCTTCTGCTCATCCAAACGATCGAAGACCCTCGCAACCCTATCCCTGAAAACCTGCGAATAACCGAACGCTATCGTCATATCCGTCGGCACTATGCTGCCCGTAACATATTCTACTATTTGAGTGCGCTCTGTCTGCTCCATCGTCATGATAGCATCGTCGTTTACTCGGATATGAAACCCTCGACCAGAATAAACGAAGTTGATGTTGCGCAAATCAAGATCTGACCGAAGGGTCTCGGCAAACATCGACGCTATCTGTCTAGCTTCGTCCAAACATTTTTCGCACACCGCACCAGCAGAACAACCGCACGTTTTTATAGGCAAGTCTTTCGCATCAACATCAAAAACAAGCTCCGACTTCAACCAACCCTTTCTCATCGACGGCTGTTCGTACAGCGCAACGCTCGCATACGCCGCATAAGGCGCTCTATTTTTCAAAAAATCGGAAAGTTGCTCGACCGTCATAAACTGATTGTACCTGTGACTCGGGCCTTCGCCGTAATCGAACCCGAACTCTCGCAATGAAAGGGTGTGGAGTATGAAATCTGGTAAATCTTTTTTGTTCCATTCCTCCAAGTAAAAAAGCTTTCGTTCATCTGGTGTCGCTTCTCTAAATTGCATTCAATCACCTGTGTACGGTCTGGCTTGCTCCGCCAAGCACTTGTAGTAGTAAGTGAGCGGATTCTTTATATTTCGACCTCGACAAAAATCGTCGGGCTCACACAAGGACGGCGCAGAAATCTGAATCTTGCCGCAATTTGGCGTGCGATACCACTTCGATTTGCCGCTGTCCTCCAAACGTGGCTCGAGCGCCATGCCAAACCCGAGATGGTAGTAGACGTTTGCTTTCTCCTGAGGATGATCCTTGAAAAACGGGGGATTGCAATGCTCCGCTGCTTCCGTTATAAGCGGTGCAATCTCCTCACGCACAACGGAGATATCGTTTATGAAATCCGCCATCCGCGTGGCAACTTTTCCTGACGGTGATACCCGCGCATAAGAAAGAAAAGACGTCAACAAAACTGCTATCGCATAATTTCTCACGCCCGCGCCAACTCCGCCAAGCGCCTTCTTCACGCATGGTGGGAAGAACTCCGGGCGCAACTTTCCTATTGGAACTCTGCGAAAGCGTTCACGCAACTCTACCTCAGGCGGTATTAACGCAGAAATCCTTTGTCCGACTGAATCGAGCAGCTTGGATGGCACTCCCGACTCTGAAAAGCGTTCGTATAATGATGCGATGTATTCCTCCGTCTTGGCCCCGATGAAATTTGCAAATATTTCCCACAATTCTCGCGGAGTTATAACCGCCCATCCATGTACAATATAAAGTTTTGTCAAATCCACTCGCCTATACCTCATCAACAATGCGAGATCTGTCCAGCGCACGGCATACTTTGGCACATATTGGGGCAAGACGCGATCGTCGACTATTTCTATGCCATCTTCCGCGAGCCGCCTATCGCGCAATTTAAAGTAATCTTCGCGCGGTATTTCAATATTTTTTAATTTCACAACTCCATCGTGCTCAAGTTGTACGAATCTGAAAGAACGCGCCACGACATCCAGACAAATATCTTCGTGACCTCGCTTGAACAATTCATACATTCTATATTTTATCGTCTCTCTCATCGCACCAGTTACAAGCCGCGCCTCGCGAGAGTACGGATAGGAAACTGCCGCCGTACCTTGACACATCAGGTAAAACGATAATATTTCATTTTGAATCGCTCTCGGGGTTGCGTCCACCATCATCTCTTTGGGAGATTTCCACTTGACCCGGTCGACCGCACGCTCGACGATTTCTTGAGGCATGGAATCGAGTGGTGGTGCTGAGCGAACGACATCCTGCGCTTCTGGAGCAAACGGGTCTAAAATTGCCATGTATCCAGGAGCGAACAACGTCACCGCCCTACTCCGATTCTATCCTCGGTGCGAGCAGAAAACGCAACCTGCCTTTTCTCTCGGCGATCGGGAAATCGAGTTGGATTGGTAAATTTGTGCCCAGATTTATTGTGATGTTGTCAGTAGAGCTGGCTGCTTTCGTCATGTTTATGAGATAATTTATGTTAAACGTTGCCTGCGCAGGCTGCTTGACGTTCAATTTCAGTAGCCCTGGGTCACCCTTGTGCAATTTGAGCTCGGCCGCACCGGTGTCACTCTCCGTCG
>Ga0172364_10004142_pt1 | contig 11545 bp, 10 predicted proteins | sample LakKivSesite10cm_FD_114545 | JGI IMG/M metagenome (GOLD analysis project Ga0172364, IMG submission 114545) | Sediment microbial communities from Lake Kivu, Rwanda - Sediment site 10cm | ecosystem: Environmental > Aquatic > Freshwater > Lake > Sediment | place: Rwanda: Western Province, Lake... | reverse complement strand
TATCTGGTGGATTTCACTGATTGCCATATTGGAGAAAGGTAACTTCTCTTCGATTTTCCTTTCTGCCAGGTCCCTCAAGTTTTCCGCATGGTCACCCATTCGCTCAACATCATTAATTATGTGTAAAAGAGACGGTATCTTTTTCGACTCTTCTTCGCTCAATTCTCTCTGCATCAACTCCACCAGATAATTTGAAACTGCCATCCTCAAGCTGTCCACAGCCTCTTCCCCCTGGGAGACTTTCGCTAATGCTTTGGTATCGCTTCCCATAAAACCTTCAATGGAATCATCTATCATATCTTTAACCAGGTTTAGAGTATGAATGGCCTCGTAGACAGCTGCTTGCAAAGCTAAGACAGGGGTGTTTAAGAGGTGTTTTTCCAGATGCTTCGGACCTGCCTCCACAACAGTCTCCTTGCCAGGGACAGCCTTTTCAATCGTGCGCGCCATAACTCCTGCCAGGGGAAGGAAAAGTGCGGTAATCATTACATTAAATATTGTATGGGCATTAGCACATTGCCGCATGATACCAGTTGCGGTAGTCGCAATGAACCTCTCATAATAGGGTAGAAAAGCCAGGAGAAGAAGAACCCCCAGAACCTTAAATGTGACATGCGCAATGGCTGTCCTCTTTGCAGAAATCGTTGTGCCCATAGAAGCAAGAAGCGCAGTTATACAGGTACCAATATTGTCTCCCAGAATCAGAGGTATTGCCCCTCTTAAGTCTATTAACCCCACAGAAGCTAAAGCCAAAACTAAACCAACTGTGACACTACTCGACTGGACAACCATTGTTACTATCATGCCAGTAGCTATGCCGGTGATAGGACTCTTGCTAAAGATGATGAACGCGTTTCGCACAGATTCGCTCTCTCCCAAAGGCCCCACCGAACCCGTCAATATCTTTAGACCCAAAAAGAGAATACCAAAACCGAATAGAAATTCTCCAACATTCTTATAGAATCTCTTTTTAGCGAATAAGTTCAATCCCATACCCAGCCCGATAACGGGTAAAGCGTAATCAGTCAGTCTAAAAGCGATTAATTGAGCAGTGATTGTCGTCCCAATATCGGCTCCCAAAATTACGCCGATTGCCTGTCTCAAGGTCATCAATCCAGCATTTACAAAACCAACCAACATAACCGTAGTAGCGCTGGATGACTGAATAAGTGATGTCACCCCTGCGCCAACGAGCATACCTATAAATGGTGTGGAGGTTAGGGCAGCGAGAATCTTCCTCATCTTATCAGCAGCAGCTTTATGTAGCCCTGCGCCCATAAGATGTATACCAAAGATAAACAAGCCCAGACCACCAACTACGCCAAATATTGTCTCTTTAATCATCTATTATCTACTCCTCACTTATGAAGTTGAGTATTTCTCGCAGCCCAATCTTTCCAATCTTTTACCTTTCTTCTCCACTTCCTTCGCCATATCAGCTTTGAATCTTTTCAATTCTTTCCTACTCTTCGCACTACTTAAAGCAAGAATCTCCACCGCCATAATACCTGCATTTATCGCTCCTGGTTTACCGATTGCCATAGTAGCCACAGGCACTCCTTCAGGCATCTGCACAGTAGAGTAGAGAGAATCTCTTCCCTTCAGCGGACTCGTATGCATGGGAACGCCAATCACCGGAAGGGTAGTGTGAGCAGCAATTACTCCTGCAAGATGCGCTGCTCCGCCAGCGCCCACAATTAAAACTTTCAGTCCTCTCCTTTCCGCCCTCTTCGCATAGTCGATTGTCCTTTTAGGAGAACGGTGCGCAGAGGAGATTGTCATCTCGTAAGGGACCTTAAACCTCTCCATAATTTTTGCTGCCTCTCTCATAGTGGAAAGGTTCGAATCAGACCCTAACACTATTCCCACCACCGCCTTTTTCATCCTTTCTCCTTATCAAATCGTCATCCAAGAAAAGTTAATTTGTGAGAAGTACTTAATTTCTTGCGTTACTAAATCTTTGCCAGCGAAACGACAAAATTTCAATTGTTCGACCCCCGATAAAATCGGGGGGAGTTTTTAAAATTTAGCGTAGCGAACAATAGATTTTGTTTCTCAAGATTTGAAAAATAGTTTGCGAAGAACTTCAGGAATTTTAGCCAAAAAACGAGGACGACACATTCACTTCCAAGCAAATCGCTGTCCGACGACCCCGATTTATCGGGGGAGGAGTTTCGGTTTGCGCCCTGCAAAGTCTGAAGTTTTTTGGCGTTAAAAAATTCCTCAGGAACGAGTAAACTGTTTTTCAAATATCTTAATTCCCCGGCGACGAAAACTCAATTTTTCTTTGCCTTCAATCCTTTCGCCCCAATATCCCTCCTATAATGCATCCCCTCAAAATGAATCTCTCTAACAGCCTTATAGCTTGCATCTATTGCCTCTTTCAAGGTATCTTTCCAGCCGGTAACACCCAGAACGCGGCCACCAGAAGTCAAGAAGCGGTTCCCATCCTTCTTCGTTCCCGCATGGAACACATAGACATCATCTCTTTTCCCCACCCTATCCAGCCCAAATATTTCTTTCTCCTTCTGGTATGAACCCGGGTACCCCCCTGAGGCGACTACAACGCAGACACAGGACTTGTTATCCCACTCCGGTGGCGCCTCTCTCAATCCTCCTTCAATTGTAACCTCAAGCAGGTCAACCAGATCTGTCTTTAAAAGAGGCAGAACCGCCTGATTCTCCGGGTCACCAAAGCGAACATTAAATTCAAGAACTTTTGGCCCCTCGCTCGTGACCATAATCCCCGCATAAATTGCACCCTTAAATTCTATTTCTTCCGCTTTCAAACCTTTAAGAAAATTATCAAAAATCCTTTCTTCTGCCCAACGATAGACCGTCTCAGTCACCACTGGCGCCGGAGCATAAGCTCCCATTCCTCCTGTATTTGGCCCTCTGTCCTGATCGAATATTGGTTTATGGTCCTGTGAAGGTATCGTGGGAACAACGGTCTCCCCATCACAAAATCCAATCAGCGACGCTTCTTCTCCTTCCAACTTCTCCTCTATGATAACCTTATTGCCCGCATCCCCGAATATCCTGTCTTCCATAATCGAGTGAATAGCATCTAAAGCTTCCTCTTTCGTTTCGCAAACAATCGCCCCTTTCCCCGCAGCCAGGCCATCAGCCTTAACTACGCATGAAAATTTACCAACTTTTCCAGAAGAGCGCGAGAGTTTTTCCACATAGTCCGAGGCATCTTTTGCATCTTCAAATACTTCAAAGTCAGCAGTGGGAATATCGTACTTTCTCATGAAATTCTTTGCAAATACTTTACTCCCCTCCATTTTCGCTGCTCTCATATCAGGTCCAAAAATTCTCAAACCCTTAACCCGGAAATAATCGACAATTCCTGCCACTAAAGGAACTTCTGGCCCAACAACAGTCAAGTCCACGCTCTCTTTCTTCGCAAATTCCGCCACGCTGGAAAAATTTAGCGGGTCAAGCGAAACGCACTCAGCAATCTGTGCAATTCCGCCATTTCCAGGAATACAATAAATTTTAGATACCCTTTCACTCTGCGCCAGCTTCCAGACTATCGTGTGTTCCCTTCCCCCCGACCCAATCACCAGAACCTTCATCTCCCACCTTCCTCTTCAAAAATTTCCATTCACTTCTTCTAAATCCCTAAACACTCTTATCAGTCTCAGTTTTGCACTATTTCATGGTCATTAATTCATAAATTAGTCGTGCCTTATGAGCAGCTAAATTAGGGTTTATTGCATCCTCGGCTGAGAGTTTTTTATATCTGTTATTATGAATTCTTTCTTGGAAAACAAGAGCGCTTAACGCACAATTACAGAAAATAAAACTAAGCGATTCCTCATGGTCAAAATTATTTTTCAAAAGCAACCTAAAGAAATTATCAAAAGTATAAACTTCATATACAATATACAGCCCAGTAGGGTCTTTCGGGAAAACTTGCAAGAAGTCCAAATTTTCTTTCACCTAAATTACCTCTCCTTCAAAATTGAAAATGAACAGGCACATTTGAAAGATTGGTGATATCTCTTGGTTTCAAACCCTTAGCCAAATATATTAACTCAATTCTGAATACTTTTTCCTTATATCTTTTTGTCAAAAGCTTAAAATAAGGTTCTGCCGAATATATATAGCGAAAACTCTTGCCCTTAGTTTTACCACCTCCAATAATGCCTTTACCATAAGATGGAAAAAGCTGACCATTAGGAACACAAACCAATTTAAGAACTTTAATATTTGGCTTAGCATGTTCATGAATTATTTGAATGATATAAGTCAGACAAGGTTTCTTAATTTCTCCCTTCGGAGAATAATATTGAGGCAAATTAGGAACAAATAATCCTTTTCTCCCATAGGAAGTCTGGTTGAAAGCAGTATTAATTCTGCCTTTATAATCTGATGGATTATCAATAAGTGCTGTCTTAACTTCAATATGTATAAAGGCATCCGGAGCCTCAAACATTAAGTCCGAGCCAATCGGTGAGGAATTTGGAAGGTGCAAAATTGAAGCAAAGTAATGATGAAAGATTCTTTCTGCACCGGTATCTAAGTCTGATGGCTGTTCCCGAGACGCTCCTGCAGTTTCTATAAATTTCTGGTACCAATCATTCAATATTCTTATTCTTGAATTTAAACCGTCAATCATAGCAGTTAAGTTTGCTCTTAGAAAAGTTAAGATATACTTAAAATAATCTCTCTCTATTCTTTCAAGTTCAAAATCACTTAACATAGATTACCTCCTTTATATTTTTACATCTTTTTTTGATGATATCCAAATACTCAGGAACAAGTTCTATTAATATTGCATCTATCCCCAGATTTCGAGCAACTTTGCCTGTCGTCCCTGAACCAGCGAAGGGATCTAATACAACACCACTTTCAGGGCAGCCTGCTTTAACACATTTCTCTACGAGTTCCTCTGGAAAGGTAGAAAAATGGGCCTCGGAAAGTGGTTGTAATCTTATACTCCATACATCACCCGGATTCTTCCCCTTGGGGTGCGCTTTCACTGTTTGAAGTACTAAGTGGGTTTCAGTAATCCATCTGTCGTATATATTATTGAATTTAAGTATTTTCTTTAGTTTAAACCAGTCTTCTGGTAAAGGAATAGAACCCCCTCTTCCCCACTTGCCTGTATCTTTCCTGAACCAATGTCCTGCCGTGTCTTTATAACCTAGCTCCTTATCGATTTCTTTTATAGGAATGCCTCTCTTTTTTCTCCAAAACCTAAGATAGTCAGCAATTATTGACTGAAAGATCTTGTATCTTCTTTGTAAAACTAAATATTCACCAAAAAGCGATTTCCTCGCACCTGGCGAAGCACCTCTACTTTCAGGGTTTGTCCTGTATTTACCATTATAGATTCGCTTTGAAGCATCCAGGTGGAACAAAAATGAGGGCTTTATTTCTATCTTCTTGCTAAGATCTGGCTTAGAGGGTAATATCGGCTTGGGGAACTCTTTACAGTTTATATGCTTATTTACATCTATTTCATACTTAATGGTTTTTCCACAGATAGAACAAAATAAATCAACTCCAATTTGAGAATCTTTATCAAAATCATTTAAAATTTGAACAGTTTTCTTATTCCCTTCCCACTTCACTTGAACTAAACTATTACCCAGAGAGTTTTTAAAAATCTTAGAAACAATACCTTTAACTTTTTTGTCTCTTAGCAAAGAATTCTCTACACCAAAACCTAGTATCTCTTCAAGCTTTTTATCATTTTTAAAATTACTAATCGGTAATCTCAACTCATCAATTGACAAGTAATATTTATACTTACTCTCCTCTTTTACAAATAAGAATACTGGCTCATAAACATTTGAAAATCTGCTATCAAATGAAGAAGGCATAGCATTGGGTTTTTGCCAAATAATCTTGTTTAGAAGTGTCCAACCATTTTCTTGAAGTTCAACCGCTAATAATTCTGGTATCAGTAACAATTCTTTATTCTGATATTTATATCCCACATTTAAAAAGAAAGTTCCGGTAGGCTTTAATACTCGTTTTATTTCATTGAACACATCGACAAGTCTTTTTATATATTCCTGGTGGGAATTTTCCTGACCAATCTGCTGAGGATTTTTATAATCCCTCTGTTTCCAATAAGGAGGACTTGTTACCACACAATCTACAATACCCTCAGGTAATAGACTTAAAGCCTTATTTACATCTCCTATATAAACACTGACATCTCCCTGCCTTGTTCCGCTAGTTTTATCTCTATAACTTTCCAGAAGCACTAATTGTTCTTTGTTGAGGTCTAACTTGGACATGTCCACAATGCGTTCTTTAGTTTTTCTATACTTTTCCTTCATAATTCTACCTGCCGTCTGTGAAAACCGCCATTTCATATGACGTCTTCGGGCTTTTCGAAACTCCCAAAGTAGGTAAGCTAACGCATCGGCCGCAAAGCCCATTGCAGGACAAAGCGAGTTTTCTCTTTTTCACTATTTTATTTCGTACCATGGAAGCCCTTGATAACCCTGTGGATGATGCGCCGTGTTATAAATCCTGTTTCCCTTGATCTCAAACCATGGCAAGCCTTGGTAACCTTGGGGATGATGTACGGTAGTGTATATTTTGTTCCCCCTTATCTCAAACCAAGGGACACCTTGATAACCTTTTGGGTGATTGACCGTTGTATAGATTTTGTCCCCTTTGATTTCGAACCAGGACAATCCATGATATCCATCTGGGTGATGAACTGTTGTATAAACCCTACTCATGTAATTCCTACTCTCACTCCCCACAACACATTCAGTGTAAGAGAAATCAAGTAAAGTTGAACGGAGACGATGCGAAGCGCGGCCTCTTACATTGTGTTATATGAAGCGGCGGTCTTCATTTTACAACCTTGAGGTATCTTTTAATTTGCTGATATAGTCGCACCACTGACAGCCTGATGCGGATTCAGGCGGTTCAGGAGATTCAAGCACACTTAATACTTCTCTTATGAAATCTAAGAATCCTTGTTCATCCCTGCTTATTTCAATCCAATGGATTTGTGCATCATACGAAAGCCATTCCATACTTGGTTGACTGATGTTCGAAGGATAGAAATATAGTAGACCTATCTTTGAAATAGGGGATAGGCCGAGAGCGTCTGGAGCAGCGTGCTCTAAAGCATAGGCATATGCGTGTAGCTGGCGACTATAAAGAGCATAATGCTCCTCATTGGGATTGCCAGTCTTGAAATCTATGACACCATAAGTTTTATCGTAAAACTCAACAACAATGTCAAATCTTCCGCTAATAAAACAGGTGGCATCAAATCCTGGAAGCCGGATAGTTTCTGACTTTATATACTTTTCACCATACTTCACAATTCCGGGAGGTAATTCGGCGTGCAATTGTTCTGTATGTTTGCCATCGTAATACCTTTTTAGCAGACCTGCAATTTTGCTAAAGACTGCGGGCAAGGGAATAGATGGTTGAGAGATATTATGAACCACCTTTAAATAATAACACCGTTTACATCCCTCATATAGAAACGTAAAATCAGACGGACTCAATTTATAATTCATTGTTTTCATTTCCAGTATTTTCTAAACTGACATTTCATATAAGTTATTCGGCCTTGTGGAGTTACTGCAGCGGCTTGGACGACCGCAGGAACCTCCAAAGACGGCTTATATGACGCTGCTGGACTAGATGTATCATAGAACTTATTATTTCTTTATTATTAATGATGACCCCAATCACCAAAGAAAATAACTTTTTTCACCACAGACATTTTGTAATTTTCATTTATATGTCTAAAATCGTCCTTATGCGATGCCGGCCATTGCGTAGCTACTCATTGACAGCATAGACCACGATGTCGCGTAATGTTTCCGCCTTATCCGAAGTCCAGTCGTGAGACTCGTTAGGGGTAGAGTGCATAACGCACCAAAACCAGATATGCCTTATTAAGAGGCTGCAGCATTACCATCATAGCCCTCTCTATCATCCAAAAAATCAAATAATGTAATTTGACTAGCCCCAGGAACTATCCCCACTTCTTTTGTCATTATATTTTCAAAACCCCACTCCCCGTTCCTTATTAATCCTTTCGAAAGAACGAATGACTTATAATGGCCTGAATATTTGAAATTTTCCCCTCTTTTTAATTTATCAAGCATGACCTTAACTGGGAAAGATATTATTCCCTTTTTATCTTCAATATCGCAACCAATTTTAAGCAGGCATGGAGAGAATGTCACTCCTTTATAACAAGAATAACTTACGCTGCCAAGGAGCAAATCAGCCAATTGTAGAATATTAGAATGTATATATTCCTCACTATTTAGGTCATATTTCTTATGATTTGAGGATTGCTGAATTATTTGCGCATTTGTCGGAATCTCCACATAATCTCTTAACGGATTTTCGCCCACGAAATCGCTAATTAGACGCCATAAGACTCTATCATCACTGATGTAACGATGACAAGGGACCCCATCAGAGATAATTTTCAAAACTTTAACCTTATTATCTTTATCATAGAGGAAATGCATAGCACCTTTCAAAAGAATTCGCAGTAAGGTTTCATCGTATCTTAACCTTCTCTCCCTTTTGTCCCCTCCGTATAATTCTATATCTTGCAGCCCGGGAGTAGGATAAAAGATAATGGCCAGTTTGCAATAAAGCGGGTATTTAGATATATTTTTATCCTGTTTTTTGGTTCTTAATGCATCTACACCAATTCTTACTACCTGTTCTATAGCCATGTCGTATTTAGTCCATTTTCCACCTGATATATCTGTAAAATGAAATTTTTTGAATGCATTATATTTTACCCTTTCCCTCATTATTGCATCATAAAGAAGTTTTATTGGGTTTCTATCCTCTTTATAGTTTCCAAAAAGAGTTCCTTTTGTTACCGTAGTTAACGTGAATGGAATAAATAAAAGCACGTGCCCATTTAAATTGGCTTCTCTAATGTCTGTTTGGTCATGATATACAATAACTTCGCTAATTGTCTGGTTTTTCATCATTCAACCCATTATCCTCTGTCAATCTCGTCTAACTTTACATAGGTGAGGCACTTCGTTTTACCTTGGATTAACAGTTCGTGTATTGCTCAAAATCTCAACTATCCCCTTCATAGATCATCAAATAATCCTATTCAAACTTTGACTAATTTTTGATAGGCTTGGTGGTATTTTTCTCTTGTTTTTTGGACAATTTCTTCGGGTAACCGGGGAGCGGGGGGAGTTTTGTCCCAATTGAGGGATTCGAGATAGTCGCGGACAAATTGTTTGTCAAAGCTCAATTGGGGTTTTCCTGGCTGGTAACTCTCCTTATCCCAGAACCTTGAAGAATCGGGAGTTAACACTTCATCAATAAGAATAATCTTATCACTGAGTATGCCGAACTCAAATTTGGTATCGGCAATAATAATTCCTCTGGAGAGAGCATAGTCGGACGCCTTTTTATAAGCGGCAAGGCTCTTCTCCTTAAGAAATAGGGAGACTTCTTCTCCTTCATTATCAATAAGTTGCTTTTCAGTTATATTTATATCGTGGTTTCCTGACTGGGATTTGGTGGCTGGGGTGAAGATAGGCTGGGGAAGTCTATCCGATTCCATTAAACCTTTGGGCAAGTCAATGCCACAAATCTTACCTTCGCTCTGATAATCTTTCCAGGAGGAACCGGCAAGATATCCCCTTATTACACTTTCTATGTTTATCCGTCTCGCTTTCTTCACCAGCATAGAACGATCTCTTAAAATCTCCTTATAAAGAGAAAGTTGGGAAGGAAAGTCTTCAACATCTCCAGTAATCAGATGGTTGGGAGCTATATCTTTCAAATAATTGAACCAGAAAATAGAAATCTGAGTTAGGATTTTACCTTTATCGGGTATGGGAGTGGGAAGGACAACATCGAAGGCAGAGATTCTGTCTGTGGCTACAATTAAAAGTTCCTCGCCCAGGTCGTAAATATCTCTCACCTTGCCTCTAAAGAAGAGAGGTATCCCTTCCAGTTTAGTTTCTCTAATTGCCTGTGAATTCTCCATAACTGTGCTTGTAATCCCCCTCACCCCTGCCCTCTCCCCCAAGGGGAGAGGAAATTTCTTTTATTTTCCCATGCCGACCCTTTGGGCTTTCTGGAGTATCTTGCCTTCTAACTTTATTTCAGGGGCAATAATTATTTCCGTGAGATGCATCTCCTTGATGTTTTTCGCTCCCACGTTACCCATACCCGTCCGGAGAGCTCCTACCAGATTCTGCGTGCCATCATCCATCCTGGCTGGTCCATATAAGATTTCTTCTAAGGTTCCGGTGGTGCCCACATGTATCCTGGTTCCTCGAGGCAGATTTCTGTTAGGAGTTGCCATTCCCCAGTGGTATCCTCTTCCGGGTGCTTCTTTTGCCCGGGCAAATGCTGAGCCAATCATCACTCCATCTGCTCCACAGGCAAAGGCTTTACATATATCGCCGCCTGTATCCATACCGCCATCAGTGATGATGGAGACGTATTTCCCTGTCTTCTTATAATAGTAATCGCGCGCCGAAGCGCAATCTACGGTCGCAGTCACCTGGGGCACACCTATCCCCAATACTCCTCTGGTCGTACAGGCAGCGCCCGGACCGATTCCCACCAGAAGTCCAGCACATCCTGTCTGCATAAGTTCTAAAGCAGCATCGTAACCCACACAGTTCCCCACGATTACGGGAATCTTCATCTGGGAACAGAACTTTTTGAAATCGAGAACCTCATACTCTGTGGAGACATGCTTGACTGTGGTGACTGTTGACTGGACTACAAAGATATCGCATCCTGCATCTTGAGCTAATTTGCCGTACCGGGAAGCATTCTGGGGAATGGAAGAAGCAACAGTTAACACCCCGCCGTCTTTGATTTCTCTTATCCTCTCAGTAATAAGTTCTTCTTTTATGGGTTCTTTATAAACTTCCTGGACTAAGACTGTTGCTTCGTCATTGCTTGCAGTGGCAATTTTTTTCAGAATCTTCTCGGGGTCCTTATACCGAGTCTGTACTCCCTCTAAGTTCAATACTGCCAGTCCTCCCATCTTACCCATAGCAATGGCAAATCTGGGGTCTACTACGCCGTCCATTGCTGAAGCCATAAAAGGTATCTCCAGATCTAAGTCTGCAAGTTTCCAGGTAATGTCTACTTCATTTGGATTTATGGTAATCTGGCCTGGAACTAAAGCCACCTCATCAAAACCATAGGCCCTGCGAGATTCCCGGTCTCGACCTATGAAGAAAGGCATCTTACACCTCCTGAAAAAAAATTACAAATTACAAATTTCCAATTACAGATTTCAGATTACAGATTTCAGATTACAGATTATGAATCAACACTATTATCCTGTGCTGCCAAATCCTCCTTCATTCCTTGTTGTCTCATCCAGGTTTTCGCACTCTTCCCATTCTATAGGTTCTACTTTTTTGAGCACAGCCTGGGCAATGCGCTCCCCTTGTTTAATCTCTATAGTCTCTTTAGGACTGGTATTGAAGATTATAACTTTCACTTCACCCCGATAGGTGGAATCGACCGTTCCGGGAGTATTCAAAATAGTAAGTCCCTTATTTATCGCCAGTCCACTACG